>JACCDP010577013.1_pt1 | contig 98580 bp, 73 predicted proteins | sample 7445841 | NCBI WGS metagenome assembly JACCDP01 (sample SAMN15323441, study PRJNA562643) | freshwater metagenome | isolation source: river surface water | place: USA:Blue River Watershed | collected 2017-08-17
AGCCCCTGCGAGCGGTAGCTGAACTTGAGGTGGTCGATGCCGAGGCAGTGCAGCAGCGTCGCGTTGAGGTCGTGCAGATGCACCGGATCGCGGGTTATGTTGTAGGAGAAATCGTCTGTCTCGCCGTAAACCACGCCTCCCTTGATGCCGCCACCCGCGAGCCAGACGGTGAAGCAGCGCGGGTGATGGTCGCGACCGTAGTTGGTGCGCGTGAGGGTGCCCTGGCTGTAGACCGTGCGGCCGAATTCGCCGGCCCAGATCACGAGGGTGTCGTCGAGCAGTCCGCGTTGCTTCAGGTCGGCGACCAGGCCGTAACAGGCGTGATCGGTGTCCTGGCACTGGATTCGCAGGTGCTCGGGCAGGGTGCCGTGCTGGTCCCAGCCGCGGTGGTTGATCTGGACGACCCGCACGTTGCGCTCCACCAGCCGCCGGGCGAGCAGGCAGCTGGCGGCGAAGGTGCCGGGCTCCTTCACGCCTGGTCCGTAGAGATCGAGGGTGGCCTCGGATTCCCCGCTGATGTCGGTCAGCTCCGGCACGCTGGCCTGCATGCGGAACGCCATCTCGTACTGCGCGATGCGGGTGAGGGTCTCTGGGTCACCGTGCCGTTCGTGGTTGCGCTGGTTGAGCTTGGCCAGGGAATCGAGCATCGCGCGGCGGGCGGCGGTGTCGACGCCGGACGGGTTGTCGAGGAAGAGCACCGGATCGCCCTGCGCGCGGAGCGCGACCCCGGTGTGACGGGTCGGGAGGAAACCGCTGCTCCACATGCGGGTGAACAATGCCTGGGCGGCCACCTTGGGCGAGAAGCGCGGGGTGAGCACCACGAAGGAGGGCAGGTCGTTGTTGTCGCTGCCGAGGCCGTAGGAGAGCCAGGAGCCCAGGCTGGGACGGCCCGGGATCTCGCTCCCGGTCATCAGGAACGTGCACGCGGGATCGTGGTTGATCGCGTTGGTGTGCACGCTGCGGAGGATGGCGATGTCGTCGACGACCTTCGCGGTCCAGGGCAGCAGTTCGCTCACCCACGCGCCGCTCTTCCCGTGCTGGGAAAACTTGAACATCGAGGGTGCCACCGGAAAGCGGCTCTGGCCGCTCGTCATCGTGGTGATGCGCTGACCCTGGCGGATCGAGTCCGGCAGCTCCTGGTCGTAATATTTATCGAGGGCGGGTTTGTAATCCAGCGTATCGAGCTGGGACGGCCCCCCGTTCATATGGAGGTAAATGATGCGCTTCGCCCGCGGGGCGAAATGCGGGAAGCCGGCCAGCGGAGGATGCACGCGGGCGTCCAGCGGGTTGTTCGGGCGCGCGGCTGAGGCGCGGCCGGCCAGGCAACTGAGCGCGACGCTGCCGAGGGCTAGTCCGGAGCCGCTGAAGAACTGGCGGCGGGTGAGATGGCGCAGGTAGTCGAGGGCGGGATTCATGGCCGTGTCAGTTGCGGTTCACCGTCTCGTCGAGGTTGAGGACGAGGTTGGCCACCATCGTCCACGCCGCGAATTCGGGCGCGGGGATGCGATCGGAAGGTTTGGACTCGCCGTTGGTGATCACGCGTCGAGCCGCCTCGGGGTCGCGCGAGAACTGTCCGCGATGGGTTTCTAGCGCCGTGGCGAGGAGACTTAATTCGCCGGCGTCGGGCGCGCGGGCGGTCGCGCTGCGGAAGGCCAGTTCGAGGCGCCCGGCGTCGGTCTGCGTCGGGAGCAGCAGTCGCTCCGCGAAGGCGCGGGCGGCCTCGAAGTGCTGCACGTCGTTCATCAGGGCGAGGGCCTGCAGGGGGGTGTTGGAACGCGGGCGTACCATGCAGAAATTCTCCCGGGCGGGCGCGTCGAAGGTGCTCATCGAGGGCGCCGGGGCCGTGCGCTTCCAGAAGGTGTAAAGGCTGCGGCGGTAGATCGCGGCGCCCTTGTCCTGCACGTAGTTCTTGGTGTTGCTGCCGCCGAACGCGACCGGCTCCCAGATGTTGACCGGCTGGTACGGTTTCACCGGGGCGCCGCCGATATCGGGCACCAGGAGGCCGCCCAGCGCGAGCACCTGGTCGCGCAGCACCTCGGCGTCCAGCCGCAGGCGCGAGGCGCGCGCCAGCCAGCGGTTCTCCGGATCCCGCTCGAGCATCTCCGGTGTCACGCGGGAATCCTGACGGTAGGCGCGGGAGGTCATCAGCAGGCGGATGAAACCCTTCGTGTCCCAGCCGGTGCGCACGTATTCGGTGGCGAGCCAGTCGAGCAGCTCCGGATGGGTCGGCGGCTCGCCCTGCGCGCCGAAGTCGCTCGGGGTGCGGACGAGCCCGGCGCCCATGAATTGCTGCCAGAGGCGGTTGGCGGCGACCCGCGCGGTGAGGGGGTGGGCGGGGTCGACCATCCATCGCGCCAGATCGAGCCGGTCCGGACGGCTGCCGCGCGGCTTGAGGGGAGGGAGGAAGGAAGGGGTCTCGGGGGACACTTTGTCCCCGGGTTTGTCATACTGGCCGCGGATGAGTACGTGCGCGGGCAGCGGCTCTTCCCGTTCCCGCGAGATCGGTGACACCGGCAGGGTCTGCTCGTAGTGGACCTGCTCGGCCATGAGGCGCCGCGCGGCGTGTGCTTCCGGCTCCAGGTCCGTCCGCAGAGGGCCATAGATGTAGTCCCGGTAAAATTCCTCCAGCTTCCGTTTCTCCTCATTGACCTGCTGGGTGCCCGAAAGGCCGACGAGGAAATTGATGTCGTGCCGTAGCGTAAGCGTGGAGAAGGCTCGGGCCCCGCTTCGGAGGCTGTTCACCCAGGCATCCTTGGAAAGCAGCGGATCCGCCGCGGGATTTGTGGTCATGTGCACCGCTCCCGCGCGGTCCCACCACGCCGAGCCGCCCCGCTGCGTGATGCGCAGGCCGGTGTAGGTCTTTCCCTCCTTCACGCCGGAGTCGCAGGCGGACAATTCGAGACGCCCGTAGGCTCCGGGTGTGGGCAAGGGCCCGGCATGGAGGGCGTCCTTGGCTTCCTCGGCCCCGAACGCGGACAGGTCGCCCCAGATCATGCGGCGGGTCTTCTCCTCGCTGAGGAACTCGAGACTCACGGCGCGCGGCGGCCGGGCGGGGTCGCCGTGGTAATGCACGAAGGCGGTGGCCTCGTTGCGGACGGTCAGGGTGACGTCGCCCGCGGTGAAGATGAACGGCCGCCCCGTGTCGCCCTCGAGCCGCAGGGCGCGTCTTCCGCCGGCGACCGGCACGCCCGCTCCCCCCCGCCACTCCCCGGGGGACGGCGGCGCGAGCACGGTTTCGGCTGTTGGAAGGTCGGAGTCCTCCGCGAAAACCACCTCGTAGGTCACCGGGTCCTTGCCCGGCTTGATCACCTTTCGGCCCGCGGCCTCGAGTTCCGCGGAGCGGGCGCGGAGCTTCGCCTCAAGCCGGGCCGACTCCGCGACCAGATTGTCGATGTAGCGTTGTTTCTCCTCGTCGGGAGCGATGATGGCGATCGGCGCGGCGATGCGCACGTTACCGTCCCAGCACCGGTCGGCCAGGCCCTTGAAGAACGCGCCGAGCGAGTAGTAGTCCTTGGTCGTGAACGGGTCGAACTTGTGGTCGTGGCACGACGCGCAGCTGGCGGTGAGCCCCAGCCAAACCGCCGCGGTGGTATCGACGCGGTCGGCCGTGTTGCGGGCTTCGGCTTCCTCCTCGATGGATCCGCCCTCGGAGGTGGAGAGGATATTGCGGTTGTAGCCCGTCGCCACGAGTTGATCGATGCGGGGGTTCGGCAGCAGATCGCCCGCGAGCTGTTCGATGGTGAATTGGTCGAAGGGCAGGTTGCGGTTGAACGCGTTCACCACCCAGTCGCGGTACGGCCAGATGGTCCGGACGTTGTCGAGATGCAGGCCGTGGGTGTCGGCGTAGCGCACCGCGTCGAGCCAGTGCCGCGAGAGGTTCTCGCCGAAGCGGGGGGAGGCCAGCAAGCGGTCCAGGAGGCGGGCGTAGGCGTCGGGCGAGCGGTCGTTGACGAACGCGTCAACCTCGGTGGGCGTGGGCGGGAGCCCGGTGAGGTCGAGCGTCGCCCGGCGCACGAGCGCCTCGCGGGGCGCCTCCGCGGAAAGCGCGAGGCCTCGGGGGGCCAGACGCTCGGCGATGAAGCGGTCGATGGGATGCTCCAGGCCCGGTTTCGCCGCTGGTGGCGCGGAACGCGCGATCGGCTCGAACGACCAGTGGCGCTGGTAGGTCGCGCCCTGTTCGATCCAACGCTTGATCACGTCGCGTTGCACGGGGGTGAGAGGCACCTTGTGGGCGTCCGGCGGCGGCATGACCTCGTCCTCGTGCGGACTGATGATGCGCTGCCAGATCTCGGAAGCCTCGACGTTTCCGGGCACGATCGCCCGCACGCCCTTGCGTTCGGCGTAAGCCGACTCCGGCTCGTCCAGCCGGAGTCCCGCCTTACGGTGCGCGGCGTCGGTCCCGTGGCACGCGAAACAATTCTGGGAGAGAATCGGCCTCACGTGCTCATTGAAGGAGAGCTTTTCGTCCGCGGCGTGGGAACGCGGGAGGATCGAGGCGAGCAGCAGGACGGTGGTGGGGCGAAGGGGCAGCATACTGGGTACCGGCGGGTGCCGGAACGTCTACGCGAGGTCGGGGTCCGTCAACCCCGGCCGTGCCGCGCCGCATCGCTCTACCCGGATTCGGGGTGGTAATCTCGTTGACCGAGTCGGCACTGGTTTCAGGCTGCGGGCGCTTTCCCGCCGGAGCTCAAATGCCCGGTTTTTCGCGATGAAAATCTCCAACTCAGGCCTGCGATTTTTCCTTCTCCTTGCGCTCCCCGCGCTTCCCGCTTCCGCCCAGGAGTGGACGCGCTTTCGCGGTCCCAACGGCGCTGGTATCGTCGACGTCCGCGGGATTCCGGTCAAGTGGACCACGAACGACTTCGTGTGGAGGGTCCCGCTTCCGGGCACCGGACACTCCCAGCCGGTCATCTGGGGCGACCGCATTTTCCTCACGACGGCCCGCGACAACGGCCGCGAGCGTCTCTTGGTCTGCCTCGACAAGCGCGACGGGCGGCAGGTCTGGACCAAGTCCTACGAGCTGCCGATGCCGCGGCTCACCAACCGCAACACGAGCTACGCCAACGGATCCGCGGTCGTCGACGCCGAGCGCGTCATCGCGACCTTCGTCTCGACGGAGCACTTCTGGGTGCGGGCTTTCGCGCACGACGGCGGGCTGCTTTGGGAGCGGGATCTCGGCACGTTCACCTCCCAGCATGGCCACGGCGCCTCGCCGATGATCTACGAGCGGACGGTGATCGTGACCAATGATCAGGACGCCACCAGCTCGGTCGTCGCGCTCGACCTCGCGACGGGGAAGACGGTCTGGGAGGCGAATCGCCGCGCGTCCGACAACGGCACCGCCTACAGCACGCCTTGCGTGCACACGCGCCCCGACGGCACCGACGAACTCCTGCTCACCAGCAAGTCGCACGGTATTTCGAGCCTCGACCCAAGGACCGGCCGGTCGAATTGGGAGGCGCCGGTCTACAAGCTGCGCATGGCGGCCTCGCCGGTCGTCGCGGGCGGCGTCGTGATCGGCAGCTGCGGCCAGGCCGGAGGCGCGGGCAACCAGCTTACCGCGGTACGCCTCGGTGGCCGGGGCGACGTGGGCGCGACACACGTGGCCTACGTCATCCGGAAGGCCACGCCTTACGTCACGACCCCGCTCTACCGCGACGGCATCCTCTACTGGGTGAGTGACGGCGGAGTCGCCACCGCCTTGGAGGCGGAGACGGGCCGCGAATTGTGGTCGGAGCGCCTCCGCGCCGAGTTCTTCGGTTCGCCGGTGATGATCGACCGGCGCATCTACGTTCCGACGGTGAAGGGCGAGATGGTCGTGCTCGCGACGGGGGAGAAATTCGAGGAACTCGCGCGCAACCCGATCGGTGAGGGCAGCCACACGACGCCGTGCGTCGACGGCGGCCGGCTCTACGTGCGCACCTTCAACCACCTTGTCTGCATCGCGCCGAAATCATGATCCGGAAACTTGTTTCCCTGCTCGCGTTGCTCGCCCTCGCGACCGACTCGCCTGCGGCCGATTGGCCGATGCTCGGCGGCCGGCCCGACCGCAACATGGTGTCGAGCCCCGTGGCGATCCCCGGCGGATGGAGTTGGGAGGAGGGTGGCGCCGGGAAAAACATCCGTTGGACGGCCCCGTTGGGGCACGTGACGTACGGCGCGCCGGTGATCAGCGACGGGCGGGTCTTCATCGGCACCAACCTGCCGGAGGAGGACCGGCGCAAGGGTGGCGTGCTGAAGTGTTTCGCGGAAAATGACGGCCGTCTGCTTTGGGAGGCGGTCCATGAGAAGCTCGGTGACGCCACCGAGGACGACGTGAGCATCGGAGTCTGCTCCACCCCCTGCGTGGAGGGCGACACGATCTACTACGTGAGCAACCGCGGGGAACTGGTGGCACGCGCCGTCATCGACGGGACGGAACGCTGGAAAATCGACCTTCGCGCGACGCTCGGGGTCGCTCCCAACCAGGCTTCCGCCTCCTCGCCGGTGGTCGCTGGAAACCTGGTCTTTGTGCTCACCGGACACGGCGCGAGCCCCCGCACCGGCAAAGTCGCCAATCCCGCGGTGCCCAGCTTCGTGGCGGTCGACCGGAACACCGGCCGGATCGTCTGGAAGGACAGCTCGCCGGGCGCTCGCATCCTCACGGGTCAGTGGGGATCCCCGGCCCACGGATTGGTGAAAGGGGAGCCGCAAGTGGTGTTCCCCGGCGGCGACGGCTGGATCTACGCTTTTGAGCCCGCGACCGGAAAGTCGCTGTGGCGCTTCAACTGCAAGGCCCACGAGAAGATCCACCCCGAAGGAGATCCGGAGACGACCTACAACCTGGTGTCGGCGCCGGTGATCATCGGCGATTCCGTGGTGGTCGCGATCGGCGAGCCTGAGGCCGGGGGCGGACCCGGCGCCTTGCGCCGCATCGATGCCACGGGCCGCGGGGATGTCACCGCCACCGCCGAGCGCTGGCGCCTCGGCGGGGAGGCGTTCAACGACAGCATCTCGACCGTCGCGGTGGTCGATGGGCTGGTGTACGCGACCGACACCGCCGGGTTTCTCAACTGCGTCGATTTCGCGACGGGCGCGCGCGTCTGGGTCCACGATCTCAAGGCGGCGGTCTGGGGTTCGCCGCTCGTCGCGGGTGACCGCGTGCTGGTGCAGACGGCCGACGGCGACGTGGTGATTTTCGCCAACGGCCGCGAAAAGAAACTAGTCGCCCGGCATGAACCTCTGCCGGATTGCGCGCACGGTACGCCGGTGCTGGCGAACGGCACGCTGTACATCACGGGCCAGCGCCGCCTCTACGCGGTGGGCGGAAAGTGAGTTGCCGTGATCGCGGGGACCGATCCCTGCGTCGCGGAGCTCCAGGGCATCCACGGCGCCTTCGCCTTCCCGGAGCGGTTGCTCCAGAAGATCTGGCTGCGCGGTGACTTTGATCGCGCCGCGGCGCGGCTCGTGGATGGGCGGGCGCTGCGCATTCTTTTCCCAGGGCGCTGGAATCTGCTCGGAGGACCGGATTTCCGGCAGGCACGCCTGCGGTTCGGGACCGGCGTGGACGCGCCGGTGTTCACAGGGGACGTCGAGTTGCACCTGCACGCCGCCGACTGGGATGCCCATGGTCATGCGCGTGACCCGGCCTACAACGACGTCGGGTTGCACGTCGTGCTTTTTCCGCCGCCGCCGGGTTCGGTTACCGTCGGGACCGGTGGAAATCGCATCCCGGTGCTCGCGTTGTTGCCGCTCCTGCACCGGGGTTTGGAGGAGTTCGCGGCCGACGAGGCGGTCGAGCAAATGGCGGGGCGCGTGCTCGCGCGTTTGCCGGACGAACTCGCGCAGGTTCCGGCGGAGGAGCGCCGACGCCTGCTGGAGAATCATGCGGCACGGCGTTGGCGGCAGAAGGTGCATTTCGCCGGGCTGCGCCTGCGACGCCTCGGTTGGGAGGCCGCTTGCCACCAGACCGCGCTGGAAATCCTCGGCTACCGCTTCAACCGCGCGCCGATGCTGCGCCTCGCGGCCTGCCATCCGTTGCCGGATTGGCGCGAACGACCGCCCGACCCCGCGGCACTGGCGGCGACCGGTGACGAGACCTGGAGCCTCCAGGGGGTGCGTCCCGCCAACCGTCCCGTGGTGCGGTTGCGCCAGTACGCCGCCTGGGTGGCGCGCGTGCCGCGCTGGCCCGAGGTCTGGCGTGACGCCGCCCGGGCGCTGGAGGCGGGGCTCCCCGCGCCCGTCGAGGGCGCGGCCGCGGTGCGACGGGCGGAGGGTTTCGGCGAATGGCGCGCGAAGGTGGCGGAGAGGGTTTGCGGCGGGGCGATTCCGGGCACGCGCCTCGATACCCTGATCTGCGATGGGTTGCTTCCGTTGGCCGCGGCCGAGGGACTTTGCATCGCGGCGGCGGAGCGGCGTTGGCGCCATTGGTTTCCCGGCGATCTGCCGCCTTCGCTCCGGCGGGTGCTCGTCGCGGCGGGGGAGTGCGATGGCGCCGCGCATCCGCTTTCCCACGGCGCGGCGCAGGGCGCGCTCGGCTGGCTGATCGAGCGCGGGCAACGGTGACCTTTCGGGACGTCTCGTGCGGTTGGTTTCCAAAAGCTCCCTTGCCTCCTGTTTACCGTGGGGCAACGCTCGACCATTCCCATGAGCAACGTCGTCAAGATCTATGACACCACCCTCCGCGATGGCACGCAGGGTGAGGGCATCAGCTTCTCCGTGACCGACAAGCTGCTCATTGCGGAGCGGCTCGACCAGTTCGGCGTCGATTACATCGAGGGCGGGTTTCCCGGCTCGAACCCGCGCGACATCACGTTTTTCCAGGAGGCGAGGAAGCTCAAGTTGCGCCACGCGCGGCTGGCGGCCTTCGGCTCCACGCGGCGCGCCGGCGTCAAGGCCGCCGAGGATCTTCAGCTGCGCACGCTCCTCGACAGCGGCATGCCCGTGATGACCATCGTCGGGAAAACGTGGAATCTCCACGTCACCGAGATCCTGCGCACCACCCTTGAGGAGAACCTCGCCATGATCGAGGACTCCGCGCGCCATCTGGTCGCCGAGGGGCGCGAGGTCATCTACGATGCGGAGCACTTCTTTGACGGCTTCAAGTCCGACGCCGACTACGCGCTGCGCACCCTCGCGGCCGCGGTGCGCGGCGGCGCGTCGAACCTCACGCTTTGCGATACCAACGGCGGCACGCTGGTGGACGAGTTCAAGGAAATCGTTGCCCGCGTGGTGAAGGAGTTCGGCGCCGACAAGGTCGGCGTGCATTGCCACAATGACAGCGGACTGGGCGTCGCGCTCTCCCTGGCGGGAGTGGCCGCGGGCGCCACGCTCGTCCAGGGCACCGTCAACGGCTACGGCGAGCGCGTCGGAAACGCCAACATGACGACGATCCTGCCGAACATCGTGCTGAAGATGGGCCGCACCGCCCGCTGCGCGGGCCATCTCGCCCAGTTGCGCGACCTGTCCCTTTTCTTCGACGAGCTCGCGAACCTTCGGCCCGATCCCAAGGCACCCTTCGTCGGGCAGTCGGCCTTCGCCCACAAGGGAGGCCTCCACGCCAACGCCGCCCAGAAGGTGGCGCGGAGCTACGAGCACATCGACCCCGCCCTGGTCGGCAACCGTACTCGCGTGCTGGTTTCGGACATGGCCGGCCGCAGCAGCCTCGCGCTCAAGGCGCGCGAGCTCGGCATCGAGCTCGACGAGAAACGCCCCGAGATGAAGGCGCTGATCGATGAGCTGAAGGAACGCGAATTCCGCGGTTATGAATACGAGGCGGCCGACGCCTCCTTCCGGCTGCTCGTCGCGCGGCACCTTGGCCAGCGGCGTTCCTTCTTCGAGGTCGAGGGCTACCGGGTGATCATCGAGCGTCACGGCGGCGAGCTCTGGGCCGAGGCGACGGTGAAGCTTCGCGTCAACGGCGAGACCGTGCACACGGTGGCCGAGGATATCGGGCCGGTCGGCGCGCTCGACAAGGCCCTGCGGCTGGCGCTGGAGCGCACGTTCCCCGCCTTGCGCGAGGTGGGGCTGCGCGACTACAAGGTCCGCATCCTTGAGGGCAGTGACGGCGCCGGCGCGCGTACCCGCGTGCTGATCGAGAGTGGCGACGGCGCCCGCATCTGGGGCACCGTCGGTGTGAGCGACAACATCATCGATGCGAGTTGGGAAGCCCTGCGGGAGTCGGTGGAGTACAAGCTCTCGCTCGGCTGAGCCATGCGCCCGGCGCGTTCCGTTGTCGCCGGGATTTTCGCGGGATTGATCGCCGCTGCCGCCATCGCGGCCGCGCCCTTGGCGCCTTGCCGTATCGACGTGGTGGAGCGCGGTTCCGGCTGGCCGGTCCCGCTGGTCGAGCTGCGCACCTTGCACGGGGTTAGGTTCGTTTCCGACAATGCGGGCGCGGTCGCCTTCGACCTGCCCGAGTTCATGGGACAGGAGTTGTGGCTGGAGGTCGCCGGGCATGGTTACGGGGTGCCGGCCGACGGGTTCGGTTACCGAGGTGTTCGATTGACGCCGGTTCCGGGCGGGCGGCTGCGCGTGGAGGTCGAGCGCACCAGTCTCGCGCGGCGGCTCGGACGCGTGACGGGGGCGGGGATCTTCGCGGAAAGCCAGAAGCTCGGGCTCGAAAGCCCCTGGAGCGAGACCGGCGTGCTCGGCTGCGACAGCGTGCAGGCCGTGCCATTCGGCTCCGGGCTTTTCTGGGCATGGGGCGACACGACGCTGCCCCATTACCCGCTCGGGATCTTCCACATGTCGGCGGCGCGTACTCCCGCGCGGCCGTTGGCGGTTTTCGAGCCGCCGCTTCGTTTGGAGTTCTCTCACCTTCGCGGGTCTTCCGGTCGGCCACGCGACGTCGCGCGCTTACCGGGGCCGGGGCCCACTTGGCTGAGCGGGATGATCGTTCTGCCGGATGGTGCCGGCCGTGAACGGCTCGTCGCCGCGTACGCCAAGGTCCGTCCGCCACTCTCCGTTTATGAGACCGGGCTCTGCGGATGGAACGAGGCGTCGGAAAACTTCGAACCGCTGGCCGTGCTCTGGCGCGAGCTGGATGCCGGCCCGCGTCCACCGCCCCTTCCTGACGGCCAGGCGTTCGTGGCGGCCGACGAGCGGGGGGTGAAGTGGGCTTATTTCGGCAATCCGCTTCCCGTGCTGCGCTGCCGCGCAACCTTCGAGACATGGCGTGATCCGGCGCGGTGGGAAAAGCTGGAGGCTCCGGTGACCCTCGCCCCGGCGGACGGCGGCCCGCCGGTGAAAGTGCACGGTGGCTCCGTCGCCTGGCATCCGTGGCGGCGGAAGTGGGTTACGATCTTCACGCAGGCGGGCGGTGCGGGCTCGTTTCTTGGTGACATCTGGTATGCGGAGGCGCCGGCGCCGACCGGTCCGTGGGGGCCCGCCGTCAAGGTGCTCGGCCACGACAATTACACTTTCTACAACCCTCGCATCCACGCCATGTGGTTCGAGGCGGATTCGCCCGTGCTGATCTTCGAGGGCACGTTCACCCGCGAGTTCGCCGACCGGCCGCCGGCGGTGCCACGGTACGATTACAACCAGATCATGCACCGGCTCGATCTGGATGAGCCGGGGCTGGCCGCGGCGCGCATCCCCTGAGGTTTCCTTGCCGTTCGGCGGGCTTGCGGCCGGGGGGTGCGGCGCTAGGGTCGCGCGCCTACCCTCCCCATGAAGGAATTTCACGTCTCCCGTCGTCGTTTCATGCAACGTTGCGCCGCGTTCGCCGCGGTTTCCGGCGTGCCGGTCTGGTTCGCCGAGCGCCAGTTGGTCGCGGCCGAGGCGGTGCGACGCCGCCGGCTCTCGCCGAACGACCGGCCGGGCATCGCGCTGGTGGGCGCGGGCGGGCAGGGCACCAACGATGCCCGCAACGCCGCCAACTGGGGTGACGTGCGCGTCGTGTGCGACGTCGACCGCAAGCGCGCCGCGACGGCCATCGAGAAGCTCACCGTGGAGGGGCGTAAGCCCGAGGATTGCGCCGACTTCCGCCGGGTGCTCGCGCGGGACGACATCGACGTGGTGATCAATGGCACGCCTGATCACTGGCACACTCTGGTCAATCTCGGCTGTGCGCGCGCCGGGAAGGACGTGTACGCCGAAAAGCCCCTGACGCTCACGATCGACGAGGGCCGTCGGTTGGTGGAAGCGGTCCGAAAGTCGGGCATCGTGCTGCAGACGGGCACCCAGCAGCGCAGCTCACAACGCTTCCGGCTCGCCTGCGAACTGGTGCGCAACCAGCGCATCGGGAAGCTGCGCGCGGCCGACGTCTGGCTTCCGGCGGGCCTCCGCGAGGGGCCTTTCAAGACGGCAGCCGTGCCGGCGGAGCTCGACTGGGACTTCTGGCAGGGGCCGGCTTCCGCCCATGATTACGTCCCGGAGCGCTGCCACCGCACCTTCCGGTTCTGGTACGAGTACTCGGGCGGAACGATGACCGACTGGGGCGCGCATCACAACGACATCGCCTACTGGGCGATCGGCCTGCTCGCTCCGCGCACCGTGAGCTCGCGGGTTATGGCGGAGCCGGTCATCGGCGGCTACACGACGTTCAGCGAGTACGAGGTGAACTACACCTACGAGAACGGTGTGCGGCTCAATATCCGCACCACACGCGACGACTCCATCTACGGCGCCAAGATCAACGCCGACGGCCAGCGCAACGGGATCCGCTTCGAGGGCGAGAACGGCTGGATCTGGGTGAACCGCGACCAGATCAAGGCCAGCGACCCGGAGATCCTGAAGGCTCCGCTGCCCGACGGGGCCGTGCGCTTGTACGAGAGCAAGAACCACACGGAGAACTTCTTCGACTGCGTGCGCTCCAGGCAGGCGCCGGTTTGCGACGTGGAGACCGGCCACCGCAGCGCGACCATGTGCCATCTCGGGGCCATCTCGATGCGCACGGGCCGCACCCTGACTTGGGATCCGCAGGCCGAACAGTTTACCGGCGCGTTCGCCGCCGAGGGCAATGCGTTCGTCGCGCGGGAACTCCGCGCGCCGTACGATTACTCTTTCGTCGCCTGATGACGTTCCGGCCGCCGCTCAGCCGAGACCGAGGGTCTCGGCGGCGAGGCCGTGCCGCAGGTTGCAAAGCGAGTGGCGGACCGCGCCGGCTCCGGCGTGTTCGAGCAGCGCCACCACGGTCGCGAGCGCGGCGGGAAACACATCCGCCCGGGCGGCCGGCAGGCCCGGCAGCGCGCGACGCCCCTCGATCGGCAGGCCGGCGGTCTCCGTCATAAGTTCCCGGATACGGGCCAGCGTTATCACCGGACTGCTGGAATCGAAGTCGTGTCCTTCGCGGCGGGCGAGGATGGCGCGTGTGGTCGAGATCGTGCCGCCGGTGCCGACCATGGCGCCCGCCCGCGCAGACGTGAAATCAAAGCCCGAAGCCGCGAGGCTTGCCCGGGTGTGGGCCGCGACGGCCGCCAGCGCCGCCGGTGCCACCGGCGCGGCGGGGTCGGGTACAAAGCGTTCCGTGAGGCGCACGCAACCGAGCGGCAGGCTCACCTTGCTCCTGATCGCGCGACCGGTGAACGCGACGCACTCGAGGCTGCCCCCGCCGAGATCGCACAGGATGAAATCGCGCAGTTCGCGCAGTCCGGGATCGCAGAGCAGGCCGCGACCGATCAGCGCGGCCTCCTCGTCGCCGCTCAGGATGCGGAGGGTGACGCCGGTGGCGGCGCGCACCCGCTCGCGGAACTCGGCGCCGTTGGCGGCGTCGCGCACCGCGCTGGTCGCCACGATCACGGGACTTGCGGCCCCGAGGGCGGCCGACTCCGCCGCGAGTTCCCGGATGGCGGTCAGGGCGGCCTCCATGCCCGGCTCGGACAGACGCGGGTGTTCGCGGCTGATCCCGGCGCCGATCCGCGCGTCGAGCGTGTGCGCGCTCACGTGCTCGAGGCCGCCGCCATCGCCGCGCCGGGCGACAAGCACCTTGATGGAGTTGCTGCCGACGTCGATGACGGCGACGGGGGCGGACGACGCGCTCGCCATGTCAGAGCGTGAAATCCGCCGGCGCGATGAGGAGCACGAACTCCCCGCGCAGGCTGGCTTTGGCGAGGCGCGCCTGCACGTTGGCGGCGGGACCGGTAAGGAAAGTCTCGTGGAGCTTGGTGATTTCCTTCGCCACGCAGATGACGCGCCCAGGCCCTAGCCCGGCGACGATCTCATGGACGGCCTTGTCGATGCGATGGCAGCTCTCGAACAGGGCGATGGTGTACGGGAAGTCGCGGTGACGTTCGAAAAAGGCGATCCGGGCGGCGCTCTTGGGCGGCAGGAAGCCGGCGTAGAGAAACCCGTTGGTCGGCAGGCCGCTGGCGCTCAGTGCGGCGACGACGGCGCTCGCACCTGGCACGGGGACCACAGGCAGGCCGCGCCGGCGGCAGGCGCGCACGACGCGGAATCCCGGGTCGCTGATCGCCGGGGTGCCCGCGTCGCTCACGATGGCGATCGACCTTCCCGCGGAGAGCAGGTCGGCGAGCCGCTCGGCGGCCTCGGTCTCGTTGTGCTCGTGGTACGCGAAAAGCTCGCGGCTCAGCCCGAGGCGCGAGAGCAGGGCGCCGGTGGTGCGGGTGTCCTCGCAAGCCACCAGGTCGACGGCGCCGAGGATCGCGCGGGCCCGGTCCGTGAGATCGGCGAGGTTGCCGATCGGGGTCGCGACCACGTAGAGGTGGCCGGGCTGCGGGGTGAGGGAGGAGTTCTCCAAGGAAGGCCGGAGGCCGGCGGTTCCGTCGGGAGCCTCAGCGGCCGCTGGGTTGGCCCATGCCCGGGATCTGGCCTTCCCAGCCGGCGGGCCGGCTCCAGGGAATCGAGGTCTGCTTGGGGCTGTTGGTGCTGCAGCCCGTGGCGAGCAGGCCGAGCGCGGTGGCGACGGCGGCGAGGAGGATGCGGCGGAGTGAGCTCATGTTCGTTTCAACGTATAAGGACGGCGGAATCACCCTTCTGCAAGACCCCGCGGAGGGACTCAGGTTGCACCTGGGCGACCGAAAAGTGGGCGCGGACGTCGCTGATGACGGCGGTAGCGACCGCGATGGTGCCCTGGCTGATGTTGAGACGATGGCCCAGCTGGGCGCCGCGGGCGGAGCCGAAGTTCACCACGACAAAGGATCCTTGGGGGCCGACGCTAAGCACGGTGGAGCGGCCCGCGCGGTTGGTGAAGACGGCGGTTGACGCTCCCGCGGCGGCGGGCAGGGCGGCGCCGTTGCGGGCGGTGGCCAGCTGGCGCTCGAGCTCCGCGATGGTGTTCCGGTACGCCTGCACGGCCTCCGGTGAGGCGTTGGCGCGGCGGCTCTGCTCCAGGTCGCGGCGAAGCGCGGTGATCTCGTCGCCGAGGGATTTGGCCGTCGACTCGTAGACCGCGAGGACGGTGCGGGTGTCGGCGAGGTTGCGCTCGAGGGCGGCGCCCTGGCTTTCGGCGGCGGTGAGTCGCTCGCGGGTGCGGGCGAGCTCGAGCTCGTGTTTGGCGGCGCGCGTGGCGTCGGCCTCGGCGCGGGCGCGGGCCTCCTCGCCCTCGCGTTTCGCCGCGGAAAGATCGGAGCCGAGCTGCGCGCCGCGACGTTCCGATTCGGAGAGCCTGATCTCCAGCACCCGCTTCGAATCGCCGATGCGCAGATACAACGCGCCGGAGAGGAACGTGCAGGCGAGGGCGACGAGGCAGAGAATCAAGGGCAGCCGGTGCATGGTCCGCTAGGACCGACGCTTCGCCCGCCACGGGGGTTACGCCAGCCGAAACGTGGACTCGACGACGCGGGCGCGGGCGCGCTTGCGCACACCGGAGCCGCGGTTGGCGGCGAGGCGCTCGAGGATCTTGAAGGCAGCCTCCGCGCGATCCGGTGCCCCGGCGCGCGCGGCGAGTTCCCCGGCGTTCAAGGCCTCGCCGCCGGCGGAGCGCAGCGCCTCCATGAGCTTCAGCTTCAGGGCGATCACGGCGCCCGCGGCTTTCTTACCGGCCTCGACGCCCGGCTGGTGATAGGCATTGATGCCGATCAGCGTCGCGTAGAGCCCGGTGACGCGCTCGTGGAGCGCGATCAGCATGCCCAGCGAGCGCGGCGAAACGTCGGGCAGGGTGAGCGTGATCGAGGGCCGGCCCTTTTCGCTGAGCGCGTCGCGCGTCCCCAGCAGGAATCCCTGCAGGTAGTCGCCGGACGTGACGCCCGGCTCGACCTCGAGCGAGGCCTTGGCCTCGCGGTCCTTCAGGACCTCGATGAACGTGACGAAGAAATTATTCACGCCCTCGCGGAGTTGCTGCACATACGCGTGCTGGTCGGTGGATCCCTTGTTGCCGTAGACGGCGATGCCCTGGTTGACCACGCGTCCCTCGAGGTCCAGCTCCTTGCCCAGCGACTCCATCACGAGTTGCTGGAGGTAACGGGAGAAGAGCAGCAGGCGATCCTTGTAGGGCAGCACCACCATGTCCCGCGCGCCTTTTCCCTCGGTGGCTGCGTACCACGCGAGCGCCATGAGCGCGGCCGGGTTGCGCGCCGTTTCGGGAACGCGCGTGAGTTCGTCCATGGCGGCGGCGCCCGCCAACATGGCGTCGATGTCGATGCCCTGCAGGGCCGCGGGCAGCAGGCCGACGGCGCTCAGCTCGCTGGTGCGGCCGCCGACCCAGTCCCACATCGCGAAGCGCGCGAGCCAGCCCTCGCGTTCCGCGGTCTGGTCGAGCTTGGAGCCCGCCCCGGTGACGGCCACGAAATGCCGCGCGGGCTCGAGGCCGGCGGCGCGGAAGGCGGCGATGGTCTCGAGCATGCCGTTGCGGGTCTCCGCGGTGCCGCCGGACTTCGAGATCACGAGCACGAGGGTGCGGGCCAGGCGGCCACGGAGCGCGGCGAAGACCCCGTCGAAGCCGTCGGGATCGGTGTTGTCGAGGAACCAGACCGCGAGCTTGTCCCGGCGGGGACGGCCGAGCGCCTGGGCGACGAGTTGCGGGCCGAGCGCGGAGCCTCCGATGCCGATGACGAGCAGGTCGCGGAATCGACCCTTGGGGCCGGCGATCTCACCCGCGTGCGCGCGGGCGGTGAAGTCCCGCACGGCGGCCAAGGTGGAGGCGATCTCCCCCGTGATGGCGGGGTTGGGCGCAAGGTGGGGTGCGCGGAGCCAGTAGTGACCGACCATGCGGCCCTCGTCGGGGTTGGCGATCGCCCCGCGCTCGAGTTCCCGCATGGCGGCGAAGGCCGCCTGCATCCGCGGCTCCATGCCGGGAAGGAAGTCATCCCCGAACGGCAGCCGGGAGAGATCCAGCGACACGCCGATCTCCGGGTAATGGTGGAAGTGCTGTTGGAAGCGGGACCAGGTCATCGGGTGGACGGGCGGCTGCGGATACGGACGTCGGAGGAGGTGGTCGTTGCTACTATTCCCTGCGTGGCGCCCGGATCCGGGCGCCGCGCAGGATGCGAAGCCCGCGCCCGGCGAGGGGCCGGTGTGCGGTTCAGAACAGATTCTTGTCGGTGACCGCGCCTTCGGAGGCGCTGGTCACGGTGCGGGCGAACTTCGCGAGCACGCCGCGGGTCTCGCGGGGGGCGCGCGGTTTCCATGCCTTGAGGCGCGCCTTCAGCTCGCGGGCCGCGACGCCGAGCGTGAGCTCGTTACGGACGGCGTCGATGGTGATGGGGTCGCCGTTGCGGATGACGCCGATCGGGCCGCCGACGGCGGCTTCGGGCGTGATGTGGCCGACGACGAAGCCGTGGCTGCCGCCCGAGAAACGGCCGTCGGTGATCAGGGCGACCTCCTTGCCTAGTCCACGGCCCATGATGGCGCTGGTGGGGCTGAGCATCTCGCGCATGCCCGGGCCGCCGACCGGACCCTCGTTGCGGATGACGATCACGTGGCCGGCCTTGACGCGCCCGGCCAGGATGGCGTCGAGCGCCTTTTCCTCGCTCTCGAAGACAAGCGCCTTGCCGGTGAAGGAGAGCCCCTCCTTGCCGCTGATCTTCGCCACCGCGCCATCCGGGGCGAGGTTACCGTACAGCACTCGCAGATGGCTGTCGGACTTGATCGGGTTGGAGATGGGCCGCACGACATCCTGGTCGGCGGCGTAGGGACGGACGTTGCGCAGGTTCTCGGCGACGGTGCGCCCGGTGACGGTCAGGCACTCGCCGTGGAGCAGGCCGGCGTCGAGAAGGATCTTCATCAGCGGCGGAAGTCCACCGATGCGGGTGAGGTGGACCATGCCGTACTTTCCGGAGGGCTTCAGATCTCCGAGCACCGGTACCCGCTTCCCGATGCGCGTGAAATCGTCGATCGACAGTCGCACGCCGCAGCAGTGGGCGATGGCGAGAAGATGTAGGACGGCGTTGGTGGAGCCGCCGAGCGCGATGGTGACGGTGATGGCGTTTTCGAACGCCTTCCGGGTCATGATGTCGCGCGGCTTCAGGTCGGCCTTGAGCAGCGCGAGGGTGGCCTCGCCGGCGCGGCGGCAGTCCTCGCGTTTCTCGGCGCCGATCGCGATCTGGTTTGAGCTGTTGGGCAGGCTCATGCCCAGCGCCTCGATGGCGGAGGCCATGGTATTGGCCGTGTACATCCCGCCGCAGGAGCCGGGGCCGGGGATGGAGCAGGCCTCGATCTTGCGCAGGCCGGCGTCGTCTACCTTACCCGCGGCGTGCTGGCCGATCGCCTCGTAGACCGACACGATGTCGCATTCCTTCTTCGTGTCCGGATGGATCCCGGGCAGGATGGTCCCGCCGTAGACGAAGACGCCCGGGCGGTTGAGCCGGGCCATCGCCATGATGCAGCCTGGCATGTTCTTGTCGCAGCCGCCGATCGTGACGAGACCATCGAAGCCCTCGCCGCCCGCGACCGCCTCGATCGAGTCGGCGATGATCTCGCGCGAAACGAGCGAGTAGCGCATGCCCGGTGTGCCCATGCTGATGCCGTCGGAGACGGTGATGGTGCCAAAGATGACGCCCTTGCCCCCGGCGGCGTTGGTGCCGGCCTCGGCCTCCACGGCGAGCTTGTCGATGTGCATGTTGCACGGCGTGACCATGCTCCAGAGCGAGGCGATACCGACCACGGGCTTCTTGAAGTCCTCGTCGGTGAAGCCGACGGGGCGTAGCATGGAGCGCGCGCCGGCGCGGCTGGGGCCGTCGACGACGACGGAGGAATGTCTGCGGGTGTGGTCGGGAACGGAGCTCATGGAGTAAAGGTCAGCGAAGGGACCAAAGGGCGGCGGCACCGGCAAGAGCGGATGAGCCCGGGGGGGCGCGGAAAATTGGTGTTTACTTGGCGCGTCTCTTTTCCCCAACCTCCCGCTCCTTTTTTTCACGGGCCAGTAGCTCAGTTGATAGAGCGCATCGTTCGCAACGATGAGGTCGTCGGTTTGATCCCGATCTGGTCCACCAAATTTCGAACCCGCGTCACGCGGGTGGGAGGCGGAAAAGGTCCGAGGGACCCTGTGAGCGAGGAACCGAGACGCCGCTCAGCGTCGGGAGACGGAAAACCGGATGATCTGCCGGCCCGATAGTCCCGTGAGATCGACCGTGCCGCGCGGATCGGCCGCGAGCTTGCGTCCGGTCGCGTTGGCGCCGGTAACGGCCCAGCCTTCCGGCACACGGGCGCGGAGAAGGGTGCGGGTGGGGGTCTGGCGCGAGGGCAGATCCACGGTCGCGATGACTTCGCCGGCGGAGAGGCGCGATTCCAAGGTCGCCCCGACGTCGCCCCATGCGGTGGGGGTGCGTTCCACGCGGATCGTCTTGCCGTCCTCCAGCCAGCGCCGTGAGGTGCCGAACATCAGGCGCAGCGTTTCGGGCCGGCCATCGTCGTCGAGATCCCACTCCTGCACGAGCAGCTGGCGCACCATTGAGAGCACATGTGCGCTGGCGGCGCTGTTGGGCGGGCAGTAGAAAAAGCGACCCTCGGCGTCGACGGGGCGCAGCGTGCAACCCTCGCCACCAACGAAGGTATTCCGGGTGAGTCCCTGCGCGAGGGTGCCGTACAAGCTCAGCAGCGCCCTCTCGGGTTCATCGCGGCGCAGAGCGTCGAGGGTATAGCGGGTGCCGTAGAGCGGGTTAACCCGCTCGGGGCCTGTCCAGAAATTGAAGGTGTCGCCGCCGGATCGCACCATGCCGAGGAAGATGCCCCCGTGGCGCTCCTGGTAATGCGGGATCCAATGCTCGGCTTCGCCGCCCGTCGGGAAGATGCCGCTGCCGATCGTGTAGCCGATGATGATGTTCCAGTAGGACCCGATCCGCGAATGCAGGATCGGGCTGTGCACGGGTTCCCCCCCGTCGAGGGCGATCGGGACAAAGGGCGGCTCCGTGGTGCGGGAAGCCACCCGCTCCACGGCTTGCAGCACGACAGGCCGGAAGGAAGCGGCCTCCGCGGAGTAGCGTCGTCCGAGCTCAGGGTCGCCGAAGACGCTATGCAGTGCGCCGAAATCGTGCATCGCCCGCCACGCCCGCGCGTTGACGTTCAAGCTCTGCACCGGGGTGTGGATGTCGCCGCAATACTGCTCCTTGGGAAAGAGGCCACCCGGGCCCGTGCGGCCGTCCAAAAAGCGCGCGATCTCCTTTTCCCATCGCGGGCGAAGTTCCGCGAGGGCCGCAGTGTCGCGGGTTTGCCAGACGTAGCGAGCCAGGTTGCCGAGCTTGAAGGAGGCCTGGTGCAACTCGAGGTTGCGGCGGGTGAAGTCAAACAGTGGCTCGAGGAGACGGCGTGCCTCCGCCGCATAACCCCACGAGAGCAGGGCCATCACGGCGTCGCTCCCCTCGGCCGCGTAGATCTGGTCGTACTGGTTGCCCGTGCTGTAACGCAGCTGGCCGTGGTTGATCAGCTGGAAGTTCTGCACGATGGCGTTGCGCCACGTGTGATTGATGCGCGGCTCCGGCACGTCGACATGCGCGGCGCGGTCGACCAGCGCCTGCCACGTCGCGACACACGCCGCGCGCTGGTCGGCATATGCGGCAGGGCTGACGGCCAAGTCGGCCGCGGCCGGAAGCGGGGTCGTGGGCACCGCCAGCGTGGCCGCGGCGCCTTTACGGACGCGGGCCACCATCCTTCCGCGTTCCCGCTTCCACGTGGTGTCGAACACCGCGATGACGCGGCCGGCGGAGTCCAGGAGACGTCCGTTTTCAAAACGGGCTCCCGGGGCGTCGACGTCGACGCTGAGGAAGCCGTTGGCTCCCTGCGCCAGATCGAACCGGACAAACACCACGCAGTGCTCCACGAGTCCCGGCGTGGTGGCTGCAAACGCCTCGAGCCGGTAGATCTCCGGGGCGGGACGAGGGCCGGTCGGCGCCAGTGGAACCATTCCCTCGGCTTGGACCGGGGAGCGGTGCGCGTAGCGGATCTCCGTGATCGGCAGCCAGCCCTCGGCGAGCACCGGCTCCGTGACGCGGTCGCGCAGGCCGCCGAAGGCGAACTCATCCGGGCCGACACGGAAGCGCACCGGGACCCCGACGTCGTTCCAGCTTCGGCTGCCGCCGCGCAAGTTCAGCCCGCTTCCGTCCGAAATCAGCCGCGCCTTGGGCCGCGCTCCGGCGCTCCCGCTGCGGCGGAATTCGACCGGCCCCGAAGGAATCTCGCCGGGAGGGCAAAGGATGATCGGATAGTGGCGGAAGTCCGCGTGCACGTAACGCGGCGGTGGCAGCAGCGGAGCGAGGAACTCGTAGCTGGGGCCGTTTGGCTGCGCGAGGGCGGCCTCGCCCCAGAGATCGCGGGTGGCGGTGATCGCCTCCTCCAGCGATGGAAGCGCGGGGGCGGCGGGAAGGTGGGCCGCGAGGGCGAGGATGAGGGCGCCGGCGCGCAGGGAGGGAGGCATGGTCAGAAAGTCCCGCGGAGGCCGAAGATCCACAACGCGCCGTAGCGATCGCTCTGGCGGAACCTCGCGCGGTCGGGCGTCTGCGGGCCGCGCCGCTCGAAGTCCTCCGGTTCGTCGCCGAGGTTGCGGATATTGCCGAAAACGCTGACGCGGCGCGTGATGTTGAACTCCGCGTTCACGTCGAGGAGCCGGCGGGGTGTGGCGTAGGTGAAGGTGCCGGGGCCCACGCTGAGCCCGTTGATCTGGGCGAGCTTCCGTTCGCTCTGCATCGTCCAATTGACGCGGACGTTGAAGCGCGGGCGCGTCAGCACCAGTCCGACGCTGGCGGTGCGCGGGATGAGGCCGGAGAAATTGTCGGCCTCGGCGCCGGAGATGCGCTGGGTGGCTCCGCTCGCGATCACCTGCACCCCGCGCGCCCAAGCGGGCAGGAACGTGAGCGCCTGCCGGTACTGGAAATCCAGGCCTTGGATGTGGACCGCCCCGGGCACGTTGTACTGTGTGGCGACGTCGAACCGGCCGTATTCCGCGGCGGCGATACCGTGGACCTCGAGGAACTCGGACGTGGCGGGAAATACCGTGCTACCGAAGAAATTCTCGAATTGCCGGCGGAATGCGCCCACCGAGAGGAGACCGACACCCTCGAAGTAGTGTTCCAGCGCCACTTTCCCGGTGCGGGCGCTCCAGACCTTGATCGCGGTGTTGCTCACGACGATGCGGTTGGAAGGCGAGGGTGCGGCGTCGAGGTCGGGGAGCGTGATCCCGCCCGCGTACTGGTTGTAGTTGGGCCGGCCGACACTGTGGTAATACGCGGCGCGCAGGAGAGTGTTGGCCCGGAGATTCCAGGTCGCGTTGAGGCTGGGGAACCAACGCAGGTACTCCTTCTCCACGCGGGATCCGCGCTCGAGGTAGGTGCGCCGGGAGATTTCCAGCGCGGTGCCGGGCAACTGGAGCGGCTGGCCGTTGGCGCCGCGGAGCACGCGGCCGGAGGCGTCGCGCTGGTAGTTGCGCGTGAGGTCCTCCAGTGGTCCTTCGGCGTCGATGTTCGTTTGCTCGCCTCGCAGGCCGCCGACGAGCTTCAGCCGATTCCTGAACAGTGTGGCGTCGGCGCGAAGGTAGGCCGACGAGGTGGTCTCCCGAGCGAACTTCGAAAGGCCGAGTGTGGACCGGTAATGGTTGTTCTCGTTGTAGGTGAACCACGCCGGGTGGGTTGCGAGCAGGTCGAACAGCTTGGCGTTGGAGGGTCGCTGCGTCGCCGGGAAGCCGAACACACCCGGGCGGCGGGAGAACACGTCGTCAAGGATCGGCGCCGCGTTGTCGTCGGCCGTGCCGGCCCGTCCGTCGGCGCCGACGAAACTCTGCGCCATGCTCCCGCCGATCCGGTCGCGCCAGTTCTGCCGCAGGTCGAGCCCCGCCTTCAGCGTCACGGGCGCGGGCCACGCGAAATCACGGGCGGCGAACGCGTACGCGCTGCGTTTGCCGTCGCGGGTGATGTCATCGAAGCCGCGGCCGTGGATCGCGTTTCCCGATCCGCTGACGATCGAGTAGCTGGCGAGATGGTGGGGGTCCACCGTCGCGCCCGCCGCGTCGGTGACGAGAATCCGGCCGGGTTGCTCGAAACCGATGTCCTCGAACGCGATCGTGACGCCGGTGCGCTGCACGGTCATGCCTCCGAAGTAGCCGCGCGAGTAGTTGCTGGAGACGCTGCGGGCGCGGGAGTCGCCAAGGCCGAGCTCGGTTTTCCACACCGGGCCGGCGTGTCGGTGGATGAAGCCCACGCTGAGGTTGCGGGAGTCCTGGTCGCGGTCGGCGTTGGCCTGGGTGAGAGACCCCGCGCCGGCGGCGCCGCGGGTGAAGGCAGGTCCGAAGCTACCGGGTAGCACGCGCGTGATGGAGTAAGTCAGGTCGCGGCTGCTGTAGTCGCCGTTGAACGCGGTCGTCTGCACCGAAAGCGACACGCGGTCGTGACGCCCGAGCTTCCAGTCGAGGGTGGCGCCCGCGGACTTGCGTTTGGTGAGGCGGGGAAAGTCGCGAACCAGGAAGTCGGTGAGGTACGGCTGGTCGGGCGTGGTGTTGGGGAGGGTGCCGCCGTTGGTCGCGGCCGCGGCGCCGCGCCAGGTCGTCTGGATGAAGGTGGACGGCTGGTATTGCGTCGATCCGCCGCCCGAGAGGGTGAACCCGAAACGCTCGTTGACCGGCTTCACGTACGAGAACTCGAAGCCCGGCTGGATCTTGGGCATGGTGCCGCGTCCGGGCCCGGGTGTGCGGGCGAGGCTGCGGTCGCCGTCGCGCATGAGCAGGTAGGTGCTAACGTTGAGCGCCGGCCGGGCGCGATCAAAGGCGGAGCGCACGACCATGTTGATGGTGCCGGCCAGGGCACTGCCCGGGGAGTCGGGCGTGGGCGAGAAGCGCACCTCGATACGCGACAGGTTGTTGGTCGCGACGTTCGTCATCTGGATGTTCCGGGCGGTGTTAGCCTGCGCGCTCGCCTGTTCGAACCCGTTCACCGTGACGGGCGTGTAGTCGGCGGGCACGCCGTTGAGCTGGATGTTCATCGCCTCGCCGCCCACCCAAGCCACCTGCACGCCCGGGACGGTCTTCAGCAGCTCTCCCACGGAGCCGTCCGCGGTCGTGCCGAATTCATCCGCCGCGAGCACCTTGCGCATATCGGCGGCGAAGCGCTGGTCGTTCACCGCGATCGCGGCGCCGTCCATTTCGCGCGAGGTCGCGACGACAAAGCGGTCGAGTTTAACCGTCGCGGCCGTCGCCGGGGCCGGGGCGGATTCCCCGGCCAGCGCGAAGTCCCGCCGGGTGACCTGCCCGGCCGCAACCACCACCGTGGCCGTCTCTCCGGGCAGGCCGGTGTAGAATACCCGAATCCGCGCATCGCCCGCGGGCACTTCGGCGAAGAGATAGGCCCCGGCGGAGTCGGTGAAGGCCTCGCGTCCGGCGCCTTCCAGCGTGACGCGCGCGAGCTCGAGATACTCGCCGCTGGCGGCGAAAGAGACACGCCCGGTCACCGTGCCGGTGCCAGCCTCGGCGGCGCAGAGGGTCGCGGCGCCCGAAAGCAGCGCCAGCAGCAGGCGGGCGAGACGGATGGACTGAACGGAGGACGATGGGCGAGGCATGGAGCGGGAGGGTAAACTAAATCGACCTGACGCTCCTGAAGCCTCCGGGGTCACGCAAGCGCCGGCTGCGAATGCCGCGCGGGCCGCCGCCAGCTCGCGCGCGAACTGCGGCCGCAACAACATGCCGTGGATATTTCTCCACGGTGTACCGACTAGCCTTGGAGCCGGAGGCCGCTGCGCCGGTCAGACGATCTTCGTCGGGCGTGGGGTGAGGGCGCGGACGGCCTCGGCGTAGCGGGCGCCGCAGGCTGCGCCGCGGTAGCGGGCGAGGGTCGCCTTGGCCGTCACGGCGGCGTCGAGCGCGTTCTCGTCGTAAGGAGTTTTCCGGACGTACGCCATCAGTTGGCCGAGCCACTCGATCGCGAACGGCCACTGGTCGGAGATGTCGACGTAGGTGTCGGGTTCGAAGCCGATCGTGTGCCCGGGGCCGTTGTCGTACAGATAGACGCGGGACGGCGTCTTCACGGAGGCGTCGTCCAACACGCGCGGCGCGAGGCGCAACGCGGCTTTGCTGATCGCCGCGGCTGCCTCGTGGTCCGGGTGGCGGTCGTTGGGCCAGAGCATGAAGCCGACGTCGGGTTTCACGTCGGCCACGACTTCGGCGACGGCGCGCACGTGGGCGTCGTTGAGCTGGAAGCGGCCCGAGGCGAGACCGAGGAAGCGCGTCTCGATGCCGTGGGCGTGGGCGAGGGCGGCGCAGGTTTCCTTGAGCTCCGCGCCGCGGCCCTTGGCGGGTGGCCAATTATCGTAGTCGCCGATGAGAGACAGGATGACCACGCGGTGGTTCTGGTGCGCGGCCTGGATGAGGATTCCCGGCAGGCCGAAGACGCAGTCGTCGTAGTGGGCGCCGATGGCGAGGAGGGTCTGGCGGGCGGGTGCGGCCATGGGAAAAAGACGCCGAGGAACCGGGCTCAGCCGTTGCTGGTGCGGGTGGAGACCTCGATCACGTCGTGCGGCGCGGCCTCCTTCTGGCCGGCGGGGGAGACACGGACGTAGCGGGCCTTGGTCCGAAGTTCGCCGAGATTCGCGGCGCCGAGGTAGCCCATGCCGCTCTGCACGCCGCCGATGAGATTGCCGAGGACGTCGTCGACAGAGCCGGAGACTTCCTTCAGCGCCTCGATGCCCTCGGCCGCGACTTTGCGGGTGGTGTCGGCCTTGTCGTGTCCGTAGCGCGCGGCGCTGCCGGCCTTCATCGCGGCGAGGGAACCCATGCCGCGGTACTGCTTGTAGACCTTGCCGTTGATCTCGAGGATCTCGCCCGGCGCCTCGCGGCAACCGGCCAGCAATCCGCCGAGGATCACGGCGTCGGCCAGGGTGAGCGCCTTCACGATGTCGCCGCTCTTCGTGATGCCGCCGTCGGCGATGAGCCGCGCACCGGTCTTCCGCGCGGCGGTGCCCGCCACATGGAGCGCGGTGAGCTGCGGGATGCCGACGCCCGCGACGATTCGGGTGGTGCAGATCGATCCCGGTCCCTGGCCGACCTTGATGGCGTTGGCGCCGCAACCGGCAAGGAACTCCACGCCGGCGGCGCTGGTCACGTTGCCCGCGATCAGCGTGAGATCCTTGAACGCGCCCCGCACGAGACGGACAACCTCGCCGACCCCGGCGGTGTGGCCGTGCGCGGTGGACACGGCCACGCAGTCGACATGCTCGGCGACGAGGTGGCCGACGTGCTCGATGATGCGATCGCGGTCGAGGGACCCGTCGGGCTTGCGGACCGGGGAAAGGGCGGCGCCGACGACGAGGCGGAAATCATGGTCGCGGGCCGGCTTCCGGCGCGATTTCGACTCGGCGGTGATGCGCTCCACGTCGGAGGCGGTGATGAGCCCGCGCAGGCCGCCGGCGTCATCGACCACGAGCATCTTGTTGATGCCGACGTTATCGGTGAAGAAGCGGTCCGCGGCGCGGATCGGGTCCTTGGCGACGTCGGATTGCCGGGCTGTGCGCAGCTGGGCGCGCGGGGTCATCACCTCGGCGACAGGCTTGGTCTTGTAGCGATCCTTGACGACGTTCCCGGACAAGAGGCCGACGAGGGCCCCGCTGGAGTCGACAACCGGGAAGGTCGAGAAAGCGAAACGCTTCGATTCGATACGGGCCAGAATGTCGCCGATCAACTGGTCGGGCGTGACGGTGATCGGATCCTGGATCAGCCCGTGGATGTGACGCTTCACGCGGGCGACCTCCTTCACCTGGTCGCGGGGCGCCATATTGTAGTGGATGAGACCGAGGCCGCCGTTGAGCGCCATCGCGATGGCCATGCGCGACTCGGTCACGGTGTCCATGTCGGACGAGATGACCGGAATCTGCAGGCGCACCGACGGGCTCAACTCGGTGGCGGTGTCGGCGTCCTTGGGCAGGATTTCCGAGTACAACGTGGCCAGCGAGACGTCGTCGAAGGTGAGACCGGTCGGGAGATTGGCCCGGAAAAACGCGTCGGCGGGCAGGAAAAACTCGGCGTCGGCGGAGGCGGCGGGAGAGGCAACCTTGTTCATGGGTTGCCGAGAACGGAGTAGGCCCGCGCGGCGCGGGCGCAAACGGAAACTGCGCCGCGGATCGCGGCGCCGCCGGCGGAGCCGGTTATTTCCTCGCCGCGGCGGGCGCGGTGAAGGTGATCCGGTCTACCATGTCGAGCAGCCGCTTCCGCAGAATCTCGTCCTGTTCCTCGGTGCTCTTGCCGTAGGCCTTGCCCTCGATCACGCGCTCGGCGAGCTCGATGCTGATCACGTAGACGAAGCTGTTGCGCACGAAGAGCAGGTTGCCGCGCTTGGCGACGGGGACGGCGTCGCCGCCCAGCGGCGAGACGCGCTCCGGGAACATCGTGCCGCCGGGGACGAGCAGGTAGGTGAGGAGCGAGCCCTCCATCGTGCCGGGCACGAACTTGGCGCTCTCGATCTGCACGCCCTCGAAGTTCTGCTTGAAGTCGGCGAGGACGAAGTTGCTGAAGAAATAGACCAGGTAGTCCTTGGCCCCGCGGGTGGAGTTTTCCCAGCGTTGGGTGGCGTCCTGTTGGAACGCCGCGATGCTCACGTACACATTGAAGTCGTCCTGGAAGGTGACGACGTTCGGAGTGTCGGTGATGTCTCCGCCGAGCTCCGGCAGCACCGGAATCTGCACACGGAACTGGCCGGTCGGCGAGACGTAGGACTTGCCCTCGATTTTTCCGGCGATGTCCTGCGCGAAAACCGCGGGGCCGAGACAGGCGATCAGAAGGAGAAGGGCGGGGGAAAGGCGCGACATGGGAAAGACGAAACGAGTAGCGCGGTGACGGTGGGATTCAAGCCCACGCTGGCGCACGGCGAGAGAACTCCACCCACCACGCGACCGGCAGCTCCTCGGGGCGGGCGCGTTCATCGAGCCCCGCCTCGGCGAGCAGTTGCCGCCAGAAGGTTGCGCCGGAGGGCAGAATGCCACGGAGGAGCGCTCCGATCTGCTTGCGGCGTTGCTGGAAGCACGCCCGGATGCACGACTTGGCCCCCGGGGGGAAAACGAACGGCGCCGGGCGGCGCACCAGGTGCAGCAAGTGCGACTCCACGTCGGGGCGGGGGTGAAAACACGCGGCGGACACCTTGTGTCCGGGGGCGCTTTCGTAGGCGGCCTGTAGAAAGACCGAGATGGCGCCAAACGACTTCGTTCCCGGCGTGGCGGTGTAGCGCTGCGCGGCCTCCTGTTGGAGCATCAGCACCAGGCGTGCCGGTAACGCGCCACCGAGCACCGCGTCGAGCCACGGGGTCGCGATCGCATAGGGCAGGTTCGCGACGACCTTGAAGCCTTCGTTCGCCGGGGAGAGCCCCGCCAGCGGGTGCTCCACGGCGTCACCCTCGAGAAGATGAAACGTGTCCGGAAACCGCGGGGAAAGTTCCGTGTTGAGATGGGCGTGCAGCGTCCGGTCTTTCTCCACTGCCCAGACCTTGGCGCCGGCTTCGAGCAGCGCCGTCGTGAGCGTGCCGAGCCCCGGGCCCACCTCGACGACCTCATCGCCCGGCGCAACCCGCGCGAGCTCGAGGGACTTGCGGACGATGTTTCCATCGACCAGGAAGTTCTGGCCGAGAAAGCGTTTCGGCGCGTGCCCTAGGCGGGCGAGCAACTCCCGCGTGGCGGTCGGCGAAAGCGGCATCGTTCAGCGCGGCGCGCGGCCTTCGTCGACCTCATAGTAGTCAAAAAAGGTGAGTAGGTCCGCGCGGTGGGCGAGGCCGCTCTCGGCCTTCTGGCGCTCAAGGGTCGGGGTGGCGTCGTCCTTCCAGCCGCGTTTCGACGCGAATCCGTTCCAGATCAGGCGGTCGGCGTCGTTGATCGCGCGCCCGTGGGCGTTGATCCAAGTGAGGATCTCCTCGTCGGTGCCGCCGGCGAGCACCCGCTCCCGAAGGTCCTCGTACCTGATACCGAGGAAGTGGCAGAGACGGCCGTCGAATCCGCCGCCGAGGAAAGGATGATGGTCGGGATGCAGCGCGCCGCGCGCGTGCAGGCGGATCTTGTCGAGGGTGCGCGGGAGGAAAAAGAGGCCGCCGAGGCGGTTGAAGGCGGTGACAGGACGTTGGTTCACGGGAAGGAGGTCAGGTGGCGCGGAATGACGTGATGAGCAGCGCGGGATCGGGCGCGCGCATCAGCGCCTCTCCGACCAGCACGGCGTGCGCCCCGCATGACCGGGCGCGGGCGGCGTCGGCCGCGGTGGAGATACCGCTCTCGCTGACGGCGATCACGTCGCGCGGGAAAGTCGGGATCAGCCGCTCGCTCAGGCCGAGGTCGGTGCGGAAGACGGCGAGATCGCGGTTGTTGACGCCGATGATCGACGCGCGATGGGCGACCGCCCGCTCCAGTTCCCGCTCGTTGTGAATCTCGAAAAGGGCGTCGAGTCCCGCTGCTTTCCCCGCGCCGTGCAGCGAGCGGATCTCTTCGTCGTCCAGCGCCCGCACGATGATCAGGATCGCGCTCGCGCCGGCCTCGCGCGCCTCGAGCACCTGCAGCGGGTGAAACATGAAGTCCTTGCGCAGGCACGGCCGCGCCGGCGGCTCGGCGCGGAAACGCGCAGTGACCTCCCGTAGATCGTCCAGAGTGCCGCCGAAGTACTTTTCATCGGTCAGCACCGAGAGTGCTGACGCCCCCGCCTGCTGGTAGACGCGGGCCTGCGCGGGCGCGGAGGCGCCGGCGCGGATGTCGCCGGCAGACGGCGAGCGGCGTTTGATCTCGGCGATGACCGCCAGGCGTCCCGCCGGGTCGCGCAGGGCGGCGGCGAATGAGGGCGGCCGGGGCAGGGCGGCGGCGGCCTTCGCCAGCTCGGCCTCGGTTACGGGCCGCAGCCGGTCGGCGATCTCGCGGCGTTTCCACGCCATGATCTCGGTGAGCTTGTCGGACATTCCCGCCGACGAAACACGGCGGGCGCGCGAAAAACCAGACCGGAGTTGGGCAGTTTTGGCGTGAGTTCCGCGCGCGGCGCGCCTTCCTCTCCGCCGCATGAGCGCGATTGATGAGCTGCGGAGCACGATGGCCCGGCTGCGGGCCCCGGACGGGTGTCCCTGGGACCGGGAGCAGACGCACGCGAGTCTGGTGCGCTGCCTGATCGACGAGGTGAGCGAGCTGATCGAGACGATCGACCGCGGGGACGACGCCCACATGCGCGAGGAGCTGGGCGACGTGCTGATCCAGATCGTGTTTCACGCGCAGATCGCGTCCGAGGAGGGAAAGTTCGATTTCGACGACGTCGCTCGCGACATCAACGACAAGCTGGTGCGCCGGCACCCGCACGTTTTCGGCGCGATGCGCCTGAACACCTCGGAGCAGGTCATCACCGAGTGGGAGAAGATCAAGGCGACCGAGCGCAAGAACGGTCCCGTGGCGGCGGCCGGCGCGGTTTTCAAGGACCTGCCCCCGCGGCTGCCCGGGTTGATGTTCGCCGAGGCGGTCTGGAAGCAGATCGAGAAGAAGGGCCTGCCGGCCGAGGGCGCGGTGGACGTCGGGCGCGTGCGGGAGCTGGGTGCGACGCTCGATGCGGAGACGCTCGGGCGTGCTTTGTTTGAACTGGCGGCGGCGGCGCGGGCCAAGGGCCTCGATCCCGAGGGCGCCGTGCGGTTGCACGCGAGCCGGGTCATGCGCGATGTCGAATCCCGCGTTCAGACCGCCGCCCGCTGAGATCCCGCCGGAAGTGCGGGCCGAGTGGTGGGATCCTTTCGCGGACCATCTGGCGCACGAGCGCCGCTATTCGCCGCACACGGTGCGCAATTACCGGCAGGCTTTCGCTGACTTCCACCGCTGGCTGTCGGAACCGGCGGTCAACCTTTGGGAACGCGGACTCGGCGCGCTGACGGCGCGCGATATGCGGGACTTCGTGATCGAGGCGCAGCGCCGTTTCGACCGCCGCACGCTCCACAATCATGTCTCGGGCCTGCGGAGTTTTTTCCGGCACTGGATGCGGCAGGGGAAGCTTTCGCGTGATCCTTTCCTCGGCGTGCCGCTGCCCAAGCGGGAAAAACGTCTCCCGCAATTCCTTACCGAGGAGCAAATGCGGGCCTTGCTCGCCGCGCCGGAGAAGTTGCGGACGGAAGGAAAACTCGACGCCCACTCCGCGTGGCGGGATCGCCTGGCGATGGAGCTGCTTTACGGCGGCGGGTTGCGCGTGAGCGAGCTGGCCGGTCTGACGCACGCGGCGATCGATCCGCAGGGCGGCGTGGCGCGGGTGTTGGGCAAGGGACGCAAGGAACGGCTCTGTCCCCTTGGCCGGGTCGCGCTGGAGGTGCTGAGGAAGTTTCGCGCCGAGTTCACGCCGGCCGCGGGTTCGGGTTCTCCCGTGCTGGTCAATCGTGATGGCCGGCCGACGTCCGTGCGCGAGGTGCAGCAGATGCTGAAGCGCCATCTCGCCGCGGCCGGGCTGCCGCCGGACCTCACGCCGCACAAGCTTCGCCACAGTTACGCGACCCACCTGCTCAACGCCGGGGCCGACCTTCGCCTCGTGCAGGAATTACTCGGACACGCGCAGCTTTCCACGACGCAGGTCTACACGCACGTGAGCATGGCGCGCCTCCGCGAGGTGCACGCGAAGGCGCATCCGCGGGCGTGAGTGTCTTCATTCGAAAAGGCGTCCGTTGTAGCCGCAGCGGTTGCCTCGGACGATGCTGAGGAACGTTCCTCTGGACGTGCCGGCTCCAACGGGGGACCTCCGGAATCGGAAAGCGGGTCGTGGATAGTCCGGGGCAGCGACCCCGGCTACACGGCTCGCGCATCGATGACGTGGGATGAACGGAGGCGCGGGTTGCGCTCCTGGTGTCCGTTGTCGCCGAGGCTGTATACCCACCGCAGCGTGGGCGTGGAAGAGCTGCCTCGGTTCCGTCCGAAACTCATCTCCCCGCCATTGGCGGTGCCGCAAGTAACGCGATCCCCAGCGGCCTTTGCGCGCTCGATTTAGCCGAGGCCGTTTCGAGAAACGCCTCGAGCCGGGACTGCACCGCGGGCTGGTGCCGTCCGAGACGGCCCCACCGCAGCACGGCATCGGCGTGGGTGTTGAATTTCACGTTGGGGCCCACTCGGTCGCCCACGCGGTCGTCGGCCAGCAGCACCAGCCGTAGCAGCGTGGACTCGACCGCCGTCAGGTCGCTGCGGTCAAAGACGATACCGCGTTCGTGGCAGAGCACCAGGAAGTCCACGTTGATCGAGGCGTGGGAAATATCCTCGAACGCCTTGTCTTCGCCCGAAAGCGGCGGCCAATAGCCCCAGACCAAGGTTCCCGGGGCGGCGGCGCGCATGCGGTTTTTCATGAACCGCGCGAGCCGTTCTATACGCTCGCGGTGGCGCGGCCGCCCGGTGGCGTCGTCGATCGCGATCCACGTTCGGGCGAGCGCGTTCTGCATGTTCAGTGGCAGGTGCTTTCCGAGGTACGGGCAGACCATATGGCCTTCACCCGCGCCGGGGCCTTCCCGGTATTCGTCCGCGAACGCCGCGACCGACTCCTCGGCGGCGCCCAGCAGCCGTTTGGCGTCGGTGCCGAAACGGGCCTTCAGTGCCGGATCCCGCCCGATGGTGGCGGCGAAACCGGCCATCGGTGCCGCGATCATACCGGTGTGCACGGCCCAGGCGAATCGCCGGCCCTTTGAGTATTTCGTTGAGCCCCAGGCGGGCATCACGCCTCCGCGTACCTCATCGCGGAGGTTCTGGCGGTCGTCTCGCGAGGCCAGCACATGATCGGCCAGTGCCACGAATCGCGCGGCGTGCCGTGGATCACCGGCTATCGCGAGCATCTCCGCGAGGGCCGAAAGCAGATAACTGTCACCCCACGCCAGCGGGCCGGCCTCCGTCGTCACGGGTTTGCCGAGGGCCCTTTGCACCGCGGCCGCGGTCAGCGCATCGAAATCTCCACCGCGCGGGCTTTCGGCCGCACGGGTGAACCCGGCCAGCGCGATGCCGTACAGGAGCGCCGCCGTGATTTTGCCGGGTACGCGCACGCTTCAGGATCAGGTGTGGGCGTAGTAACGCGAGTGCGGCCCGGTGGATGAAAGGTACATCGGCTTCCGCGGAAACAGCGGGCTGTACTTGCCCGCCAGCTCGCGGAGCGCGCCGAGATCTGCCTCCGTCGCGGGGCTGAAGGTCTTGCCGGCGATGATCGCGCGCTCGTTAAGATCGAGGAACGAGGTGGGGATCGCGGAGACAACGGTGTCGAGTGAGAGCGTGAACCGCATCGCCTGGTTGATCTCCTCCTGCGCCTCGAGCGCCTTGTACCAGTAATTGCCGCGGGTCTTCGTCTCGCCGGGTTTCCACGATCCGGCCGAGATCGGCTTGATCGCGATCACCGCCGCGCCCGACTGGCGCGCCAGCGTGAGGACCGCCGGATCAAACTGGTGCGTGAAGTGCTCGATGAAGTTCACCGGGTACATCACCGTTTCGAAGGGAAAGTTTCGCAGGCAATCCAGCGCCGCCTCCTTGGTGTGCGCGGAGAAGCCGAGCCAGCGGACTTTCCCCTCTTGGCGGGCGCGGACGAGTGTCTCCATCGCGCCGCCGGGCCCGAAGACCTGCTTCACTTCCGCGGCGGTCGACATCACGTGCAGCTGGTAAAGGTCGAAGTAGTCGGTCTTCAGCCGACGCAGAGATTCCTCCAGTTCCTCGCGGGCACCGGCCGCATCGCGTCGTCGCGTTTTGCAGGAAAGGAAGACCTCGGCGCGCGGCAGCGGGGCAAGGGCGGGCCCGAGCGCGATCTCCGCGGTTCCTTTCCCGTAGGACGGCGCGGTGTCGAAATAGTTCATCCCGTGGTCAAACGAGGCGCGCACCGCGGCGTTTGCTTCGTCCTGCGTGACGCGCGACAGCGCCAGGCCGGGAAAGCCGACGATCGAGATCGCACGTCCGGTCTTCCCCAGGACGCGTCGGGGCAGTCCGCCGGGATGGGCTACCAGCCGGCGGGTCGGGTCCGCGGGATCGGCGAAAACCGGGGCCATCGCCGCCGCTAGGGCGGCGCCACCCGTGGCGCGGAGGAAGGAGCGGCGATTCAGGGGGCTCATTTCCCTCTTCGTTAGCCGGCGGCGGGTGCGGGGCGAGCCTTCGTTGCCGATGGGCGCCGGATCACCAGGTGAGCCGCCGGGAGACACCGTTGCCGGCGACGTCCTGCAGGGTCACTTCCAGCGCGGTCGCATTCGCGACCCGCGCCAGCGGCACCTCCAGCACGAAGGTTTCCTCCCGTCCGTCACGCACGCCGTCGAGGGGTTGCTCGACGGTCTCGCGGTGATTGTTGCTGAAGAGAATGTCGATCCCCGCGAGGAGCGAAAGCCGGTCGCGTCCGCGTAGGGTCACCACGATGGCGTCCGCGGAGCGCGTCACGGTCGCCGCGAGGATCTCCGGCGCGGAGTGGTCGATCACCAGCTGGTCGGTCTCGAAGGTCTGCCGCAGGCGCTCGGCCGCCGGGCGGGGGGCGGTCTCCGCCGAAACGAGCCGGGTGAAATAAACGCCCTCGGGCAGCGCGCGGGTGTCGAACTGCGCGAGGGTTTCGCGGGCCGAGGTCAGGAGATCGATCCATTGGTCATCGCCGTCGCGGCGGATCGAGAAGGTGTGCAGCAGGTTGTCGCCGTCGGGATCGGAGACCGTCCAGAGGACGAGCTGTGTGCCCGGGCTCGGCACGACCGAGCTGTTCAGGAAGGCGTTTCGTCGTCGGTCGTCCTCCTTCGGGGTCTGCAGCAGTTGGTTGAGCGTGATGCTCGCCGGCGGGGCAGGTTCGGGGGAGGGGATGATACCGAAGCCGTGGACCAAGGTCCGGTATTCCTGAAGCAGAGGCCGGCGGTTTTGCGGCAAAACGAAAAGCGTGGCCCGGTCCGCTTCCACGTCGGGTTTTTCCGCCAGGGTCAGGCGTAGCCGGAGGTAACGCCCACGCAGGCCGGAGGCGCGCCAGCCTTCATCAGGCTCCGCTGCCAGCCGGGTCCACGGCCCCCAACCTTCGATCTCGTCGCTGCCCGCGCTGGTGCGAATCTCCGCCCCGACATCGGCCGGGCTCAGCCCACGCAACCGGCCGAATCGCAGCGCGCCGAAGGCCGAGGTGTGACCGAGGTCGAGGCGGCGCGTCTCGGCCGAACGCGGGCCCTTGGCCGCGAAATCCAGGAGCCCGAAGCCGGGCGCGTTGTTGCGTAACACGAGGAACCGATCGGCGCCCAAGGTGCCGGAGGCCAGGGGAACGAGGTGGTTCAGCTGAGCGGAGGCGCTGCCGGGAAAGGTCAGCGCCTGCCTGGCCTTCAGGTCATAGCCGCTGATCTCACCTTGTTCGCCGCCCGCAAGCACCAGCACGTCGCCGCGCCGGGCGATGCGGTAGAAGGCAGTGCCCGTCCGGACCGAGAGAGTCTCCGCGGCCCCATCCGCCGGGATCCTCAACAACGCCGCGCGCCCGCCGAACTTCTCCGGCGCCGCCGCCGGCGGCGGTACCTCGCGCGGGGGCGCGGGCGGCGGGTTTCCGCCCCCGGGGCTGGAGCCTCCCGGCGCCGGAGCGGGGGCCGGGGCGCTGGCGGGCGAGAGCCGGTTATCGTTTCCCTGCGGCGCGAAGATGATGGTGGCGAAGAGATCGCCGTTCATTTCGGGCAGCAGGTCGGTGACCTCCGCGTCGCGGTTCTCCTGGAGAATAACCGGCGCCCCGCCCGTGGCGGGATCGGCGGCGGGCGAGGCGGCCGGGTCGCGGGGAAACGCGTAGATGTTTCCGCGCGGTGAGGACCCCGCGGCGATGCGGCCGTCGGTCATCACGACGATCCGCCGCACGTTGCGGTCGCGGATCTGGCCGAACATCGAGACCCCGCGGGCGGCGAGGGCATCGCGGTCGGAGATGCGCTTTTCGTCCACCCCGGCGGCCGCGAACTTCGCCAGATCGACGCGGTAGATGCGTCCCGGATTACCGGTCGCGACCAACGCGGTCTCTGAGTCGAGCGGGAGCAGATCAAAGATCGAGTCCACCGGCAGGAGCGTGCGGGCGACGACCACGCCGTCGCGCAGGAGGTTCAGCGCGCCTTTCGGGGAGGTGCCGGCAAGCACGGCACCGTCGGACAATCGCAGCACGGCGAACACGTGGGGATCGGGCACACGGCCGATCTCGCGGATGACCGGCGCGGATAAATCATCGGCCGCCGTCACCTCGAGGATTTTACCCTCGGGGCCGGTTCCGACGATAAAGCGGTCGCGCGCGCCGCCCGGAGCGAAGCTCCACAGCAGGTCGGCGGGCGCCACACCCGGGAGATCGGTGAAGACCGGCCCGGCGACCAAGCGGCCATCCGAACGGGTGGCTAGGCCCTTGAGGTTGCGGCTGGGGACCTCACGGAAGAAGTCGATGTCGGCCTTTTTGGAGAGCGGCTCGGCGCGAAGCGTGGCGACGGCGGCAATCAGGCAACTGGAGGTGCGAAATACGCGGCGGAGCACCGGCCAAGACGGATGCGAAGCGTTGGGAAACGCAAGGCGGAGCTCCTCCGCGCGGGCGAGGGAGAAATTATTCGGACCAAAGGGGGTCGTTCCAAGCGCGCCCCATTTACGGTAGAACACCGCTCCATAAAGGCTTCGCCCGCTTCCGGGGTTTCCGTGCCTTCCGTGGGCCACCCGGATCGGTTTGGTGCCTTTGGTGTGTTCCGTGGTGTCCTTTCTCGGTGCCTCCGTTTCTCCGTGGTGAGGCCTCCAACGCGCGCGGCGGTTGACCGCTAAGGTCGTGGTGTGTGAGGTCGGCACATGGCCAAGTGGCTCCTCATCGACGGCTTCAATCTCGCGTACCGTTGCTTCCACGCGCTGCCCGAGCTCACGCGCCCGGACGGGTTTCCCACCGGCGCCCTGCACGGCTGGGTGAAGTCGTTGTGGAAGCTCGTCGATCTTGAGCGGCCCGACTCGACGCTGGTCTTCTTTGACCTCGGGGAATCCGCCGAGCGCGTCGCGCTCCACGCCGCCTACAAGGCCCAGCGCGAGCCGATGCCCGACGCGCTGCGGCGCCAGATCGATCCGATCAAGGCGCTCACGCGCGCGATGGGTTTCGCGGGGATCGAGGAGCAGGGCGTCGAGAGCGACGACCTGCTCGCGGCCGAGGCCGTGCGGTACGCGATCGCCGGGGACGACGTCGTGATCGTGAGCAGCGACAAGGATTTCGCGCAGATCGTGAACGACCGTATCCGCATCATGTTGCCGCCGCCCTCCGCCAACCCGAAGCTCGGCTGGCGCCTGCTCGACGCGGCGGGGGTCGCGGAAAAGTTCGGCGTGCCACCCTCGCGCATCGCCGCGTACCTCGCGCTCGTCGGCGACACTTCCGACAATATTCCCGGCATCACGGGCGTGGGGCCGAAGACCGCCGCAAAGTGGTTGGCTGATTGGGATTCGCTGGAGGGCGTCATCGCGCATGCGGTGGAGCTGAAGCCCGACCGTTTCCGCGAGATCGTGGCGCGCGACGCCGATCGCCTGCGGCTCAACTTGAAGCTGACGACGCTCAACCTGTCCCTGCCCGCGGTCGCACCCGAGTGGCGCACACCACAGCCCGCCGAACTGGTGCGGATGCTGGACGAGTTCGAGATGCGTTCCACGGCCGCCGAAGCCCGCCGCCGGTACGCCGTAGCCGAGGCTCCCGCCGCGTCCCCTCCGCCCCCGCCCGCTGCCAGTACCGCGGGTCAGCAGACGGAGCTTTTTTGAAAACCCGCACCCGCCGGCTGCGACTCCCGATTTTGTCACCTACTACGTAACTTTTCGCGCGGGGCGGCTGCCGGTGCCTGGGTTTTTGGAGGTGGACAGGAGGTGGAGTCGGGCTTCGCGCCGGGCGGGGCAGGCGGTTCCGGCCTCGGCGAGGCAAGACTGGAGGCCGCGCGGAAGGCGGTACGGTCGAGGTTGCGACCGATCAAGATGAGGATTTTACCGCGCAGCTCACGGGGTCACCGTGCGCGTTCGAAACGGGTCTCGAGATGTTGGTTGAGGCCTTGGAGGATCAGGGGGCGCTCTGATCCATGCACGGCCAGCACTCCCCGGGTGCTAAGAATGTCCTCACCCTTCGTCACCAGAAGCTCCGCGACCCACGCGTTGAGCCGGTTCTCGTCGAGTTCCCCCGGAGCTGAGATGCCTACCGCCCCGATCTCCCCGTCGTTCTGGTTTGCGCGTGAGACGTTCACACCAGCTGAGCCAGATAGGAGGTCTCCCGATGCGCGCGACGCGAGCTCGTCACCTCGGTCTTCTCTAGGACCATCCCATTTTCTAAGTGTAGGATCCGGGTCGACACGCGCCGGGCGAATGCAAGTTCGCCGGTCGCGATCAGGATCGCCGCTCCGCGGCGGCGCAGGCGCCGCACTGCCAACGCGAGGGCCGCGACTTCGCTGGCATCGAGATCCGTCGTAGGTTCATCCAGAAGCAACAGGGGTCGGTCCTCGAGGATCGCGAGGCTGAGCGCCAGCTTCCGGCGCAGCGATGGAGGGTAATGCCCGATCGGGCGACCGTGCCACTCTCGTCCCAGCCCGCCGAGCTCCAGCAGGCCGCGCAGCGCGTTCTCCGGGATGTTCCGGCCCAAGCGACGGCAGTGTCCTTTGGCCTTGGTCAGCCCGGTGACGTCGGCGGGAATATGAATCTTCGACGGCACAAAGGAAATGTAGCTCAACGCGATCCCGGGGTCGAAGGCCGGATTGAAACCCTCAATCGACATCAAGCCGGAAGCGTTGGGATGCAGTCCGAGGAGACATTCGAGCACCGCGGTCTTCCCGGCATTGGCTGGACCGACCAGCGAGACGATTTCGCGGGGGGCAACCTGCAGATCGATCCGGTCCAGCACCCGCCGGCCGAGGCGGATGAGTGAGAGGGCTCGGGTGGAAAGGATGGCCGGATGCTGCCGGCGGCGTGGGCCCTCGGCGGTTGGCCTGAAGGAGGTGACGTTTTCCGCGACTCGGTTTGGACCGCGCTCAGGGGAACGGGTTGGAAGATGGAGTGAAGGGGGAGGATTTTTGGACATGGCGGTTCTGGCGGTGGACGAACGAGCGCGCCGGTTCCCGTGTCGGGAAGGAGCGCAACCAACGGGCTCGGCGCTCATGGCGCCGCCCGCGACATCGACCTAGTCAGACCGCCGGAGGGCCGCAGCCGGGCGGGAGAATAAACGCTGGCTCACGAGCCGCCCGGCCTTGAGGTAACGACAGGGTAGCGGTGACGCGCCGAGTCGCCACCTGCAGCAGCAGCGGAGCGGAGGCGAAGTCGGCTTTGCCCTGCGAGAGCTGCTTAACAATGCAAAGGTCCTCCTGTGCCTCGGGGCTCGGCACCGGCTTTCCATGGGATTGCTTGCAACCAACGTGAGCGGACGAACCGGGGGCGGCGTTACCCGGCGGGTCATCGTGCGCATGCAACCAGGCATGCAGCGTGGGACTGGCGGCGGCGACAGTCACCAGCGCCATGATCGCGGCCATCGCGATCGCCACGCCGCGGAGCAGCGGGGATCGGGTCGGCGGTGAAGGGCGGCGCATGGCGGGGGAAAGTTGAACCAAAAATTTCGGGAGTACCAGTGCGCCAGTGCTACTTGCGCTGGTTTATTACGGGTCAGGTAGGTCGCAAGGAAGATGCTGGTGGAGGCATGATCCCCCTACGGCTTTCCTTTCCTCGTGCGATCATCCCCGACGTGGGTCGACAAATGTCCCAGGTGCCCCTGTAGGATTCGCACCATGTCCTCCCTTCGCGATTCCTCGGCCTCCCCGGTTTCGGCCGGTCGTTCCGGCGCGGAAGAAGAGAGGGTGTTTCTTGGCTGGACGCGTCCGTGGTCCCTATTGTTCGCCGAGTGGCTGGCGGCTGAACCGGAGAAACTGCGTCGCCGGCTGGTGGTGGTGCCGACGCGCGAGGCGGGCCGGCGGTTGCGGGAGTCGCTGCTGGCGAAGGTGGGCGGGGGCGGCACGGCCGCGATGCTCGGGCCACGGCTGGCCATGCCGGAGGATTTTTTCCGGCCGGCGGAGCTGCTACCCGAGTCCATCCGTTGGGCCGGGTGGCTGCAGGTGCTGGAGGAGGCCGATGACGCGGACGTCGCGACCGTTTTCCCGGGCGGAATTGGCGTTCGCGACCGCGAATGGCGGCTGGCCGTCGGGCGGCAGATCGAGGAGGCGCGCGACCAACTCGGCTCGGGCGGTTGGGATTTCGACGCGTTGGCGGAAATGGTGCCGGAGGAAACGCCGCGATGGCGGGAGCTTGCCGCGCTCGCGAAACGGGTCGCGGCGATCTGGCGCGAGTGGGGTTTTGCGGACGTCGTGGCGGAGCGTTGGCGTCTGGCGGCCGATCCCGTGCTGCCGCCGGGCGTGGATGAGATTGTCGTCGTGGGAGTACCTGATCCGGCCCCGTTGGGAGTGCTGAGCTGGCAGGCGCTGCGGCAAAGGGGCGTTCCGGTCACGGTGCTGATCGGTGCGCCCGGGGAGTTGCGCGCCGCGTTCGATGCCTGGGGACGTCCGGTGGCGGACCATTGGACCGAGCGCGCGCGGCACCGGCGTCCGGATGCTTTTCGGCTGGCGGTGGCGGCGGACGCCGCGGCTTTGGCGGGCGAGGTCGTTCGGTCCTGCGCGGGCAAGAGCAACCTGGCCGTGGCGGTTGCGGTCGGCGACGCTCACTTCACGCCGGTGATCGAGCGGGCGTTCCGCGCCGCGGGCTGGCCCGCGTTCGACCCCGAGAAGGCGCCGGCGTCGCGCGACGGCTGGCCGGCATGGTTCGACGCGGTGGCTGAATTTATCGTCCGTTCGGAGAACTTCGCGGCCTTGGCGCGCGTGGCACGGCATCCGGTCGCGTGGAGCGGACTGGGGGCAGACGCCGGTCCCGCGCGGCTCGTGCAGGCGCTCGATGAATTATTGCTCGATTCCCCGTCGGTCTCGACGACCGAGGCGTTGCGGACCCTGGCGGGAGCGGAGGACCCATGGCGGCGTTCGGCGGCTGAATTCTTCAACGCCCTCCAGACCCGGTTGGGCACGTTGGCTGGCGCGGAAGCGGAGAGTCTGGCCAAGCAAGTCCTCGGATTTTTTCCTTCGACCGAACTGGAGACCGCGAATCGCGCGCGGGGCGAAATGCGGGCGTGGGCTGCGTTGCGTCCGGCCGGATTTACCGCGCCGGAACTGCTGCGTTGGCTGGGGGCGGCATTGCAGGGGATTTCGCAGCGCCCCGCGGCCAACGACGGCGTGCTGCCGTTGCAGGGTTGGCTCGAACTGGCGCATGACCCGGCGCCTGATGTTGTCGTGGCGGCGTTGCACGAAGGCGCGGTGCCGGAGGCGCCCTCGGGTTCGCCTTTGATCTCGGAGGCCGTCTGCGAGCGGCTCGGGCTGCGGGCGCGGCGCTCGCGCCTCGCTCGCGAGACGTTCCTGTTCGCGGCGCTCGTGGAAAGTCGGCGCGCCGGCGGCTCGGTTACGGTCGTGAACGCGCGCGTTGATCCCGCCGGCGATCCGTGCCGTCCGTCGCGGGTGCTCCTGCAGGTGGCCGACGACGATCTGCCGGCCGAGGTGCTGCGCCACGTTTCCGACCGCGACCTGATCCCGGCGCCGCCGACGCCCGCGACGTCGCGGGGCGGCTGGCGCCTGCGGCCGCCGGCCCAGCTTACGAAGGCCGAGCTCCAGCGCGTGAGCGCGTCCCGGCTGCGCGCGTACCTCGCGTGCCCGACGCGGTATTATTTCACCGACGTGCTCGGCTGGCGGGAGTTCGAGCCCGGCGACGGCGAACTGCCGGCGACCGCCTTCGGGGATTTGATCCACGGGGTGCTGCGCGAATGGGGAGAGGACAAGGCGGCGCGGGACATCGCCGAGGTGGAGCCCTTGCGGGAAGACTGGCGGCGCCGCCTCGCGGCCGCGGTGGAGCGTCGTCTCGGCGCGGAGCCGCCGGCGTTGCTGCGCCTGCAGGCGTTGTCGGCGGAGGAAAGACTCGGTGCCCTCGCGGCGCGTCAAGTGGAGCAATTTCAACAAGGCTGGCGCGTCGAGGCGGTGGAGCTGGAAATCGAGGACGCCTTCTCGCTGGAGGGCGTGCCGGTGAAGGTCGTGATCGACCGCATCGACCGGCATCTCGATGGCCGCGTGCGTGTGGTGGATTACAAGACCGGTGCGGGGGACGAGAGTCCGGCGAAGGCGCACTTGCGCGCTTGGAGCGCGGAAAAGTGTCCGGCCGCGCTCGGGCCGCTGGTCGAGCACGGGCGCCTGAGCGGCGCGGGCTGGAGCAACGTGCAATTGCCGCTCTACGCGGAGGCGGTGCGGCGGGCGTGGTCGCTGGAAAGGACGCCTTCGGGCTGGTTCGCGTGGTTGCCGCCCGCGGTGGGTGACGCGGGATTCAAGGAGTTCGAGGGCATGGAGGAACTGATGCCGGCGGCGTTGGCGTGGGCTGGCGAGGCCGTGCGGCGGATCCTTGCCGGGGTCTTCTGGCCACCCGCTTCGGAGGTCGCGTACGACCGTTTCGCGGCGCTGGCGCCGGAAGGGTTGCAACGCGCGCTCGGGAGCGAGTGGGAAAAGCTGCTCGCGGGCGGAGGGGAGAGCGCGTCATGAGCGCATTGCAGCACACGATCATCCGCGCCTCGGCGGGCACGGGCAAAACCTACCAGCTCGCGCATCGCTTTCTGGCGCTGCTGCTGCTCCAGCGCGCCGCGCGGGCCGTCGCGCCGGAACGCATCGTCGCGACGACGTTCACGCGCAAGGGCGCCGGCGAGTTCACGGAGCGCATTCTGGAACGGCTGGCGGCGGCCTCGGCGGACGCGGGCGAGCACGGGAAGCTGTCCGAATCCCTGACGACCCTGCTCGAGGGCGATGCGGCGGCTGGCGTCGCGGGTCTGCTACCCGGGGCGGGCACGGACGTTTCGGCGGCGGCGTTGCGGGAGATGCTGGTCGCGGTGGTCGGGCGTCTCGACCGGCTGGCGCTCGGTACCATCGACTCGCTCATGGCGCGCGCGGTGCAGACGCTCGAGTTCGAGCTCGGACTCGGCGGCTGCGAGATCCTTGACGAGCCCGCGGCCGAGCGGGAACGCGAGCGATTGCTCGGGGAGGTTTTCGCTCGGGTCGAGCCGGAGGAGCTAGGGGCGTTCCACCAGGCGATCAAACGCGCCTCGCTGAAGTCGGCGGCGAGCTGGCGCGACGAGTTGCGGAAGTTCGTCGAGCGCGGACACCGGCTGCTCGACGTGCTGCCCGACGCGGCGGCGTGGGGCGCGGGCGCGGCCGGAGGCGGAGCCGATGATGAGTGGCGGCCCGCCGCCGAGACGTTGCGCCGGGAGGTCGAAGCGGCGGATCTCTCCTCCACGCTGGTGACCAACGGGCTGGTTAAGGCCCTGAATTGGATCGCGGCGCGGCGTCCCGGCACGGCCGGTGATGATCCGCCGTCATGGCTGGAGGTGGAGGGAAAACTCCGCCCGCTCCGCGATGCCTGGCCGGAGACGTGGGAGTGCTGGCCGAGATCGAACTCGAAGACGCCCTGTCTGGTCCCGCCGTCGATCATGGCCCCGCTGGGGCGGATTCTCACCGCGTGGCTGGCGGCCGAGCAGGCGGAGCTGTGCGAACGCACCGCTGCGCTCCACGCGGTGCTGTCGCGCTACGACGAGGCTTACTATCGCCTTGCGCGGCGACGCGGGCGGCTGGCGTTCGCTGATCTGGCGCGGTTGCTCGATCCCGGGCGCGGAGGAGCGTTCGGTTCGGAACAGGCGCTGCAGGCGCTCGCGTTCCGCTGGCACCAGAGTTTCGACCACTGGCTCGTGGATGAATTCCAGGACACCAGCCGCGAGCAATGGCGGGTGCTCGAGCCGTGGCTCGACGAGGCGCTGCAGGACGACTCCGGCGTGAAATCGGTGTTCGTCGTTGGAGACACCAAACAATCGATCTACGGCTGGCGGGGCGGCGAACCGCGGCTCTTCGATGATCTCGATTCGAATTACCCGGGTCGATTCGCGGTGCAGGAGCTCGCGGAGTCGTGGCGGTCACGTCCCGCGGTGCTGGAACTGGTGAACGCGGTGTGCTCGCCCGAGCGGAATCCGCGGCTGCGCGCGCCGGAGGCCCTGCGCGCGGCGGCGCTGGCCCGCTGGCGTTTCCAGGAGCATGTCTCGGCGGAAAAATTGCGGGAGCGGCCCGGTTACACGGCGGTGTTGCTGGCGCGCGATCCGGATCCGGACGAGACCGCGGTGGCGACTGGTGACGCGGAGGAGGGCGAGCGCATGGCGGGCCAGGCGGCGGCGATCCGCGACGCGCTGGAACGGATCCGTCCGCTGGAGCGCGGTCTGTCGTGCGCGATCCTGGTGCGGCGCGGAGCGAACGCGCAGGCGGTGGCGGCGTGGCTGCGCACGCACGGCGTGACGCAGGTCATGGTCGAGGGCGATTGCGCGCTGGCGGAGCAGTCACCGGTCGTGGCGGCGATCGCGGACGTGTTACGTTGGCTGCTTTCGCCCGGACATCGGTTCGGGATCGGGCACGCGGCTCTCACACCTCTCGGGGAGTTGTTGCGCGAACCGCTGGCGGGGCAGGGTGAAGCCACCGACTCGGCCTTGTGGCGCCACTGGACCGAGCGCGTCGCGACGCAGGGAGCCGCCGCGGTGACTTCCGGCTGGTGTGCGCGCCTCGCGGCGGGAGAACCCGACGCCCACGTGCGTTTCTGCCTCGGGCATCTGGATGAACTGGCGCGAGGCGCGGGACGCGGGTTGGAACTGGCCGAGTGGCTCGAGGCGGTGCGGCGCCTCACGGTGCGCGAGACGGCGGCGCGCGGGACGATCCACGTCATGACGATCCACAAGGCGAAGGGCCTCGGCTTCGACGTGGTGTTCCTGCCGGACCTCGATCTCGGGGCGGGCTCACCGTCGTCGTTCCTGATGCTGCGCGACGCCGAAGGGCGGCCGGCCGGGTGCGTCGCGCACCCGCCGAAGTGGCTCCGCGGCTGGCTGCCGGATCTGGAAAAAGCGGCGGAGGCCGAGGAGGCGGTGCGTCAGCACGAGGCGTTGTGCGTGCTCTATGTGGCGCTGACGCGCGCGAAGGAGGCGACGTTCGTGATCATGCGTGAGACGACGCGTGGGCGGAAGGCCGATGCGCGTGACTGGGTGCTCGACGGATTGGGGGTCACGCCCGAGCGGCCGGAGGAGGCACGTGCCGACGGGCCTTGGGGTGCCTCGGTACTGGCCTGGGAGAGAGGGGCGCGCGATTTTGCGGAAGGTTTGGAACGCGAGGTTGGGGCGTCGCCAGGCGCGACCGCGCCGACGCTGCGGCCCGCGGAACCGAGACGCCGGCGGATGCGGCCCTCCGACGCCGGTCATTCGTCGGGTCCACGTTCCACGGTGCCGGTGGCCGCGATCGCGGCCGCGACCGACTACGGTACGGCGGTGCACAAGGTTTTTGAGCAAGTGGAGTGGCTGGGTGAGGACTTGGCGCTGAGCGGCCTCGAGGCCGCCGTGGCCGATGTGCGCGCGTGCCTCAGGGTGCCGGAGGTTGCGGTGTTGTTCCGCGCGGAAAGTCCGCACGATGAGGCGCTGCGGGAATTGCCGATCGAGTTCACGGACTCGGGCGAGTGGTGGAGCGGCGTGATCGACCGCCTGGTGCTGCGTCGCGAAGAATCCGGCGCGGTGCGCGAGGCGCTGATCATCGACTTCAAGACCGACCAGGTGGAAACGGCGGAGGCATTGCGCGAGCGCCACGCCGGCCAACTCGCCGCCTACCGCCGCGCCGTCGCGACCGCGCTGAAGCTCGCCTCGGGGAAAATCCGGACGGTCCTTGTGAGCACCCGGCTGCGGTGCGTGGTGACGGTCTGAACACAGCCCGGAGGAGGAAGGCCAAATCCCGGGACACGTAGGCTCGGGGGAGGTATGGGGGGAAAGCAGGAAAGCGGGAAGCGAGTCGGGTGGGGCGGGAAATCAGAAAGTCAGGCCGTCGGCCGGGGGCGGATTACCGTGTGCTCATCGGATATTGTCGCAGCGCAGCTATCCTCCTCCTTGCCCTGCGGCCGGACTCGGTCCTCTCGCGGCTTTCACCAGCGCACGTCTCAAGGGGGATACGGCGCGCTTGCTACTCCGCGTTTGCGGGTTTCGCCCTGCCCCCATGCGGTACCAACGCGACTTTTTTTCCCACTTTAGTAGATCACTCAAACATCTGACACCCTGACCCCATGCAGAGGCTACCCCGCCACTGGCGCTCCCATGCCCTGCGCTTCGCTCTTGGATCTTGGTCCGGGTAACTCCTGCCCTGCGGGACCAGCGTGCAGCGCGCGGATCGGCTCAGTCCCGTCGCTTCGCGCGGGAGGGCGCGGCCAACCGCCGCAGTTGCAGCGCCGCCTTAACCCCTTGCTTCGCCGGATGCCGGACCGCGTGACGGATGAGCCACTTGCGTTCCTCCGACGCCCCGGCGACCCACCGGGCGCAAACCTCGAACGCCAAACCGGGATGATCCTTCGCAATGTCCCCCACGTGATTCGCTACGCTCCGGCGCACGTAAAGATCAGGGTCGTCCTTCAGCGCCTCGAGCAACGGCAGAGAGGGTCGTGGGTCGATGACAAAGGCTGGGATGCGTTCCGCCCAAGGCAGACGCGGTCGCGAACCTTCCGAGCACAGGCGGCGCACGTGGGGATCGGGATCCCGCGTCCACTGCATCAGCCGGGAGAGCGTACGCTGCTGCTCCTGCCGCAGGAACACCCGGAGGGAGAATTCCGCGGTGAACCGCCGCGTGAGCTCATACTGCGCGTGCATCGAGGCCTCGAACGGATCGCGGCCGCCGTTGCCCGCCGGATCTAGGCCGTAGGCGGCGACGAAGCTGACGTGCGGGAGGTAAAAGAAGACCCCGAGGCCCAACCCCTCCGTCCGGGAGTGAGGCGGGGTGAGCGAACGGAGAATCACGTCGAGGGCCTCCTCATAGCGGTCCGGAAGGTGGGCGCGCATCGCGCGGGCGAGATGGCGTCCGCGCTGGAGGATCGCGAGCTGGCCGAGCCCCGCGCGGGCGGCGCGGCAAAAGGCGGCGCGATCGAACCGCGGGTACGCGAGCGCGAGGTTATGCGCCAGGCACTCGACGGCCTCGGCGTCGAGGAGCGCGGCGAGCGAGCTCCCCTTGGCGATCGCGCGCGGGGCGGCGGGGAGACGGGGCTGCGGGACGGGTGGGGGCACGGCGTCGCCTGGAGGAAGTAGGTCGGGAATCAACGGAAGGAAAGCCCGGCCCGCGGGCGGACCTTCGTTCGGCCGCGCCGGCGGGGCTGAATTTGAAGGGCATAACTCCTGAAAGTTACCCCGGAGTTTCCGCTCCAGTTGCCTCCCGGCCCACCCCTGCTGCCCCTCGCCGCACAGTCGAGGACGGCCCGATGGGGTCAGGGCGTTGGGTGTTTGGTTTTCGCCGTGTCAGGAGACAGTCCCAACATCCAACGCCCTGAACCCATGGTGGGTTACTGACCCCATGGAGGGCTACGCCCGCACGAAGGGCAGGTAGTTCGGGCGCAGGATGGGGTGGGGCGCGTGGCCGCGGGCGGTGAGGAGGTGGTTGGCGACTTGTTTCCCTGAGATGACGGCGGACTCCATGCCGTAGTGGTAGGGGCCGGCGGTGTAGTCGCCGGCGAGCCAGACGCCGGGGATTCCGGTGTCGTGCGTGCGGGGTACCAATGACCAGTAACCGACGCGCGTGCCGCAGTAGGTTCCGGTGAGGCGCAGCACGGTGGCGTCGGTTGGCGTGACGCCGCGGCACGCGGGGAAAAAGCGTGCGAGGTCGGCGCAGGCGCGCGCGACGAGCGCATCGTCGGAGAGGTGCACGACGTCGTCGGCCGCGTCGATCAGCACTTGGAGAATACTGCCCGTGGGTTGGTGGCCTTTCCAGCCAGCCCAGTGACGCGCCTTGTCGGCGACGGCGTCAAAAATGGGGCCGTGCCGGCGGTCGCGGTTGGAGATGTAGACGTTTCCGTCCTGAAAGACCGACTGGTCGTACCAAAGTGTGATCGTGATGATCGGCGTTTCACTTAACGCGCCCAGACGGGCGAAGGGGGGGCGCTCGCGCCAGGCGGCCGGCAGCAGCGACGGAACCGCGTGCCCCGGCACGGCGAACACCACGTGGTCGAAGGCGGTTTCAGCACCGTCCGCCGTGCGGATCCGCGGCCCGGTTCCGTCGGTGCCCACTTCCGCCACCGCGCGCCCGAGGCGCAAGTGCGCGCCGCGGCCCGTCACGAAGTTGGCGAGCGGGTCGATCAGCGCGTCGGCGAGCGGCGCGCCGAAGAAGGTCGTGTCGAACTTCCCCATGCTGCCGTACATGGTGCGGAGGAACTTGATGAACGAGGTCGCGCTGGCGTCCTCCGGTCGCAGGCCCTGGATCGTGACAGCCTCCAGCGAGAGTTGCGCGGCCAACGCGGGCGTCGCGCCCTGCGACGCGAGAAACTCCGACACTGACTGCCCGTCGTGGGCGTCCGCGGCGGCGTCGTCCGTTCGCAGGATGCGCCAAATCAGGCGGGTGAGCTGCCACCGCTCGCGCGGAGTGAGACCGGGGAAGGTTGCGAGGCCTCCGAGCGTTTTCAGCACCGACTTACCGGCGAGGAGGGTATCGACGCGGTCGGTGGCGCCGTTGCAAACGTAGTAATTACCGTCGGTTTCCCGCAGTGGCAGCGGGTGCCCGATTGCCGCGAAGAGCGCGTCCTTGTTGTGGTACCAAGGGAAGTCGAGGTGGATGCCGGTCTCGACCGGGCGACCGCGGGCGTCGCGCCACGATGCGCACTGGCCGCCGGCGAACGGGGCGGCCTCGAAAATCTCGACCGCGAAATCCTTTGGCGCCCTCAGGAGCAGGTGAGCGGCCGTCGAAAGGCCCGACAGGCCTCCGCCGACGATCCCAACGCGCACGGGTGGAGGCACGGGAGACTGATCAGGGCGGTTTTTCACACCGCGAACGGCGGCGCGCGAAATAATGCTCAGGAGCCTGCGGCGGCGCGGGTGACGGACCAGCTGCCGGTAGCGGGGCCCTCGGCGGTGGTGCTCTCGTAGGTGCCCTCGAGGCGGTCGCCCTTGATCTCGCCGGTCAGCTTGCTGGTGGCGGATACGCCCTGCACATCCCAGGAGAATGCGAGCTCCACGCGACTACCCTCGATCTTGAGGGTCTTGGTGCGCGTCGGCACGGGGGTGCCCTCGAAGGTGAAGACCGCCTCGGCGGTGAGCTTAGCGTCCGCGCCTGTGGCGAACTTGATCTTAAGGTCCCCGCTGGAGTCATCGCGACCCTTCCAGCTGCCCTTGTATTCGCCTTTTGGCGCGGCCGCCGCGGCGGCGGGTTTATCCGCGTTTTTCGCGGGCGCGGCGGCGAGCGGTGCGGCGCAGGAAACGACGAGGGCTAGGAGGGTGGTGAGGGCGTGGGTGCGCATGGTCATGTGAAGAGGTTGGGTGGCGTAGAGCCGCGCGATGCCGGTGTCGAGTCGCGCGGTGAAAATTCAAATGCGGAGGAAGATCTTCCGCCGGTACATCCAGAAACAGATGAACCAGAAAACGAGTCCGGTGAAGGTCGCCTGGACGGCAGGGGCGTTGGCGGCCCCCAAAATCTGAAACAGATCGTTGCCGAGATGGGTCTGCAGTGTCTTGGCGGTCCACGGCTTGAGCAGCATGCCCATCGCGTAGATCGCGATCGAGTTCATGCCGACCACAAGCAGCGGGAAGGTCCAACGGCGCCAGCCGGCGAGATCAACCAAGCCGTAGAGCCCGCCGAGCAACAGGCAGCACCAGCCGGTTGAGTAGAGCGCCCAGGAGGGCGTCCAGATGCGTTTCACGATGGGACAGCCGAGGGCTTGCCAGATCAATCCCGCGACGATGCCGGCGGCGCCGGCCGCGATGAGCAGACGGAATTTGGCGGCGGTGGTGCGGCTGGAGCGCAGGAGTTCACCGCACATTAGTCCGAAGAGCATGGTTGCGAGCGAAGGTATGAAGTTGATCGTCTGGTAGCCGCCGCCGTTGAAGACGAACGCCTCCCGGCGCGGGAGCAGGTTGAGCAGCCAGAGGTCGATCGCGTGGCCGGCGTTGGCGTTCTTGTGCCAGGCGGCGCCGACGCCCGTGAGGTGTTCCTTGGCCCAAGTGGCGGTGACGCCGACCTGCGGTGTGCCTTGCGCGAGGTCGATACCGCGGGTCGGCCAAGCGGTGTAAAGCAGCCACGTGCCGAGGAGGAGCGCGGCGGCGGCGATCGCGTGGACGCGCGCGGAACGGCCCCAAAGCAGGAAGAGGAAAGGATAACCGAGGCCGATCTGCGTGAGGACGTTCATCAGCGACCACTCGGTGGAGGGGCGCGAATTGGAGATCAGGAAGATCCCGAGAAACGCGAGCGCGACGCCGCGCCAGCAAGCGTGGCCGAACATACGGCCCCACGACTGGCCTTCGGCCTGACGCCGCACGTATGAGTAGGCCATCGAGACGCCGACCATGAACATGAATGACGGCTGGATAAGGTCCCAGTAGCCGCCGCCTACCCAATCGACGTGCTCGAATTGGTGGTAGATCGCGCGCCAGAAACCGGAGTCGGGCTCGGCCTTGAGATGATTGCGCGCGGCGGCGGCGAGACCGAATCCGTTGAACGCGAGCGAGACCATGATCAGGCCGCGGTAGGTATCGAGCGACTGGAGGCGCGCGGACGCGGCCGGGGAGGGGGTATCCGGTTTCATGCGGGGCGGGGTGGTCCCGGATGGTTGCGCGGCATTTGTCCCCGGCGCAAGGCCGGCCGCGGCGCGGGGCCTATTTCCCCGGGGAGGCTGGTTCCGCCGCGCGCTTTGACTCACGCCAGGCCCGCCAGGCTTCCCAGACGATGGGGAGCACCGAAAGGATGATGATCGCGAGGATCACCAGCTTGAAGTTCTTCTGCACGAAAGGCCGGTTGCCGAACCAGAATCCGGCATAGATGAAAAAGTAGATCCAGATGAAGCCGCCGATGACGTTGTAGGCGATGAAACGGGGGTAGGACATGCTCCCGACGCCGGCCACGAACGGCACGAAGGTCCGCACGATCGGGACGAACCGAGCAAGGATCACGGCGCGGCCGCCGTATTTCTCAAAGAAGGCGTGGGCGCGCTCGAGGTGCTTCTTCCGGAGCAGCACCGAATCGTCCCGCTTGAAAACCGCCGGGCCAATGCGCGCGCCGATCCAGTAGTTGAGCGTGTCGCCGATCACCGCCGCCACGAAGAGCAGGCCGGCCATGAGGTGGACGTTGAGACCGGTTTCCGGCTTCGCGCAGAACGCGCCGGCGGCGAACAGCAGCGAGTCGCCCGGCAGGAATGGCGTCACCACCAGCCCGGTTTCCGCGAAGATGATCAGAAACAGCACCGCGTAGGTCCACAGCCCGTAGGAGGCGATGATCTCCGCGAGGTGGCGATCGATGTGGACGATGAAGTCGACGAGTTTCTTGATCAGGTCGATCATGGCGCGGTGGTCGTGGAAGGTCGGAGTCGGGCAAAAAAAAGGCAGGCAGTCGAAACTGCCTGCCGGGTGAGAGGGGTGACGATCAAACGTCGGGCTTGGTCTTGCGCAGGCCCACGATGCGATCGCCGGCCTTCCACTGGCCGCGCTTGCGGAGCAACTCAAGGCGCTCGAAGCGCTTGAGGACGTTGCGTTTGATAACGATGCCGGAGGAGCCCTGCAGGCTGCGATGCTGTGACATGGCGGGACGTTTTGAAGGTTGGCGACTTGCTAAAGGGTCGGAAGGTGAGCGTTCGCCCGAGCCCATGACAAGTACTTTTCTCCCACGGCAGCCGCCTCGACCGCGATCCATTGCGGCGTCCCGTAGGCATGGGTCGCGAGAACCTGCTTTTCGAGCGCGGGGAGCTGCCCGGGCAGGCACTTGAAGGACAGGCGGTATTCCTCGGCGCTTTCCAGTTTGCCCTCCCACCGGTAGATCGACCGCACGGGGCCTTCGATTTGCACACAGGCCGCGAGGCCCGCCGTCACGGCTCCGGAGGCCAGACGCTCGGCCTCGGCGCGGGTGGCCACGGTGGTCCAGGCGATCATCAGCATCCCGCCACCTCCGGCCTTTCCGGCCACCGCCGCAAGCGGGAAGCGGGGCCCATCGGGGATTCCCTGCCTCCGCGAATCACGGGAATTAGGTCTTGCGCGAGACGGCCGTGCTCTGGAGCCTGACCTTTCGCGGCTGTCAGTCGGTCAAGTTGGCGTAATGCCGCGAGCTCCCGCCAACCCCCTCCGTCAGTTCAACCTCAACCATCCCGATCCCGCCTCGCGCGGGGTCGAACCCGTCGGATGGCCGTCCCTGGAGCAGGCGGCTGGCCGGCGTTTTCCGCATATGAGTTCAGTAATGCAAGAGCTGCTCGCCCAGTCGTCCTTCGACAAGCTGAAGGAAGGCGCGATCGTCCCGGGCACCATCACCGAAATCCGCCAAAACGAGGTCGTCGTCGACATCGGCGGCAAATCCGAGGGCGTCATTCCCGCCAACGAGTTCATCGACATCGGCGAGCTCCAGATCGGCTCCTCGATCGACGTCATGGTCGAGAAGCTCGAGGACAAGTCCGGCGCGCCCGTGCTGTCCTACGACAAGGCCGAGCAGAAGAAGAACTGGGATAACATCCTCACCAAGTTCCCCGAGGGCTCCGTGGCCGCCGGCCGCGTGAAGGCCAAGGTCAAGGGCGGTCTCATCATCTCGATCGGCGTCGACGCCTTCATGCCGGCGTCGCACATCGACATCCAGCCCCCCAAGAACCTCGACCAGTACGTCGGCCAGACCTACGACTTCAAGGTTCTCAAGATCAACCTCGAGCGGAAGAACATCGTGCTCTCCCGCCGCGAGCTCATCGAGCAGCAGCGCACCGAGAAGCGTCGCGCGCTCCTCGACAGCATCCAGCCCGGCCAGGTCCGCAAGGGCGTGGTCAAGAACATCACCGACTTCGGCGCGTTCATCGACCTCGACGGTATGGACGGCCTGCTCCACATCACCGACATGTCGTGGGGTCGTATCTCCCACCCGAGCGAGATGGTGAAGCAGGGCGAGGAGGTCCAAGTCATGATCATCGAGGTCAACCGCGACAAGGAGCGGGTTTCCCTCGGCCTCAAGCAGACCACCAAGAACCCGTGGGACGAGATCGACCGCAAGTTCCCGGTCGGTTCGAAGGTCCACGGCAAGGTCGTCAACCTCGTCCCCTACGGCGCGTTCATCGAGATCGAGCCGGGCGTCGAGGGCCTCGTCCACATCACCGAGATGTCCTGGACCAAGCGCATCACCAAGCCCTCCGAGCTGCTCAAGGTCGGTCAGGAGCTCGATGCGGTCGTCCTCGGCATCCAGAAGGATGACCAGAAGATCTCCCTCGGCCTCCGCCAACTGGAGCCCAACCCGTGGGACATGGTCCGCCACAACTACCCGATCGGCGCCCGCGTCCGCGGCAAGGTGCGCAACATGACCACCTACGGCGCCTTCATCGAGCTCGAGGAGGGTATCGACGGCATGGTGCACGTCTCCGACATGAGCTGGACCCGCAAGGTCAACCACCCGTCCGAGGTCCTGAAGAAGGGCGACGAGGTCGACGCCATCGTGCTCGACGTCGACGCTCAGCAGCAGCGCATCAGCCTCGGCATGAAGCAGCTCGCCACCGATCCGTGGAGCGACATCGACTCGTTCTTCAAGATCGGCGACGTCGTGAAGGGCGCCGTCACCAAGATCACTTCCTTCGGCGCCTTCGTGGAGCTCAAGGACGGCATCGACGGCTTGGTCCACATCTCGCAGATCAGCGAGGACCGGATCGACAAGGTGAAGGATGTCCTCAAGCCCGGCCAGGAGGTCACCGCGCGCGTCGTGAAGATCGACCGCGAGGAGCGCCGCCTCGGCCTCTCGATCAAGGCCGCGAACTACTCGGAGGCGGAACTCGCCGCCGAGACCTCGGCCTACGAGGCGCTCAACCGCAGCGCGGGCAACGACATGATGAACCTCGGCGACATCCTCGACGAGGCCCGCAAGAAGGAGTGAGCGGCCCCGGCCGCCCGCCTTCCCTTACTATCGAGCCGCCCGGCCCCGTGCCGGGCGGCTTTTTTGCGCCTGAATCCTGAGTATCAGTATCGGGGAAAATCCGAAGACTTGGTTTGAGAATTGCTGCAAGGATATCTCGTTTACCGCACCATGTAATCCCCACATTCAGACCCTGCCCGTTACTCCGGGCGTTCCTTCCGAGCGGGCCTCCTCGCGTTGGCCGCGCTCTTCGCCGTCCCTGCCGCCTTCGCCGCCCAAGCCCCCGCCACGCCGCGCACCGAGGGCGAGGGGGTCGTCAAACTGGAGGCCGTCGTTACCGCCGGCACCCGATTCAATCCCCGCACCGTCACCGAGTCTCTCGTTCCCATCGACGTGCTGACGAACGTCGACCTTAACCTCGGCGGCTACACCGAGTCCGCCCAGATGCTCCAAGCGCTGGTGCCTTCGTTCAACTTCCCGCGAGCCACCATCGGCGACGGCACGGACCACATCCGCCCGGCCATGCTGCGCGGCCTCGCCCCCGACCAGACCTTGCTGCTGGTGAACGGCAAACGCCGCCACACCAGTGCCCTCGTCAACGTCAACGGCTTCGTCGGCCGCGGCTCCGTCTCGATCGATCTCAACGCCATCCCTGCTGCCGCCATCGGCCGCCTTGAGGTCCTGCGCGACGGCGCTTCCGCCCAGTACGGTTCGGATGCCATCGCGGGCGTCCTCAACGTCGTGCTCGATCGCACCATGGGCTACGGGCTGAACGCCACCTATGGCTTCACCAAGGAGGGCGACGGCATCGTCCGGGAGGCCTCCGCCTACTACGGAGCTCCCCTTGGCAAGGACGGGTTCATCTACACCTCGATCTTCTCCCGGGACCGTGGCGGTACCAACCGCTCCCAGCCCGATACCCGCCAGCAGTATTTCGGTCGCGTCACCGCCACGGGTGCGGCCAACACCCTGAATGGCAACCTGGGCACCGGTCTGGCGCCGGTGAACGCCACTTATACCTTGGACTCCCGCGAGGCCGGCTTCGCCCGCCTGAACCATTGGCAGGGCGACTCCGAGACCCGCGACCAGGGTCTGTTCCTGAACGGCGAGGTCCCGGTCGACGCCGGCACCACCGCCTACGTCTTCGGCGGTTGGACCAAGCGCGACGGCAAGTCCGCCGGCTTCTTCCGCCGCCCGGGCGACGACCGCACCGTGCGCGCCATCTACCCGAACGGCTTCCTGCCCAAGATCAATTCCGACATCACCGACCAGTCGCTGGGCGGTGGACTCCGCGGTAAGGCGGGCGCTTGGAACTGGGATGCCAGCTCCCAATGGGGCGCGAACGAGTTCGTCTTTACCATCACCGACACCGCCAACGCCACCCTCGGGGCCAACAGCCCCACGCGGTTCCGCGCAGGGGCCCTCGAATTCTCCCAGCTCGTGAACAATCTCGACCTGACGGGGTCGGTTGACGGTGGCTTCCGCGCACCGGTCAAGGTGGCGCTCGGCGCCGAGTTCCGGCGCGATCGTTACCAGATCAAGGCCGGTGAGCCCGACTCATACCGCGACGGCGGCGTCCGCATCCTCGACGGCCCGAACGCCGGCAACCTCGCCGCTCCGGGCGCCCAGGTCTTCCCCGGCTTCCGTCCGAGCGACGCGACCAGCCAGGCGCGCAGCAACTGGGGCTTCTACGTCGATATGGAGAACGAGCTCGCCTCCAACTTCACCGGCACGCTCGCCGCTCGCTACGAGGATTATTCCGACTTCGGCTCCAAGGCCACCGTGAAGACTTCCGGCCGGCTTGCCCTCTCGAAGGCCGCCGCCCTGCGCGGTTCCGCGAGCACCGGCTTTCGCGCCCCGCACCTGGCCCAGCAGTGGTTCTCGTCGACGGCCACTAACTTCATCGGCGGCGTCCCCTTCGACAACAAGACGTTCCCGGTGGCCGACCCGGTTGCGAAGCTCATGGGCGCCACGCCGCTCAAGCCCGAGTCCTCGGTCAACTTCTCCATCGGCACCACGTACGCCGCCAAGGGCTTCTCCTTCGCCCTCGATTTCTACGAGGTGACCATCGAGGACCGCATCGTCCTGTCCTCCACCTTCATCGACCCAAGTGGCGTTTCCCTGATCAAGGATTTCCTTGCCCGGAACGGACAGTCGCAGGCCATCGGTGGTCGTTTCTTCACCAACGCGGTGGACACCCGCACGCAGGGCGTGGACCTCGACATGCACTACACGATCCGTCCGGCCGGCCTCGGCAAGATGACCTTCAACCTGGGCGCCAACCACAACCGCACCAAGGTCACCCGTGCCGCGGCCACGCCGTCGGCCCTTCAGGCGCTCACCCTCATTCCGCTCTTCGATGTCACGGAGCGCACCCGCATGGAGCGCGGTCAGCCGCGGGATAATCTGAACCTCGCCCTGCGCTGGGAGCCCACCAGCCAGTGGTCGACCCACCTCCGCTTCGTTCGTTACGGCGAGGTCACTGCTTCGGCGACCGACAACAGCGGCTGGGCGCAGGCCCGCATCGACGCCCTTACGCCCGGCTACAACGTCGCCTTCGAGCCGGCGGTGCCCAGCATCAATGCCTCCGGAGCGCCGGTGGCCACGACCCAGAAGCAGGTGCTGCAGACGTTCGACCCCAAGTGGGTCACCGATCTCGAGGTCTCCTACCGCATGGGACGTCGTTTCTCGATCTCCGTCGGCGCAAACAACCTCCTCGATGTTTACCCGACCACGAACATTCGTTCCACCGCCGCCTTCCAGGGCAGCGACAACGTCGGCATCTTCCCGTACAGCGGCATTTCGCCCTTCGGCTTCAACGGCGCCTTCTACTATTCGAAGGTATCGCTGAAGTTCTGAGGGCCGGCGAAGTTTCAACAGAAAGAGGCAGGGCCCTGAGCCCTGCCTCTTTTTTTCGCCCATCCCGGATTAGGATCCGAAAAGGTTCAGTTTCGCGAGGCGGGTCGTTTCTCGTCCTCGAAGACGGTCTTACCCGACGTGTCGTGGAGTCGTAGGGTGAGGATGGGCGCCTCGTTGCGCAGCGCGACCTCGCCCGAGAGGTAGCCGCCGTGGCGGATCCGGAGGAAGCGGTGCTGCGGGCGCGGGTTTTCCTCGTTCCAGCCGCCGGCATGCCGATCTGATGCGGGGCCCACGCTCCACTCCTCGACCCCGGTCTTTGGGTCGCGGGAGACGTACTGCCAGTGACGATCGCCCGTGACCAGCACGAGGTCACGCTGCCGGGCAAAGAGGGCCCGCACCCGCTCGCCCTCGTCGCGATATCCGGCGTTGGAGAGGTTGTCGTCTTTTGTCGCCCGATCGGGCCCAACCACGGGAGCCGCGGTCACGACGACGCGGAAGGTTGCGTCGGATTCCGTCAGGCTGCGTTCCAGCCACTCCCATTGCTTCGCGCCGAGGATGACCGGGGGCGCCGTCCGGTCGGCCGCCCGGGTACTACGGTGCTCGCGGCCTTCCAGCAGCCAGACTTCAAGATGGCGGCCCCAGCGGATGCGCCGGTACCCGGTCGCGGGCAGCGCGGTCTGCTCGCGGAACAGCCGCAGGCCGTCCTCGAACGTAAGGTCCCCGTTGCGGTCTCCGGGGCGCGAGTCGTCGGTGAGCGTGTCGTGGTCGTCGCGCATGAAGAAGGCGCCCGCCTGCCGGTGGAAATCGCGCAGCGTGGGCAACGCGTACATGCGGGCCCAGTGGTAGCGTGCCAGCGTCTCGTTCAGCGCGTGCACGGGACCGTGGTCGTAATAGACCACGTCGCCCGTGTTGATCATGAAGTCGGGGCGGCCGCGCAGCATAGACGGATAGATCTCCAGCCCGTCGGGTCGGTCCTGATCCTCGTATTGCTGGCACGACATCACCGTGAAGCTGGCGCCGGCGGAAGCGGCCGGCAGAGGTGCGGTACGGAAGTTGCCCTGGAGGTTGCTGGTTGCGGCGTCACCGCCGACTGGCCGCGCTTCAACCACGACCTCGTGACGCGTGCCGGGACGGAGCCCGATCAATTTGACCAAGCGCGTGAAATCAGCCTGCGGATCGACGTCGCCCCATGGCGTCTCGCGCCACGCGGTTTCTCCCGCCGCCCGGTGACGCACGCGGGTTTGGCCGGCGACACCGATCGCGGCGCCGCGGATCGATCCCCAATCGGCGCCGTCGGGGAACGCGATGCGCGGACGTCCGCGCGGGTACATCGCGTTATCCCTCGGAGCGCGTTCCTCGCCGGTGGCGGCATCGACGACGGTGACCCGGGGCAGGGGACGATCGGCCGCGGCGGCCGCGGGGTCGCGCGTGACCCGGGTCCAGACGACGATCGCTTCGGCCGAAGGCTCAACGAGCTTGAAGCCCGTGGCTTGATGAACCGGCGCGGCAGCGGCTGAGGATGAAGTCAGGCACAGCAGGAAGTGAAGAGTAGGGCGAATCCGGGGCATGGGACAGGCCGCTCACCATTAGTCATCCGGCTCCCGGTGCGATGAGAAATCCGCTCACAGCAACCGGTCCAAGGACTCGTGGGTGCGGCGTGAGTGGGCTTACGACTGCTGTCGGTCCGTTGACGCCGCTACGGAGCGAGTTGCCCGGCGACTGATGCTGCTTCTAGCGATGAACCGAGAAAAGCGAGCAAGCTTCGGGAGCGTCACCCGATCTGCTCCGGGTCGTAGTGGTCCCAGAAATCCTTCAAGTCGGGGTCCTGCAGCGCGGCTTCCTTCCAGTCCGCTTTCAGCTGGCACGCGCGATCGAGGGAACGTTTCGCCGCCCTGAAATCGCCGAGGAGACAGTAATAGCAGGCGAGGTTGAAGTGGAGCACGCCGAGCTCCGGATGCAGGCGTTTGGCTGTAAGGAGGACGTCTCGCGCGCCCTGGATCATGTTCAGTTCTCGCAGTGCGTAGGCCCAGTGGATCCAGCCGCGCGAGTCGGTCTCGTGCCGGCGAGCCAGCTCCTTGGCGATGCGGAGCAGTCCTTGCCAGTCGCGCCTCTCGAGGCAGAGTTCAGCTTGCGCCGCCAGCACATCGGCAAGTCTTCGGTCCGTCCTGGGTATGCCGCGGAGCTCCGCTGACGCCGCCTCCAGCATCCCGAGACCGAGGTAACCCGTGGCGAAACGCAGGCGTACGGCGGTCGTCCGCGGACTGGCACGTCGTCTCCTTCGCGCGGGAGTCGTCGGATGGTCGGAGGTGGCGGCGCTTTCCACGCGGGCACTCGGCTTCATCCTGGCCCTTCCGTCAAGCCGCCGCGGCGGTCGCCAGTCCGTACTCAGGCTCCGATCGCGCCGACCGAGTCCAGCTTCAATACGACGCGGCCGGTGCGGCGGCTGGCAGCCAGGTCGATGGTGAAGCGCGCTTCCCAATCGTTGGCTTCCTCTGGGTCGACCAGCACCTGTGCCAGTCCAAAGGATCGCCCGGGTTCCTCCTCGAGCCAATGCGTGTGCTTGGTGGACCGGCCATCGGGATCGAGCCGCAGGCGGCCGCGAGTGTCGAAGTACGCGCCGAAGAGGGTCTCGGCGCGCCTGGCGGCCGCGGGATCCTCCGCGGCGCCCAGCCGGTCGGCCACCGCCTCCCAGTCGCGGGCGGCGGCGTCCTGCAGGACTCCCAGCACCGCCACGCGCGCCAGTCGGCGGAATGCGGCGCGGTCGCGGGTGATGTCGGGCGGTGGGCGTGGCGCGGTTGGCTCGGCGGAGGGGGACGCGCCGGGGTGAAGCAGGTTCTCCCATTCCTCGAGCAGGCTGGAGTCCACGCCCCGGATCAGCTCGCGCAGGTGGTCCTCCAACTCGAGGAGCGCCTCGGTCTTGGCGCCGACGGGCACGGTCTGTGCGAGCACCTTCCACACCTGCGAAAGGTGGCGCAGCAGCAGTCCCTCGGAGCGCTGCAGGCCGTAGTCGCGCACGTAGTCATTGAAGCCGAGGAACCGCTCGACCATTTCGCGCGCGATCGACTTGGGTCGCACGTTTTCGCCGCCGACCCACGGGTGCGCGGCGGCGAACGCGTTGAACGTGTCGTAGAGGAAGTCCCGCAGCGGCTTGGGATATTCTATCTCCTCGAGCTTCTCCATCCGCTCCGCGTGGTCGGCGCCCTGGGCGCGCAGCTCGGCGAATTTCTCGGCCTTAAGCTTGTCGACCTGCCGGCGCAGGATGGCGTCGGGATCCTCGACGATCGCCTCGCAGAGCGTGAGCACGTCGAGCGGGTAGGACTCGGCCGCCGGATCCAAGCGGGGCAGGGTATCGAGGAGGTAGACCGAGAGCGCCTGGTGGAGAGAGAAGTCCTCCTGCAGCTCGACGTTGACCCGCACCTTGGCTGCTTGCGGACGCTCATCGGGTTTCCGCGTGCCCAGTTCCACGATCCCGCGCTCGACGAGCGCGCGGAACAACTGCCAGCCGCGGCGGAAGAGCAGGCGCTTCCGGTGCGGGGTCTCATGACATTCCCGAATGAGGCGGCGCAGCTCGCGGCAGCCATCGCCAGGCCGGCTGAGCATGAGCAGGAGCATCCCGTGCGTGAGCTCAAAACGAGACTGCAGCTCCTCGCAGGGCGCGGTGCGAAGCCGCTCAAAGGTGCGCTCGTCCCAGCCGACCGCCCCTTCGGGCGGACGTTGCCGCACGACGGCGCGCTTGCGGCCGGGGTTGGCGGCGGCCTTTTCCTCGGCGCGCTTGTTCTCGATCACGTGCTCGGGGGCCTGGGCGATGACGTAGCCCCGGTCGTCGAAGCCGCGGCGGCCGGCACGACCGGCGATCTGCCGGAAGTCGCGTACGCTGAGCACCGCCGCCTTCTTGCCGTCGTATTTCCAGAGTTGGGTGAAAAGGACCGTGCGGATCGGCACGTTGATGCCGACGCCGAGGGTATCGGTCCCGCAGATGACCTTGAGCAGCCCCTTCTGGGCGAGCTGCTCGACCAAGATCCGGTAGCGCGGCAGCAGTCCCGCGTGGTGCACGCCGATGCCGTGGCGGAGCCAGCGCTGGAGGTCCTTTCCGAACGGACTCGTGAAGCGCGCGCCGGACAGGGCCTCCTGCAGCGCGGCCTTTTCTTCGCGCGTGCAGACTGCGAGGCTCATGAAGTCCTGCGCCGCCTCGCTCGCGGCCCGCTGTGTGAAGTGGACGACGTAGACCGGCGCGCGCTTTAACTGAAGCAGTTCGCCGATTTTTTCCGCGAGGGGTGTCTCGGAGTACTCGAACTCGAGCGGCACCGGACGGCGGTTGCCGCGGACGGTCACGCACGGGGCGCCCGTGCGGCGTGCGATCTCCTCCTCGAACGGCGTGGTCGAGCCGAGCGTGGCCGACATCAGCAGGAACCGCGCGTTCGGCAGCGTGAGGAGCGGTATCTGCCAGGCGGTGCCGCGGCCCGCGTCGCCGTAATAGTGGAATTCATCCATCACCACCGCGCGCAGGTCGCAGTCGGCGCCGCGGTGGAGCGCGATGTTGGCGAGGATCTCGGCGGTGCAGCAGAGCACTGGCGCGCGCGGGTTCACGCTGGCATCGCCCGTCATGAGGCCGACGTTGTCCGGCCCAAATTCGCGGCAAAGCGCGAGGAACTTCTCGTTCACGAGCGCCTTGATCGGGCAGGTGTAAACGCCGCGTTCACCGCGGCACAGGGCGCGGAACAGGGCGGCGCTGGCGACGAGCGACTTTCCCGAGCCCGTCGGGGTGTTCAGGATGACGCTGCTTCCCTCGTGGAGCGCGAGGATGGCCTCCTCCTGCTCCGGGTAGAGCTCAAGTCCGCGGGCGGCGGTCGCCGCAAGGAATCGGTCGAGGATGGCCGACGTATCGGGCGCACCCCCGCCGGGCGCGGCGAAGGGCGCGAGCGGGGCAGCGGCCTCGGCGCCGGTCGGCATCTTGACGGGCGCCGCGGAGCGCGGCTCAGAGCTCGGAGCAGGCAGACGGCTTCAGGAAACGCGCGGTGTTTCGGGAGGTGTTCCCGGCGTAACGCGGGTCGTCCTTCATCTTCTGCCAGCGCGGGTCGGGGCCGAACTTCTTCCAGCCCGCGAGGTGCGAGGCGAGATCGGGCCCGCTCGTGATGTAGCGCAGATGGGGAAGGTTGGGGCCGCTCAGGGCCTGGCCGAAGAAGAGCGGCGACATCCCGAGGTCGCGCATGATCTCGGTCTCGCCGTCATCGAACATCGCCATCTTGCTTAGGGCCTTCACCTCGCTGTGGCTCTCGTAGTCGCGCATCTCGAACACGCGGCCGAGCGCGCGGGAACGGGAGAACGCGGGGATTTCCATCTTCGGCATGCTGCGGAAGGCGCGGAGCAGCCAGCTGTCGACGCGCTCGAAGGCCGGCGAGGCCTTTTCGGCGTTGAGGTGGGCGGCGCCCGCGGCGCGTACGGCCGGGTCATCGTTGATCTCGGCGCTCACGCCCGCGTAGGTGTCGAGCGAGGCATAGGGAATCAGCACCCAGACCGGTGAATCGGCGAGCGGCTCGGCGGTCGCCTTCGGCTTGTCGACCTTCAGTTCGGTGAAGACACCCACGTTGCGGACGCCGCGGCGCGCGAGGGCAGGGAGGAAGGCTTTCTCGAGGTAGGCCTCAAGCGGAGCCCGCGAGGCGCTGGCCTTGAGCCGCGTGTCGGCCTTCAGGTGATAGCAGCGCAGGTCGTAGTATTCACGGGAGCCGGCGGCCGGTGAGGCAGGCGCGGCGGAGGCGCGGGTGCCCGCGGCCGCGAGGGCGGCGCCGGCGGTAAAGGACGTGGCGAGGAAGTCGCGGCGGGAGGTGTTCATGGGGAGGTGGGCGCAACGTGGGATGCGCGCCCGCCGCGTGCAAGAATTGGTTCGCGCCGCGACGGGGCCGATCCTTGCCTTCCCGCGCACGCAGTTTTTCCGACAAATCATGTCCACGCAGCTCCCCTCTATCGCGTTCATCGGCACCGGCGTCATGGGCCGCAGCATGGCCGGCCACCTCCAGAAGGCTGGCCACGGCCTGCATGTCTTCAACCGCACCCGCGCCAAGGCGGCGGCGTTGCTCGAGGCCGGCGCGCGCTGGCACGATACCGCCGGTGCGGCGGCGGCCGAGGCCGACATTGTGATCACGATGCTCGGCTTCCCGAGCGATGTGGAGGCGACCTACCTCGGCGCCGGCGGCATCATCGAGCGCGCGCGTCCGGGGGCGCTGCTCATCGACATGACGACCTCGAGCCCGCTGCTCGCGCGGCGGATCGCGGAGGCGGCGGCGAAGCGCGGCCTGGAGTCACTCGACGCGCCGGTCTCCGGCGGTGACCTTGGCGCGCGGGAGGCGCGGCTCGTGATCATGGTGGGCGGCTCGGAACCGGGGTTCTCCCGGGCGCGGCCGGTTTTCGATCTGATGGGTAAGAACATCGCGCGCCATGGCGGGCCGGGTGCCGGCCAGCATTGCAAGATGGCGAACCAGATCGCGGTGGCGGTCGGCATGGTGGCGTGGGTCGAGGCGTTGGCCTACGCCCGCAAGGCCGGGCTCGATCCGGCGGCGGTGCACGCGAGCATCAGCGGCGGTGCGGCCGGGAGCTGGGCGCTCACCAACCTCGCGCCCCGCGCCCTGGCGGGGAACTTCGATCCCGGCTTCTACGTGAAGCACATCATCAAGGACATGAAGATCGCCCTCGACAGCGCGGCGGAGCTGAAGCTCGACGTCCCCGGCCTCGCCGAGGCGAAGCGGCTCTACGAGAAGGTCGCCGCGCACGGCTGGGAGGAGTGCGGCACGCAGGCGCTCTACCGGCTGTACCTCGCGCAGTGACTCGCGCCGACCCGCTTTAAGTTACCCATGAAGCTTTCCCCAGATTTCCGGCGCCGCGTCCTCGCCCGCGAGTGGCTCACCGGCACGTTCCTCAATCTCGGCTCGGCGATGACCGTCGAACTGGCCGGCCTCGCCGGTTTCGACTGGCTGCTGATCGACCATGAGCACGGTCCGGGCGGGCAGGATACTCTCCTGCACCAGCTGCATGCCGCGGCCGCGACGCCGGCCTTCGCCGTGGTGCGCATCGCGCAGAACGAGACCGCGCGCTTCAAGCGGGTCCTCGATATGGGAGCCTCCGGGGTGATGGTGCCCTACGTGAACACGGCCGACGAGGCGCGCGCGGCGGTGTCGGCGATGCGTTATCCGCCGCATGGCGTGCGGGGCGTGGCGAAATTCAACCGTGGCGCCGGGTTCGGCGGCGACTTCGAGGAGTATTACCTGAACTCGCACGAGAGGCTGCTCGGCGTGCTGCAGATCGAGACACCCGAGGCGGTGGCCAACGCCGACGCGATAGCTGCGGTCGACGGCGCCGACGTGCTGTTCGTGGGGCCGACGGATCTCTCCTACAACATGGGCTGCCGGGACCAGCTGGAGAGCCCGGAGTTCACCGCGGTCCTGCGGCGGGTGGCGGAGGCGGCGGCTCGCCACGGCAAGGCGGCGGGCATCCTCGTGCACAACGCCGCCCTGGTCCCGAAGATGCGGAGTCTCGGATACACGTTTGTGGCGCTCGGCAGCGATGGTGGCGCAGCGCGGACCGGCCTGCTCGGCTTCGCCGCGGCGCTGCACGGCAAGACCTGACGGGGGAATTCCGACGATGCGGATCACCGAGATGCACATCACGCCGATCGCGCTCGGCGACCCTCCCTTGCTGAATGCCGCCGGGCTGCACGCGCCGTATTGCCTGCGCACGGTGGTGGAGTTGCGCACGGCCGACGGCCTCTCGGGCTTGGCGGAAGTGCCGGGCAGCGTGGCGGTCGACGCCGCGCTTGCGGCGGCGCGCGACGCCGTGATCGGGGCGGATCCCCGCAACTGGCACGCGCTGCGGGCCAAGGTGGAGGCGCAGGGCGCGCCCGAGACCTCGCGGGCGCGCGGGGACAAGCCGTGGGACGGACGCACGCGGGTGCAGGTGTTCAGCGCGCTGGACGTCGCCTGCCTCGACCTGCAGGGCAAGGCGTACGGCGTGCCGGTCGCCCAGCTGCTCGGCGGCGTCGTGCGTGAGCGCGTGCCTTACTCGGCGTATCTTTTCTACAAGTACGAAGGCGCCGGCGGTGAGCTCGGATTCGCCACCGACCCGCGCGCGACCGGCTGGGCGGCGGCGCGGCAGGCGGCGGCGCTTGATCCCGACGGCGTGGTGGCGCAGGCCGAGGCGATGGTCGCCGAGTTCGGCTTCCGCTCCATCAAGCTGAAGGGCGGCTGCTTCGAGCCGGCGCAGGAAGTGGCCGCGATGAAGGCGTTGCGGAAGCGCTTCGGCACGGAGGTTCCGCTGCGGCTGGATCCCAACGCGCTCTGGACGGTGGAGACCTCGATCCGCTGGGGTCGTGAACTTGAGGGCGTGCTCGAGTACCTAGAGGACCCCTGTCGCGGGCAGGAAGGCATGGCGCGGGTGCGGCGCGAGGTGAAGTTGCCGCTCGCGACCAACATGTGCACGACCTCGTTCGACGACCTGCCGGGCAGCGCGCGGTCGGGTTCGGAGGACATAATCCTGACGGACCACCATTTCTGGGGCGGGCTGCGCTCTTCGATGGAACTGGCCGCGCATTGCCGGGTGTTTGGCCGCGGGGTCTCGATGCATTCGAACAACCATGCGGGTATTTCCTTCGCCGCGATGACGCATCTCGGTGCGGCGATGCCCAACCTCACCCATGCGCTCGACACCCATTACCCGTGGCAATGGGAGGAGATCATTCAGGGCGGGCGGATCGCGATCGAGGACGGGTGCGTTGCGGTACCCAAGGGTCCGGGGCTCGGCGTCGAGCTCGACCGCGCCGCGCTGGCCCGCGCGCACGAGGCTTACGTGCGTTGCGGCCTGAAGGAGCGCAACGACGAGATCGAGATGCAGAAGAAGGTGCCGGGCTGGAAGTTCGCCGCCACGCGCTGGTGAGCGCGGATTCGCCGATGAAGTTAACTGCCCCGCGTTTCGCCGGACGCACCGCGCTCGTCACCGGTGCCGGCTCGGGCATCGGGCGAGCCATCTCGCTACGGCTGGCGGAGGAGGGGGCCGAGCTCATCCTTCTGGAGGCGCGGGCCGAGGCCGGGGAGGCGGTGGCGGCGGAGATCCGCGCGGCCGGCGGTAAGGCGACGGTGCTTGCGGCCGATGTGACTGACACGGCCGCGATGCGGGAGGCGTTCGCGGGCGTCGAGCGGCTGCACGTGCTGGTGAATAACGCCGGCATCGCGCATGTGGGCAGCGTACTGACGACCACCCCGGAGGACTTCGACCGCGTGTGCGCCGTGAACGTAAAGGGAGTCTACCATGGCCTGCATTTCGGCGTGCCGCGACTGCTGGCCTCCGGCGGCGGCGCGATCGTCAACCTCGCGTCGATCGCCTCGAAGCTCGGGCTCGCCGACCGGTTCGCCTACGGGATGAGCAAGGGCGCGGTGTTGACGATGACACTCTCAGTGGCGCGCGACCTCATCGACCGCGGCGTGCGCTGCAATTGCGTGTGTCCGGCGCGGGTGCACACGCCCTTCGTGGACGGATTCATCGCGCGGAATTACCCGGGTCGGGAGTCGGAGATCTTCGGCAAGCTTTCCGCGGCGCAGCCGATCGGGCGCATGGGCCAGCCCGAGGAGGTCGCGGCGCTGGTTGCATTCCTGTGCTCCGAAGAGGCCGCATTCATCACCGGATCGGCCTACGACATCGACGGCGGCGCGACGCTGCTTAGGTAGGAAGGCGCAGCGCTGGCGGGAGGGTTTAGTTCTTGCTGCCCCGCGGGTTCCGTTTCCGAATTTTCGTCATGGGGTCGTTGCGCATGGTAGCTGCGCTGGCGTTGGCGGGAATCACTCTCGTGAGTTTTTCCCGCGCCCAGATGCTGGTGTCGTGGAGCGCCTTCGGCAGCGGGGCCTACAACCAAGGGAGCAACTGGCAGAGCGGACTGATCCCGGGCGCCACGGAGGTCGCGTACTTCGGTTCGACGGGTGGCACGGTGTCACTGAACGCGTCCGCGTCGGTGGGCGGTGTGCAGTTTGCCGCTTTTGCGGGGCCGTACACGATTTCCACGTCATCGGGCTCGACGCTGACGATCGGGCAATTCGGCGTGGCCAGCTACGCGTCAGTCAACCAGCAGATCGCCACCCCGATCACCTTCCTTGCCGCCACCACCCCCGTGGTGAGTAGCGGCACGGGCACGCTCACGCTGGGTAGTGCGGGCACGAATCCGACTTCCATCACCCTCAGCCAGGGCGCCTCGCTCTTGTTCAGCGGTTCAGGGCAGGGTGTGGTGCAGGGAAAGCTCACAGGTGCGGGTGGCACGTCCTTTAACGGTGGCGTTTGGACCCTTTGGCAGAAGAACGACTATACGGGTGGTACCACGATTACTCAGGGTAGGGTGACGCTGAACACTGGGGCGTCACTGGCGCCCGGAGCCCCTCTCTCCGTCATCGCCGCGCCCGGGCAGACCGCCACCTTGGATGTGGCGGTTGGGTTCACCAATTCCGTTCCCAATGTGGTTTCCGTCGGCGCGGTGCGTATGGGCGGTGGCGACTCGCTCGCACAGCCGATCATCAGCATCGCGAGCGGGCAACTGATGTTATCCGGCAACCTCACCTCCGAGGCGTTCAATTCGCCGGCGGCCGGAAGAATCTCAAGTCCGGGCAACGTCGGATCGCTTGTGCTCAGCGGAGCTCAATCTTTCTTCGTCCAGGATTCACCCTTCTTGTCACCCGATCTCGTCATCGACGCCCGCATCACGGGCGGATCCTTGGTCAAGCGGGGAACGGGTACCCTCGAGCTTTCGAATTCCAGCAACGGCTATACGGGTGGCACGGTCATCAACCAGGGCGAGCTCAGCCTAACGGCGTCCGGCGCGCTTCCCACGGCCCTGCCGGTGGTGGTCGAGTCGATCGGCGGGCAGGCGACGCTAAGACTCAACGGCACATCGCAGACGGTTTCCTCTCTCGTCCTGGGTGGACCCACTCGCGGTCCGGGCACTTCCAACGTCGTGGAGTTGGGTGCCGGCGGCATGCTGATGCTGAGTTCCGCGGGCGCCATCACCGTCTATGGTTCGGGGGAGAAATTCGCGTCTCGGATCGGCGCGGGCAACGGCGCGACGCCGGGTACCCTGAGCTTCAGCGCCGGAGGCTCGATCGATATCCAGCGAAACTCCCCGGCCGTGACCGGCGTGATCGATCTCGTGGTCAATGCCGAGATCACCGGCGGCGCCGCCGTGCAGAAGAACGGTCCGGGAGCCATGCTGCTGATGGGCTCAGGCTCGCTTTTCGCCGGAACCCTGAACGTAAATCAGGGCACCGTTCTCTTCGGGCCGTCCTTCGCACCTTACCCCGCCGCGGGCGGCGGAATCTACGTCGGTAGCGGGGCCGTCATCGCGGCCGGGGACAGCCAGTTCGGCGGCCTGAGCTTCGGTGAGACGGTGGTCCAAAAGGCCGCCACGCTTGGTTCAGGAGCGCAGCTCGGCTCCTGGGACCTCGACCAAGGCGTTCGCCTCAACCTTGCCGGGCAGGTGACGTTGCAGCCGGCTTCCACCGCTTTCCCGGCGGTCACGATTGCTCTGGGTGGTTACGAGGGCACGGTGGTCTCCGGCGGCCTTGGTTCCAGCGTGTCCGGAACAGCCGTTACGCTGACCAACGCGCGGCCCGGGGATCGCGGTCTCCTCGCGGTGACCGGTGCCGTCGACGCCAGCATCGGCTCGCTCGCCGTCAACGGGTCGGGGCTCATTCTTTCCACGGTGCCGACCGCCAGCACCTTGTCGGCCAGCAACGGCGGCTACATCGGCGTCGCCTCGGCCGGATCTGGTGGCGCGGTCCCGGCTGTGCAGTCCGTCGTGGATCGGGTGGGTGCCAACAAGTCCACCTTCGCCGGCACGTTCGGCTTCGATACTTCGCGTGGGAGTTCCACTCCCCAGACTTTCGCTGACGCGGTGAACTTCGCCGGCTTTGGTTCCGGGCTTACGATCGGATCCCTGACCGGGGCCATCATCACCGGGGCGATCACTCCGCCGGGTAGCACCTACGCCTTTGGCAACGGCGGCGGCGTGCTCGTCCTTCGCAACGGTGGACTGGGCAACGCCCCCGGAGGGGCGGCCCGCGCGTTGAGCGTCGTCTCGTCCACCGCCTTCACCGATAACTCCCTGAAGTTGGTGCTGCAGTCGGCGAACTCCTTTACCGGCGGCATCACGGTGAATAATTCAGCGGTACTCCTCGACGCAGCCGGCGCGTTTCCCGCTTCGACGTCCAGTCTCCGGCTCGAGGCGGGCTCCTACCTGGGCTTCACGGAAAATGCGGGGGTGAACGGCCCCGGCGGATTTCGTTCGATTCTGAACCCCGCGAATTTCCCCACGGCGCCTGTTATCGATTCATCCGCGGTGGTCGGGCTGGATTCGGCCCAGTACATCGCGGACTCGATCGCCAACACCAATGTTGATTCCCAAGCGGTCCGTTACGTCGCCGATCGGGTGGACCTGTCGTTGCTCGGTTCGGTCGGCCTCGGTTCCGCGACCCGCGTGACCTTGCTGGGATCCGTCGTGGGCTCCGGAGGCACCGCCTCGCGGTCGCTTCGTTTGAGCGGCGTGGAGCAGGGCACGTTGGAGGTTCGCTCAAGGCTGACGGCGGTTAACACGGGTTCTCTGACGATTGGCGGACTCGCGGCGCTCACCGCGGACGGCACCGTGATCTTGTCCGGTCAGAATACTTATTCCGGCGGAACTACCCTTTTGTCGGGGACGCTGTTGGCGGCTTCCTCGCAGAGAATGAGTGGCGGGGCGGCGATCTCCGGCCCCGTGGGTTTGGGAGCGATTTCGGTTCCCTCCGGAGCGAATTTTCCCGCCCTTGCGGGGAGCTCTGCCATGGGCAGCACGGTGCTCGGCAATGATTTGCTACTCGGCTCGAGGCTCGCGCTCGGCGCCCACACCTTCAGCTCGGTTCCCTACCCGAGCCAACTGGTGTTGACTGGAACCATTGAGGATTCCGGGGGTTCTGGCGGCTTGGACATTTATTCCGATGTTACCCTCAAGGGTAACAACACCTTCTCGGGCGGAGTTAATCTTTTCTCCGGCGTCCTTCACGTCGGCGGCAGCAGCGTTGCCTCCGGCAACGGGTTCAGCGGCCCCCTTGGCTCTGGTCCACTTACGATCTCATCCGCCCAAGGGGGGAGCTTCCGTGGGATTTCCACGCTGGGCACGCAGACGCTCTCCAATCCCGTGACCTTCAGTGTTGCCGAGCAACCGCAGGTCTATCGCTTCGGCACCGGAAGCCTCCTTCTCACCGGCGCGATGACCCTGAATTCCTCGGTGGACTGGCAGATGAATGCGGACCCCCTGTACCTCACGGGCTACGTCTCGGGTGCGGGCTCATTGAGCGCCTCCTTTGGCATCGGCGCCGTGGTTCTTAATCCGGCTTCGGGTGTGAATTCCTTCACGGGCAGGGTGACGACTGATTCCGGACGCATCGTGTTCGGATCCTCCTCGGCCCTGCCTGCGGGCAGCGCGGGCACCCCGAGTTTGTCGGCCAACTACGCCGGTTACATCGGCTACGCCTCCGCGGCCGGCGCGATCCAGTCGGACTTTCTCAGTCGCTTCGACAAAGGCACGACTTCCGGGACGATCGGCTTGGATTCCCTTGTGGCTGGCCGGCTGAATGTGGACCCCGCGTCGGGTGTCACCCTCTTTACCCAGCAGCTCAGCCTGGCGGGATTCGAACCAACTGTCCGGATCGGCTCGGCCTCCACCGCGGCCCTCTCCGGCAGCATCATTCCCGCGGGCAACTCGTACAACTTCGGCGGCGGTGGTGGTTGGCTGGAGGTTTCCTCCGCTCTGGTCGAACGTTCCGCAGGCGCCACGGTACTTTCCGTGGCCTCGTCTCCCTTGGCACCGCTCACCCTGCGGCTCAGTTCCGGGGCCAGTACCCTGACCGGAGGGGGCGTGGTTGAATCCTCCGCCTTGATCTTCGGCAATGGGGCGATGCCGGCCGTCGGTTCCTACACGGTCAAAAGCGGGGGGTACGTCGGCTCAGAGGGGGTTCCTTTTGGGGCGGCGGGCGCCATGAACTCCTTTCTGGGCCGCATCGCGATCGGCACTTCCGGAGTCATGGTCGGTGTGGATGCGGCTCCCGGCGGATCCGCCTTGGCGGTGAGTGACTCGGTCGACCTGGCGCGGATGGCGAACCTCTCCGGCAGCCAGGCTCCGGTGGTGTTTCTCGGCACCGCGACCCAGGCCACGTTCAATGGCACGATCATACTGTCCGCGGGGCAGTCCGTGTATCGCTTTGGTGCTTACAAAGGCGGGCAGCTCACGATCGGTACGCCGCTGAACTCCGGTTCCGTCCAGATCGGCGACGCCGCCACGCTCGCCTTCCATGGCAACCCCGCCAACCCCTCGGCGATCTCGACCGTAACCCTGACGGGTAACAATTCCTACTCCGGCGGTACGACGCTCGGGTCCGGCCGACTCCTGCTGGGCAATTCCTCGGCCCTTGGTACCGGTCCGCTGACCGTGGGATATGTCTCCGCGGGCTATGCTTCCGGCCTGCCGTATTCCCCGCAATTGGGAGCCTCGGTAGGAGGGGTGGTGGTTCCGAACGCCATGATCCTCAGTTCCAGTGGCCTCGGTCTCACCGGGCCGAATTCCTTCACGCTTGCCGGGGCGATTTCCGGCGCGGGTGGACTGGACAAGGCGGGCACGGGTACGGTCACTCTTTCCGGCGCCAATACGTTTGAGGGAGGCCTTTCCGTCGATCAGGGAACGCTCATCATCGCCTCTGCCACCGGGGCAGGCAGCGGTTCGATATTCCTCGGTTCGAGTGCTGGGACGGTTCGTTTCCTCGAGTCTTCCACCATCCGGGGTGTGGTCGGTGACTATTCCGGCGCTCGCGTCGAGGTGGCCGCGGGCAAGACGCTCACGGTTAATCCCATCGCGAGCTCAATTTCATCCCCATATCCCGCTTACGATGCGGTCTTCGGGGGTAGTTTCGCCCCCGCGGTGTCGGGTAATCCGATCAACCTCGTATTCTCGGCCACCGTGGCGTCCGGTGCGGAATCGCCGCAGATCCGGCTTTCAGGGCAAAGCGCCTATGCGGGCACGACCACGATCGGCGCGGGGATCAGCGTCCTCGCCATGGAATCAGCCGCCTTCGGCCAAAGCTCCGTCTCCGTCTCGGGCGGGCGCCTCGCCCTCGCGAGCGGGGTGACTCTCGCGAATCCTTTCACGCTCACCCATGGTAGCTTGGCGGGCGAGGGTGGCGTGAGCACGTCCGCGGCGATCAACGTCGGCAGCGGGGCAAAACTGGCTCCCGGTTTCGAGCTTCCTGGCGTGCTGACTTTCTCGGCGGCGAGCGGATTTTCCGGCACCGTACTTTCCTTGCTCAGCGGGGGGGCGTACCGCTGGAAGATCGGCGACGCCACCGACACCGCCGGCGGTTGGGACTTCATCAATGTCGCGGGTGCCGTTTCGGTTTCAGCCACGGTCGCGGCGCCGTTCACGCTGCAGATGGCTCCGACCGGACCGTCCGGCCTATTGAGCGGCGTGATCGCCGGTTTTGATCCGGCGCTCGCGTACGCTTGGCCGATCCTTTCGGGGGCGAGCATTTCCGGCTTCTCTCCCGGATCCTTCGTCGTCGACGCATCCGCCTTCGCCAACCTCGCGCCCGACTACAAGTTCAGCGTGGGACTCGATGCCACGGCCAACGCGCTGGTGCTGAATTACAACCCCGCCGCGGTGCCCGAGCCCTCCACCTGGGTGATGCTCTTGAGTGGTGCTGCTGCCGGCGCGGTCTGGCTGCGGCGCCGGCGGCGGATCTGATCCTTCCTTCGGATCAGCGCTGCTCCACCAGCTGGCGGGCGCCCGGGTGAGCGGGGTTGATGCGGAGCGCCAATTCGGCCGCGGCCTTGGCCCCCGCGCGGTCTCCCTGCTGCCAAAGGATCGTGGCCCGGGCGTAAGGGTAGTCCGCGACACCCGGAGCGGTCCGTTCGGCGGTCTGCAGGGCCTGCACGGCCTCGGCGCCGCGTCCGGTCTGGGCGAGCAGCAGACCGAGGTTGTACCACGCGCGGTCAAAGTCCGAGTTGCGGCGGATCGTCTCGCGCAGGGCCAGCTCAGCGTCCGGCAGGCGCCGCGCGCCGGCGAAGGCGAGCGCGGCGTTGAACGCCGCCTGAGCGTCGTTCGGGCTCAGCTGCGCGGAGCGCCACAATGCCGCGGCGGCCTCCGCCGGACGACCGAGTTCGTTCAGGAAGATGCCGAGCGTGTCGTGCAGGCCGGGCGAATACGGATCCCACTCCGTGGCCTTGCGCAGGTGTACCTCGGCCTCGGCGGTCCGGCCGCGATTGAAGAGGTCCTGTCCGAGTCGCATCCGGCCGGCCGGCTGGTCGGCGCTCGCCAGAAGATATTCGTCCAGCTCGCGCCGGACCTGTGAATCCGCCGGCAATTCTGATGAGAGTGGCCAAGCCGCATCGAGCCTCACCAGCCGCACGGGATCCTTCAGCATCGGACGCAGGCTCGCGGTTTCGCCGGGCAGCGTGGCGAGCACCTGCACCGCCGCGGAGCGCACCATGGGGTCGGCATGGGAAAGGTGCTCGCGGGCGGCGGCGACCACCTTCGGTTCGCGGGCGGCGTAGGTTCGCGTCAGCAGGAGTAGGGTCGCGCGCCAGGCGGGAACGTCCTCGTTGGCGATGAAATCCAGCAATTTTCCGGCGGCGTCGGGAGCGCCCGCTTGGGCGGCGGCGACGACCCGCGTGCGGGCGCGCTGACGCGAATCGAGCTTGGCCCCGTACCACTTGTCGGCCGCGGCGATTGCCCAATCGACGTCCTTGTCGGTGTGGCAGCGGTTGCACGCGTTGGGAATCCCGAGCTCCTTCGTGAGCAGCGGATCGGGCTTGAGGAAGCCGTGATCGTGCCGGGGGTCCCGCTGCATGTAGGTCGTGGTGGGCATGTGGCAGCTCACGCATTGGTTGCCCGTGCTGCCGGGCTGGTGGCGCGAGTGGGCGACGGGCTCGATGATCGGCGCGTTGCCGCGCGGGGAGGGGCCGTGGCACTGCAGGCAGATCGAGTTGTCCTGCACCGGCAGCTTCATCTTGCCGCTGTGCGGCTCGTGGCAGTCCAGACAGGTGACACCGGCCTTGCCGCCCATCCGGCTGGTGAGGAGCGAAGTGTAGTTGAAGTCCTCGTCCCGCACTTGGCCGTCGGGATAAAAGACGTTCGCCTCGGTCGGCAGCGTGAGGCGGTAGTGATCGTGGTAGGGCACGCCGGGCTCGATTCTGCCCGTGAGTAGCTCGTTGCGCGCATGGCACGGCGCGCAGGTCTCGGCCGCTCTCTGGATTTCGGAAGCTGTGAGGCCTTTGCCGGGTCCTTTCGCCGGGCCCCGCGCGGGGTCGAAGTGGCTCGCGGGCAGGTCGCCGTGGCACTGGTAGCATCCGACGCCCTGTTCGCGCCAGCTCGTCGAATAGACGTCGGTCGCGGGATCGTAGTTCTTCCGGTAATCCGTCATGTGGCAGTGCGCGCACATCGAGTTCCAGTTCATGCCGCGTCCGCGCCAGTGCCCCCATTCGCCGTGGCGGCGTCGTTCGTCACCGAAGACGTTGAACCATTCCTTGCGGTGCGGATCGTAGGCGAGTTCCGCTGCCTGATGCCGGCCGTCGCCGATCGGCACGAGGTATTGGAGGAGCGGGGTGTGACCGAGGATGAAGTCCGCCGTGTAGGTGAACGGCTTGTCGCCGGCGCGCTTTTCCGTGAACAGCGGCTTCCCGTCCTTCCATTCCACGCGGTAATCCACCCCGTGCAGGGAGAACTCCTGCGGCTCGGCGAGCTTGGTGCCCTCGATCGCGGGATCCACCGGCCGCTGCGCCTTCGCGTGATGCGACCCCAGCCAGTCCTTGTGGATATCCGCGTGGCACGCCTGGCAGTCGGCCGACTTGGCGGGCACGGTCGCCACGGCGGGCGCCGCCGGCTTCTCCGCCCCGCGCCGGCAGCCGCCCACGACGCCGGCCAGCATCAGGGCGGCTCCAGCCGCGGCCGCGAGGGCGAACGCGCGCGTGAGGAACGAGGCCGGTGGAAGTTTCATCGGACTGAGAGCCGGTAGATTGTCGTCGAACGCAGGGTGGATCCCGGCCGAAGGATGACCGACGGGAAGGCGGGCTGGTTGACCGAGTCGGGAAAGTGCTGCGTCTCCAGGCAGAAGCCGTGGCGGTGGCGGTAAGGACGTCCGGATTTTCCGATGAGCGAACCGTCGAGGAAGTTCCCGGCGTAAAACTGCATGCCCGGCTCGGTCGTCAGGGTCTCCAGGAGACGGCCCGAGGCGGGATCGTGCACCTCCGCGGCGAGCGTGGGGCCCGCGGGCGGCCAAGTCGGGTGGTCGATGACCAGGTTATGGTCGTAACCGGATCCGAAGCGGAGTTGCTCATGGGCGGACTCGATCCGGTTCCCGATCGGAGTGGCGATCGAGAAGTCGAGCGGAGTGCCGGTGACAGACGCGAGGTGGCCGAGCGGAATCAGGCCCGCGTCGACCGGCGTGTAGCGGCTCGCGTGAAACCGCGCGCGGTGGGCGAGGACGTCGCCCGAGCCCTCGCCGGTGAGGTTGAAGTAGACATGGTTGGTGAGCGCCACCGGCGTGGGTTGGTCGCTCGTCGCCTCGTAATCGAGACGCAGCCCTCCATCGGGCGTCATCGAATAAGTGACGCTCACCTGGAGGTTGCCCGGAAATCCCTCGTCGCCGTGCGGGCTGCAGTGGCGGAAGCGCAGTCCCGGGTTTCCCGCGATCGTCAGTTCCTCAGCCGACCAAATCGCACGATCGAAGCCCTTGATTCCACCGTGCAGGCAGCACGGCCGGCCGGCGGGCGAATTGTTGCGAGCGAGCACGTACTCGCGGCCGTCGAGGGTGAAGCGGCCGTCGGCGATGCGGTTGCCCACTCGGCCGATGACGCAACCAAGGTAGGACGTATGCGCCGCATACGCCTCGGCGTTGTTGAAGCCCAGCACCACGTCGGCCACGCGCCTCGCGCGGTCGGGGCAAAGCAGGCGCACGATGGTCGCGCCGTAGTCGGAGAGATCGGCCCGCAGCCCGCGACCGTTGTCGAGGGTGTAGAGGCGGACGGGCCGTCCGTCCGGTGTCTGTCCGAAGCTCTCGTACATGGGTGGCGTTAGGGAACCTATGGTCGCGCGGATGACAATGCCGCGGTGCGTTTCCCGCGCGGAGTCATCGGGTTTGCGCCGAGACGGTGCGCCGGCGAGTTTTCGGCATGGAAATCGATCTGGCGCAGCTGCGCCCCCGCGATGCCTACGCGCTCCTGATCTCGACGATCCTCCCGCGGCCGATCGCATGGGTGTCGACCGTTTCCTCCGAGGGGCGCGGCAATCTCGCGCCGTTCTCTTTCTTCCAAGGCGTGACCGCCAACCCGCCCACGCTGCTTTTCGTGGTGGCGAACACGCGCGACGGCGCGCGCAAGGACACCTTGCGCAACGTGGAGGCGACGCGGGAGTTCGTGGTGAACCTCGTGCCCTTCGCCCTCGCTGAGGCGATGAACGCCACCTCCGCGTCGCTGCCGCACGGCGAAAGCGAGTTCGAGCGCTTTGGCATCGGCTCCTCGCCTTCGGCGCGCGTCCGGCCGCCGCGGGTGGCGGCCTCGCCGGTGGCGATGGAGTGCACGCTCGACCGGATCGTCACGGTCGGCGAAGGTCCGCTTGCGGGCAACGTGGTGTTCGGGCGCATCGTGCACGCGCACCTCGATGATTCCGTGCTGGGGCCCGACGGACGTCCCGATCCCGCTAAACTGGACCTGATCGGCCGACTCGGCGGGGAAGGCTACGTGCGCACGCGGGAACGCTTCGATCTGCGCCGGCCGGATTGAGTGGGGTTCCGGCGCTTGCCATGAGGCGGGGCGCGTGCGTGCCTCAGGCACCCCTTATCCCCATGCATCATCTCACCCGTCGTTCATTCATCCGTCACAGCGCGCTCGCGGCCGGCTCCATGGCTCTCGTGAGCGGTACGAGCTCCTCGGCGCGCGTCATCGGCGCCAACAATCGCCTGCGGATCGCGGTCGCCGGCCTCAATGGCCGCGGCAAGAGCCACATCTCCGGTTGGCTTGAGCAGCCCAACGTCGAGATCGCCTACCTCATTGACCCCGACCAGAAGGTCCTCGACCGCTCCCTGAAGGCGCTGGCGGAGAAGACGGGCGGAAAATTCACGACCAAGGGCGTGCGCGACGTGCGCAAGGCGCTCGAGGACCCGACGCTCGATGCGCTTTCGGTCGCCGCGCCCAATCACTGGCATTCGCTGATGACGATCTGGGGCGCGCAGGCCGGAAAGCACGTCTACGTCGAGAAGCCGATGAGCCACGACGTCGCCGAAGGGCGCGTGGTGGTCGCCGCGCAGCGCAAGTACGGCGTGGTGATCCAGCACGGCACGCAGCGGCGCAGTGACGCCAAGCTGGCGGGCCTCCACGAGGCCATTCAGGCGGGCAAGTTCGGCCGGCTCAAGGTGTCCTACGGCTACTGCTGCAAGCCGCGCGACACGATCGGCATGAAGCCGGCGGGTGCTCCGCCAGAGGGCTTGGATTGGAATCTTTGGCGCGGCCCGGCCCGGGCGGAGTACCACCCGAACCTCGTGCACTACAACTGGCACTGGTTCTGGGCGACGGGCAACGGCGACATGAATAACCAGGGCACGCACCAGTTGGACGTCGCCCGCTGGGCACTGGACCCGAAGCTCACGAATCCCGTGCGCGTGATGGCGCTGGGTGGGCGGTTCAAGTGGAACGACCAGGGCGAGACGCCTAACACCATGTTCGCCATCGCCGAATACCCGAACGGCCAGCAGGTGTTCTTCAACGTCCGCAACGTGAATCACGCCGGTTACGTGCACCAGGTGAAGAACGAGTACTACTTCGAGGACGGCGGACGAATCATCGACGGCACGTATTTCGGCAAAGGTTCCGCCAAGGGCGAAAAGCTCAACCTGCCTCCGGGCAAGGTGACGCCGGGCGGCAATTGGGGCTCTTTCATCGCCGCCTGCCGCGCCGGCAAGCCGGAGATGGCCAACGGGAACGCGGAGGAGGCGCACTACGCCAGTGTGATGGGCCACCTCATGAACAATTCTTACCGCCTCGGGAAGAAGGTGCCGTTCAACGCCAAGGCCGGTCGCTTTGGGGACAACGCAGCGGCCGCCGAGCACTTCCTGAAGCTTCACGAGATCATGCGCGACGGCGCCGGCGTGCCCGAGAACGGCGCGGAATACATCGTGGGCCCGTGGCTCACGTTTGACCCCGCGGCCGAGCGCCACACGGGCGAGTTCGCCGCCGAGGCCAACGCGCTGCTCAAGGACGCCAACGCCCCGGGCTTCGAGATTCCCGCGGCCGCGAAGGTCTGATCTGGACTGTCCCTCGCTGGCCGGGCCGCATCCGCCGCGGTCCGGTCAGAGGTCGAGGACGCGGTCCATGCGGCGGGCCACGTCGGCGAGGTGTTCCCAACCGCCACCCTTGACCTCCGCGGCCGCCCAGCCGGTGAAGCCGATCTTCGCGAGTTCGGCGCGCACCGCGGGCCAATTGATGTCGCCGTCGCCGATGCCGACGTCGAAGCCCTTGTTCAGCCCGGTCTGCATCGCCTGCTTGTTGCTCCATTCCTTGATGTCGAGTTTCTGCGAGCGGCGCCCGAGCACCTGCGCCCAATGCTCGGCGATGCCCCAGCGCATCATATTGCCGACGTCGAAGTGCACCTGCACCCACGGACTCCCGATCTCGTCGATGAAGCGGGCCATGTCGAAGGGGCTGATGAGGAACGTGGCCCAGACGTTTTCCACCAGGAGTTTGATCCCCTGGCGCTCCGCTTCCGGGACCGCCGCCTTCAATTGGTCGCGGCAACGGTTCCAGTTCTCGATGAGCGGGGTCTTCTGGTCGTAACGGGCTACCACCAGCATCGAGTCGCCGCCGAGCTTCCGCGTGAGTGCGATGCCGTCGGTGAGGTTCTCGGTCCGTGCGCCGACCGTCCCGTCGATCACGAGGCCGCTCTCCTTACTGGCGGCCACCCAGGCGTCGGGATCCGTCACGTGGCTGAGGCTCGGCTCGACGCCCTCGAAACCGCACGCGCGCAGCCGCCGGAAAGCCTCGGCGAGCGGCAGGCCCTTGGCGCCCGTGACCATGCCCCACTTGAGGGACTTGCGGATCTTGCCGGTGAACTGCCCCGCGGCGGCGGGGCGGGAGAGGGCGAGGGCGGCCGCGCCGGCGGCGGTGGAGTGGAGGAAGGAGCGGCGGTTCATGGCGATCGGTGTGGGGTGGTTCGAACTGCAACGTGGCAGGCAGCCCGGCACCTGCAACCCTGCCGTCGGCGCCTGGCTCCCGCGGCCAATCAGCTTGTCCTCGACCCGGGTGCGGCCTGCCTGTTCAACCGAGCATGGCCGAATCGCTGACCGTCGCGCTCGGGGCGCGTTCCTACCCGATCCATTTCGCCGCCGACGGCTCGGCCGCACTGGCCGGTGAGGTTGGGGCCCTTGGTTCTTCAGGCCGGCGCGCCGCGGTCGTCACCGACACCACCTTCGCGCGAGTCCAGGGGGATTTCCTCCGCGCCGCCTTCGGCGACCTGCCGCTCCTTGCGGTTGAACCGGGCGAGGAGTCGAAGTCGCTCGCGGGGTTTTCCCGCGTCCTCGATTTCCTCGCTTCAAGCCGGCTCGACCGGGGCGGAGTGGTCTTCGCGGTCGGCGGCGGCGTGATCGGCGATCTCGCGGGTTTCGCCGCGGCCGCCTGGTTGCGGGGCGTCGCCTTCATCCAGGTGCCCACGACGTTGCTCGCGATGGTCGACAGCTCGGTCGGAGGGAAGACCGGCATCAACCATCCTTCGGGGAAGAATCTAGTCGGCGCGTTTCACCAGCCCCGTGCGGTTCACGTTTCAACCGGTCTCCTCCGCACGTTGCCGGCACGGGAGTTCGCGGCAGGGGCGGCCGAGGTCATCAAGTACGGGCTCCTCGGCGATTCCGCGCTCTTCGCTCGTCTCGAAGGGTCGCCGCTTTCGGTCCAGAGCGCCGACCTCGCCGAGGTCATCCGCCGCTGCTGCGCGATCAAGGCGCGCATCGTCGAGGCCGATGAGCACGAGACCGCCGCCGAGGGCGGCCGGGCGCTGCTCAACCTCGGCCACACGTTCGGTCACGCCATCGAGAACGTCGCCGGCTACGGTGACTACCTTCATGGCGAGGCCGTCGCGATCGGTCTCTGCGCGGCCGCGCGGCTTTCCCATAAGCTCGGGCAGATCGGCGCGGGCGATGTTGCGCGCGTCGAGCGGGTCGTGATTGCGCACGGGCTGCCGGCGCGCCTGCGCTCCCCGCTGCCGCTGGCCGCCCTTGAGGCTGCCATGGGACGCGACAAGAAGGTACGCGCCGGCGGGCTGCGCTTCGTCGTGCTGCAGGCGCTGGGTGACGCGCGCACGGCTTCGGGCGTCGATCCCGACCAGGCCGCCGCCGCTTTCCGCGAGGTTGGAGCCGCCGGATGAACGTGCACAAAGTGAATTGCCCCTTCTCGTCCGCGCTGGGACGCTGATCCCGACTCCGCATGGCAGCCATCGACGAAGGCATCGTTCGAGAGTATTTCGAGCAGAACGGCTTCCTGGTCCGCCAGGCGCGCAAGTATCAGGTGCAGGCGCGCCGCAAGGTGGCGGAGGAGGAGATCGACCTCCTGGTCTTCAACCCGTCGTGGGAGCGCGGTTCGCGGAAGCCCGACTTCTTCCTCTTTTCCTCCGAATTACCCTGCGTTCACCGCGCGATCGTGGCGGTGAAGGCGTGGCACACCGGCGTGTTCACCCCGACCATGCTGCGCAGCAGTCCGGAGATCTTCGGTTTCCTGCAGCAGGGCGTGCTCAAGGAGGCGTCTCGCCTGTTCCCCGCCGACGCGGCGCACGGCGAGGGCGATCCGCTGCTGAAGATCCTCGTGCTGCCGAGCCTGCCGACGGCGGAGCCGTTCCGCTCGCAGAGTCTGGAACTCCTGAAGGGCGCAGGCGTCGACGCCATCATTTCCTTCCGGGCGATGCTCATCGACCTGATTGAGAAGATTGAGGTGAACCAGAATTACTCGAAGAGCGACACGCTGCAGGTCATGCGCATCCTCAAGAACTACGACCTGCTGCGGGACACGCAGCTCGACCTGATCTCGGAGCGCGGTCCGGTCGGGCGTCGCCGAGCCTCGTCCTGAACGATGGCCACCGTCATCCATCCGGCCGCGATCGTGGAGTCCGGTGCCCAGCTGGGCACCGACTGTGAGATCATGGCCCACGCGATCGTCACGCGTCATTGCACGCTTGGGGACCGGGTTATCGTGCATCCTTTCGCCGTCGTCGGCGGCGACCCGCAGTACTTGAAGTTCGACCGCTTGACGGCGAGCGGCGTGCGGATCGGCGCGGGAACCGTGATCCGCGAGCACGTGACCATCAACCGTTCCATCCACGCAGGCGGGGCGACGGCGGTGGGAGAGAATTGCTTCTTCATGGCGGCCAGCCACGCGGGCCACGACTGCATCGTTGGTAACGGCGTGGTGCTCGCCAACGCCGCGCTGCTCGCCGGTCACGTGAACGTCGGCGACCATACCTTCATGGGCGGTGGTTCCGCCGTGCACCAGTTCTGCCGGATCGGGGAGGGTGTCATGGTGGCCGGGCACGCGTCGATCACCCGCGACGTCGCGCCATTCACGATGGTCGCGGAGCGAGACGACGTCATCGGCCTCAATGCCGTCGGGCTGCGCCGGCGCGGGATTTCGCGGGCCGCGATGATGGAGCTCAAAGCCGCCTTCCACGCGGTGTTCTTTACCCCGGGTAACATCCGCGAGAAGGCGGCGCAGGAACTGGCCTCGGGCCGCTGGAATGCGGACGAGACGAGGCGGTTCCTCGGGTTCTTCGCGGAGGGCAAGCGTAGCTTCGCGCGGGCCCGGCGGGCGGCCGCAGATGGGGAGGCGGCGGAGTGACGCGCGTGCGGTTGGCGGGGAATTCGCCGCTGGCCTTCACCTGCGGTGACCCCGCGGGCGTAGGCCCGGAGATCATATCCGACTGGCTGCGGCGCAATCGGCGCCAGGCGCGGGACGTGGCGGTGGTCGGGCCGGCGAGCTGGTTGGACGGGCTGGAAACGGCCGCGGCCAAGGTACCGGTCGGGCCGGCGCGGTTTGCGGCGCTCCCTGGACGGCCGACCGCCGAAGGCGCGCGCGTAGCCTGGGCTGCAATGGAGCGGGCGGCGGCGGGGTGCCTCACAGGGGAGTTCAGTGGCGTCGTGACGGGACCGGTCAGCAAGGCGGAGCTGGCGCGCGTCGGCTACGAGTTCCCGGGACAGACCGAGTTCTTCGCCGCGCGCTGGGGTGGCGATCCGGTGATGGCGTTCTGCGGCGGCAAGCTTCGCGTCGCGCTGGCGACGTGGCACGTGCCGCTGGCCGCGGTGCCGGCCTTGCTCGACGAACCCCTGCTGCGCCGAACGATCGCGGCCGCTCGGACGCTCGCGCTGTCGGAGGGCGTGGCGCGACCTCGGATCGGTGTCTGCGGATTGAATCCCCATGCCGGCGAGGAAGGCCTGCTCGGCACGGAGGAGCGCGATCACCTGAACCCGATCCTGAAGCGCCTGCGGCGGCGATTCCCCGGCCTCTCGTCGTGCGAACCGGGGGACACGCTGTTCGCACGGATGCTGCGGGGCGAGTTCGACGCGGTGGTCGCGCTTTACCACGATCAGGGCCTCGCGCCGCTCAAGGTGATCGACTTCGACGACGCGGTGAACGTCACGCTCGGTCTCACGCATGTGCGGACAAGTCCGGACCACGGCACCGCCTTCGGCATCGCCGGTCGCGGCATCGCGCGCGGCACCAGCTTCGCGAATGCCGTGACCGTCGCCCGGCGTCTGATCGCGCTCCGCGGTTAATCTGCGGATCGCTGATCAGTAGTTCTTTTTGTAGAGCGTGCCGGCGGCGTCGGCAAACGTGAGCATGCCCGGTTCTGCCTTCACGAGGCGCAGCCCCAGGGAGCGATCGACCACGTCGTTGAGCCGATATACGCGTTCTCCGATCAGCACGCGCGCGTCCGGACCCGGTGAGCGCACGCCGAGGATCCGCATCCGGTCCACGTGATCGGCGATACGCTCGTCGAGCCGGGCGGCCGCCGAGGCGGATGCTTGCGAGGAGGTGGGCGCGGGAGACGGTGCGACGACGGGTGCGGCTGGAGCAGGTGTCGGTGTCGGCGGCGGGGGCGGAACGGGGGCGCTGGCGATGGGCGGGATTGCGGGCGCTGGTGAGGTCGCGACGGGTGCGGCGGTTGTAGCGATGGGCGCGGCTACAGGCGCGGCGGGAGCGGGTGCCGTGGGTAGGGGTAGGGTTGCTGGAAGCGTGGTGGCGACCGGTGTGTTTGCCGGGATCGCTGGCGCAGCCGGAGTCGGCGCGGGTGATGGCGCAGGAGGCATGGCCGGTCTGGGAGACTCGGTCTTTGAAACATTCGTGGTTTTTGACGAGACGGGCGTCTGCGGGGCTTCCTCGCCGGTCTTCAAGAGGAGCGCGGCCGCGCCGCCGCCGACCACCAGGAGCATCCCGCCACCGAGCGCGAGGAGCGTGCGGGTGCCGATTGTCCGGCGGCGCTTTGCGATCACCGGTGTGGCCTCTGGCGCGGGTGTGTCGCCGATCCCTCCGGCGCGCGCCCGTTCCGCCTTCTTCAGGGCTTCGTTGATGAGGCTCATGTCGGCAGGGCGGTCACGGTGCGAGGGTGGCGAGGTCGCGGCGGGCGCGGCGGACGTCCCAGTAGGAGACCTCCGTCGACTCCCGTACGTAGGCGGAAAGGAGCGCGCGGTCGCAAAGCGTGTTCACGATACGCGGCACGCCGCCGCTTTCCCGATGGATGGCGCGGAAGGCCCAGCGGGTGAACGTCGGCTGCCCGTTGGCGCCGGCGGTAGCGAGCCGGTGCCGGATGTACTGGGCGGTGTCCTCCTCGGAAAGCGGGTGAAGCTCGCAATGCACGAGGATGCGCTGGCGGAGCTGGCGCAGCTCCTGGCGGGCGAGCACGTCCTTAAGCTCGGGCTGACCCATGAGCACGATCTGCAGGAGCTTCTGCCGGTCGGTCTCGAGGTTGGAGAGCAGGCGCACCTGCTCGAGGACCTCCACCTTGAGGTTCTGGGCCTCGTCGATGATGAGCACGATGTCGCGGCCGCGACCGATGCGTTCGAGCAGGACCTTGTTCACCTGGGCGACGAGGTCGGCCTGGTTGCGGGCGAGCCGGGTCTCGCCGAGCTCCGTGAGGATGGCCTTCAGCATCTGCGTCTCGGTGACGCGCGGGTTGAGGATGAGTGCGGTGTCGAAGCGCGCCGGGTCGAGTTCGTTCAGGAATTGCCGGCACAGCGTCGTCTTCCCGCAGCCGACCTCGCCTACCAGCACGATGAATCCCTTCCGTTCCTCGATCCCGTAGCGCAGGTGCCGCAGCGCTTCCTGGTGCGTGGGGCTGAGGTAAAGGAAGCGCGGGTCGGGCGTGATGTTGAACGGCATCTCCCGCAGCCCGTGGAAACCCTGGTACATGATCGGCCATGAATCGTGGTTCGCGGTCACGGAGAACGCACGCCAAAACACGGCCGATGCGCCCGCCGCGGCGGAACGGCCGTGGCGCCCACCGTTTCCCAACGGGCCCTCGCCGGCGCCGGTTGCAAATCTCCTTTACTCGCCGGCGGTCGAATCGTTCATCTCCGCCACGCGTGAGCTCCCGACGGGTGATGGTCGTGCTGTATGCCGTGCTGCTGGCGCTGTTTGGCGCCGGGGGAGGCATGCTCTTCCTTGAGGCCCGCGCTGAACTGGCCGCATTGCGCGACCGGCAGGCGGCGTTGCAACGGGAGCTCGACGCCGCCAAGGCGCGCCTCGCGGAGCAGGATCGCTTCCTGCAGCGGTTGCGGAGCGACCCGGCGCTGGCGGAAAAGGTGATCCGGGACCGGCTCGGCTACGGCAAGCCGGGCGAGGTCGTGTTCCGCTTCGACAACAACCCGTGACGCTTTGGGCCCAGCGGGTTGCCCGGTGTGATCTTTCCCACATCTTCTTTCCATGGCTTCCCATCCCGTGATCGAGACCTTCCGCGGCGCCGGCCAAGGGCACGTCTTTGCCCATTGGGAATCGCTGGGCGAATCGCAGCGCGCCTCGCTGCTGGCGGAGGCGGCGGAGATCGACCTCCGTGAGGTGGAACGGCTGACGCGCACGCTGCTCGCGCCGGGAGCGGCGACCGGCGTGGATCTGGCCGACCTGGCTCCCGCTCCGTATGAGCCCCACCCGAAAAGCGGCGGCAACGGCTCCGCCTGGCATACGGCCAAGGCGGCCGGCGAGGCGGCGCTTCGCGCGGGCCGGGTCGCGGCGTTCACCGTGGCCGGCGGTCAGGGGACGCGCCTCGGCTACGACGGCCCCAAGGGCACCTTTCCCGTGACGCCGCTGCGGCGGAAGTCGCTGTTCCAGGTCTTCGCGGAGAAGATCCGTGCGGCCGGGTCGCGCTTCGGGCGTCCGCTGCACTGGTTCGTCATGACGAGCCACGCCAACCACGCGGCGACGGAGGCTTTTTTCGCGGAGCACCGCTGGTTCGGACTGGACCGTCACCGCGTGCATTTTTTCCGGCAGGGCCGCATGCCGGCGGTGGACTTCAGCGGCAAGATTCTGCTCGAGGATCGCGGCGCCCTGGCGCTCTCGCCGGATGGCCACGGCGGCTCGCTGCGCGCGTTGGCGCGGAGCGGTGCACTGGATGTCATGGCGCGCGAGGGAGTCGATATCCTGAGCTACTTCCAAGTGGACAACCCGCTCGTTCGCTGCGTCGACCCGGCTTTCATCGGCTGGCACGTCCTGCGCGGATCGGAGATGTCGAGCAAGATGGTCACCAAGGCGCACGCGGGGGAGAAAGTCGGGCATTTCTGCGCGCAGCGCGGGCGCACGGTGGTGATCGAGTATTCGGACCTACCGGCGGAGGTGCAGCGCGAGACCGGGCCGGATGGAGAGCTGCGCTACCGGGCCGGGAGTATCGCGATCCATGCGCTGGACCGCGACTTTGTGCGCCGGATGGCGGAGCCGGGTGCGGCGTCGCTGCCCTTTCATCGTGCCGACAAGAAGATCCCGACGATCGACGCCGCCGGAAATCCTTTGAAGCCCGAGAAGCCCAACGGGGTGAAATTCGAGCTCTTCGTGTTCGACGCGCTGCCCTTCGCGCGGAATCCCGTGGTCATCGAGACGCTGCGCGCCGACGACTTCTCCCCGGTCAAGAACGCGGAGGGTGCCGACTCCCCCGAGACGTGCCGCCGCGACCAGCTCCGGCAGTACGGCCGTTGGCTCAAGGCAGTGGGCGCGGCGCGGACGGATGACCACGGGCATCCCGGCGTCGACGTCGAGGTGTCCCCGCTCTTCGGCTACGACGAGGATTCGTTCGCGGAATCGTGGACGCGGCGGCCGGCGCCGCGCGTGGAGCACGGGCTCTATCTCGAATAAGAGCGCCGGGCCTCAACCCTCGCCGCCCTTTTTTCGTTTTTTCGCGGCGACGGGGTCGTACCGCGGGTTCACCGAGGGCATTTGGGCGCCGGTGGCGGCGCGGTAAGCGGCCAATTTGGCCAGAAGTTCACGGGTCCGCGCGGGCTCGGCGCCCGCCACGTTGCGCGACTCGGCCGGATCCGACGCCAGATTAAAGAGCTCAGGGGCGCGGCCCGCTCCCGTGAGCGAGTGCTCATGGTATTCGATCAGCTTCCAGTCGCCGGCGCGGATGGCGCTCGCCGGTCCGCCGTCACCAGCGCTGTGGTAATGCGGGTAGTGCCAGTAGACCGCCTCCCGTGATGGCGCCGGCCCGCCGCGCAGGTGGCCGGCTAGGCTGAGCCCGTCGACGACGCGGCCGGCCGGCAGCGGGCGCCCGCTGAGCTCAAGCAGCGTGGGCAGGACGTCCACGCTGGTGACGGGCATCGCACTCACGCGGCCGGCGGGCACGGTACCGGGCCAACGCACGATCAACGGAACGCGGATGCCGCCTTCGTAGAGCTGGGCCTTGCCGCCGCGCAGCGGGTGTTGTGAGGCGTCGGCCAGCAGGCCGCCGTTGTCGGAATAGAAGATCACCACAGTGTTCTCACGGAGCCCGAGCTCGTCGAGCCGGGTGAGGAGGCGGCCCACGCTCGCGTCGAGGACTTCCATCATCGCCGCGATGACGGGGTTGTTTTCCGGACGATCGCCGCCCGGGCGGGCACGGTGCTTCGCGACAAGCGCCTTTGGTGCCATGATGGGCGCGTGGATCGAGTTGTGCGCTATCTCGAGGAAGAAGGGGCGATCGCGGTGCCGACCGAGGAAGTCGAGCGCACGGTCCGTGAGTCCCCCGACGCCGTGGGGGTCCTGCTCGGGATCGTGGTTCTTCGACGGCTTGTGGGTGATGAACGTTTCGTCGAAGCCCTGGCGGTCCGGCCCCTCGGCGACGCTCTCCGGCCCGGTGTAGGCGCGAGCGAGGTGCCACTTGCCGAGGAGCGCGGTGACGTAGCCGCGTTCGCGCAGGTCCTCCGCCAAGGTGATGGCGGAGAGGGGAAGGTGCTTCTGCCACTCGGGCTGCAGGAGTCGCTCGGAGGGAAAGTTGCCGCCCGCGATGAAATCGGTGATGCGGGTGCGGGCGGGATATTGTCCCGTCATGATCGCGGCGCGGGTGGGGGAGCAGACCGGGCAGGCGGAATACGCCGCGTCGAATCGCATGCCTTCGCGCGCGAGGCGGTCGAGGTTCGGCGTCTGATAGTAAGGGTTGCCGTAGGCGCCTACCGGCGCGGTGCCGAGGTCATCGGCGAGGATGAAGATGAAATTCGGCGGTCGTGGGCCCTGGGCGGCTAGGGCGGCGCACGCCGACAACATCAGGGGGAGAAGGAGGAGGGAGGCCTTCATGATCAGGTTGGTCAGGCTTCGAACGAATACGCGCGGCGGTGCGTGCCTTCGGCGAGGGCACGCGCCCGTTTCAACGTGGCTGAATCGCCGCCGGACACCGCGGTGATTCCGCCGGTGGGATCAAGGTCGACCCATGGGCCCACGGTGAAGAGGGCCCGGGAGGCTTCCAGCTGGTTGGCCGCGAGGTGGCGAGAGAGCTGGTCGACGGTCTCCGCCGCGCCAGGGTGGTTGCGGACGGCCTCGCGGCAGGCGGCCAGGGTGTCGGGCCGGCCGAGGCGCCACGATAGGTTGCCCAAGTGGCAGATCGTGGAGGAGTAATGACCCTGCAGGACCGGGGCGTTGAGGTCCTCGGCCCGCCGCGAACGCACGGCGTCGATGAAGTTGGCCATGTGGCGGCCGCCGCCCTCGCCTGGGAACTGCCGCAGGCGCTTGCCGTCGCGGTCATAGATTGCACCGCCGCCCTTCAGGCCCACGAAGGAGCCGCCCTCGCAGTCGAGCGCGAAGCCCTCGCGGATGCCGCGGAACGCGTCCATCGCCTTTTGCCCCGACTTCGCCGGCAGGTTGCGGTTCTCGACGAGCATCGGAACGTCGGGGTAATCAAGCAGCGTGAGCTGGGTGTTGGGGGTCTCGCCGGCGTCGTCCACGCCGAACCGCCCACCGAGGCACATCGCACGCCGGGGGAGGCTGGTGATTCCGGCCATGAACCGGCAGGCATCGATCGGGTGCACGCCGCTGTTGCCGAGGTCGCCGTCTCCCGTGGACCAGACCCAATGCCAGTCGTAGTGCAGCTTGGACCGGGTGAGCGGGTTCGCCTCGGCGGGTCCGCAGTAGAGGTCGTAGTCGAGGTTGTCGGGCCGGTGGGGCGCGGCACGTCCGATGCTCGGTCGGTACTCGTACCAAGCGATGTGGGCGGAGCGGGGCCGGCCGATATGACCCTCGCGGATCCAGGCGGTGGCGGCGCGGATGCCCTCGTCGGAGCGGTATTGGGTGCCGGATTGCACGATGCGGCCGTAACGGCGCGCGGCCTCGATCATGCGCGGGCCCTCGCCGATGCTGTGGGAGACGGGTTTTTCGACGTAGACGTCCTTGCCCGCACGGCAGGCCCAGACGGTGAGCACCGCGTGCCAGTGGTTCGGGGTCGCGATCACGACCGCGTCGACATCCTTGCGCTCGAGGATCCGGCGGGGATCGGTGGCGGCGGCGACGGTGAGTCCTGCCTCCTTGGCGGCCGCGACCTGCTCGGCCAAGCGCTGCGGATCGACGTCGCAAAGTGCGGTCAGCCTCGCCCCGGGGAACTTGTGCAGCATCTTCGCGTGGCCTCGGCCCTTGCCGCCGAGTCCGATCACGGCGACGCGGATCTCCTCGTTGGAGGCAGCCGCGCCAAGGCGAAGGGCGGGGAACGCGCAGGCGGCGCCGGCGGCGGCCTGGCTGATGAAGGTACGGCGGGTGAGTGGGGTCATGGGGTCTTTTTCTTTTTTGCGCCGAGAGGCCAGTCCTGGCTTTCGGTGCGGGCGGTGGTGAAAAGCTCGGAGGCGCGGCGGACGAAGGCGCTCTCGCTCGCAGCGATGTCGCGCGTCTCTCCCGGGTCGGCAGCCAGGTCGAAGACCTGGATCGGCGAATCGAGGTTCTCGCGGACTGCCTTGAGGCGACCTTCGCGCACAGCCTGGGAAAACGTCTTCTGATGATGCTCCCAGTAAAAGTAATCCCGGCGCGGCGCGGCGTCGCCGCGGAGCGCCGGCAAGACGCTGATGCCATCGATGTCTTTCGGTGCATCGGCGCCGGCGAGGGCGGCCGCGGTCGGCAACACGTCCCATCCTCCCCAAGGGTAATCGCTGCTGCGCCCGGCCGGCACGCGTCCGGGCCACCGCACGATCATCGGGGCGCGGATTCCGCCCTCGAAGAGCGAACCCTTATGTCCGCGGAACGCGCCGGTGCTGCCGAAGAAGTCCGAGATGCCTGCTCGCTTCGGGGCGCCGTTGTCGGAGCAGAAGAAAATGACAGTATTCTCCTCGAGCCGATGCTGGCGGAGTCTGGCCAGCACGCGGCCGACTTCCCGGTCGAGACGCGTGACCATCGCCGCGAACGTGGCGCGGGGGAAGGGCACGGAATTCTTGCCCGCCGTGGCGTCATCCGGCGGCTCGGGAAATTTCCCGCGGTACTCCGCGAGGGAGTTCTCTGGCACCTCGAGTAGCGAATGGGGGATGGTGTAGGCGAGGTAGAGGAAGAAAGGCCGGGCGCGGTGGTCGTCGATGAAAGCGAGTGCCTCCTCCGTCATGAGATCAGTGGAGTATTGGCCGCGTTTCCCGCCGAGGTTGCCCGGGAGCGTGATCTCCTCCTCGTTGCGCCAGATCTTTTCCGGGAAGTAATACTCGGCGAGGTCGTTGTTAAGGTAGCCGAACCAACGGTCGAAACCCTGGCGGTTGGGAATGCCCGTAGTGCCCGGTTCGCCCAAGCCCCACTTGCCTGCGATCGCGGTGGCGTAACCGGCGTGCTTCAGGACCTCCGCGACCGTCACGTCCTCCGCGCGGAGCGGCACGCGGGAGAGCCCGGCCTGGCCGTGGTTGCCGCGGATGCGGGTGTGGCCGGTGTGCTGTCCCGTCATGAGGACACTGCGCGTCGGTGAGCAGACGGAGCCGCCCGCGTAGTAGTGCGTGAAGCGGGTGCCCTCCGCGGCAAGCTGGTCGATGTTCGGCGTTCGGATGAGCTTCTGGCCAAAAGGGCCGATGTCGCCGTAGCCGAGATCGTCGGCCATGATGAAGATGATGTTCGGCCGCGGGGCGGAGGGGGCGGCGAGGAGTCCGGGTGCCGCAAGCGCGAGGAGGAGAAGGAGGCGAGTCATGATGACTCAGGGGAGGGTCGAGTAGGCGCGGAATTCTTCCCCGATACGTGCCGCTCCGGATTCGCCACGGTGGAACACGAGGCGGTAACGAAGTCGCAGCTCTCCGCCGGCGGGGATGACATGGTCTCCGGCTTTGGGCTGATCCTTCAGCTTCTCGAAGTCGTGCCGGCCGAAGGGATTCGCTGAGAGAAGGCCGTAGTCGCGGGCATGCCACCACGTGGGGTGGCGGAAATTTCCCGGATGCTCGAGCAGCGCGACGCCGATGACGCGGCCGTCGGGCAAGGGCCCGGAGTAGTGCGCCCACGCCGCCCGTTTGCCCCACGCGGGAATGCCGGAGTCGCCAGCTGAATTTACGAGAGTGCCGGCTCCGGCGCGCTTATCCTTGCCCTTCCCGTGGGTGACGCGGATCGCCTCGTTCACCCGCACCGCCATCGAGCCCTCCTCGGTGTCGCCCAGCGTCACTGCGCCGTGCGTGGCGAGGAGGCGGATGTCGAAATCGAGCCGCGTGAGGGTGCCCTCCCGCGAAACGCGGATCTCGGTTTCGTCGGTGAGGAGCGTCTGGCCGTCGTGGGCCTGCCACAGCTGGCGCACCTTGAGGCTGCCGGATGGGCCGTTGCGGGTCTCGAGCACCCGGTCCAGCACGATGCGGCCGGTCTTTTTTTCCGGCAATTCCCGCCAGAGGTCGTGTCCGTTCACGAGCCCATGGGCGAACCAGACTCCACGGTGCCAGTCGTGGTCGGGCACCTCGGCGGGGTTCTTCTTGAAAGGGAAGTCGCGCGTGTAGGCGGTGCCGTCGGCGTCGAGGATCGGGTAGAGGCAGGGTTTGGGCCAACCGGTGTGGAGGTAATCGGAGAAATGCCGGCCGCCGATCTCGATGCGGACCCGGTCGCGCTCGCGAGTGAAGGTGACGCTCTCGGTTGCGGGCAGCAGGCCGACGCTGGCGATCAGCAGGAGGAATCGCATCGGTTTCATTTCGTGAGGGATTGGCGGGATGTTTCCGGAGCCAGCCAGATGGCGAAGATGCCGAGACCGTAGATGAAGGCGGCGGCGGCGCCGACCCGCGCGTAGCTTCCCCCGAGTTGGGTGAAGACTGCACCCGCCGCGAGCACCCCGACGGCGGTGGCGAAGCGGCCTACATTGTAGGAGATGCCGCTACCGGTGGCGCGCACCGAAGTCGGGAACAACTCCGGCAGGTAGAGCGGCAGCCAACCGAAGAACAGCGTCGCGACCAGCCCCTGGGCAAAGACGATCGGCAGGAAGGTCTCCCGCAGCGGCGCGGTGAACTGGAACATCGCGTAGGTGAGCGCGAAGGAGCCCACGCTGATCAGGAAATAGGAGATCCGGCGGCCGAGAAGGGTGGCGATCTGGGCGCCGACCAAGCTTCCGATGATCGCGCCTGCCGCCCACCAGCCCTGGGTGACGGCCTTGTAGTCGGATCTTACCGCCTTTCCGATCTCGTCGGCCCACGGGATCATCCACTTGCTCGCGGCCCAGGCGCCGACGAGCGGAATTGCGCCGAGCGTGATGCCGACCAGCGTGATGCGGAGCAGGGGAGCGCGGAAGAGCTCGCGGAGCGGGGTGGACGGCTTGGGTCCGGTGGAGCGACCGCGCGTGGCGAGCCATGCGGGCGATTCGGGCAGAAACAGCAGGACGGCGACCCCGAGGAGCGCGGGGGCTCCCGCCAGGTAGAAAAGCCAACGCCACGATTCCGGTGTCACGGGCCGCATTTGCGCGACCTGGGACAGTAGGAGGATTCCGGAATTGATCGCCGCGCCCATGAGTCCCGCCACGACGGGACGGGATTTGTCGGGCCAGGACTCCGCCACGAGTGCGACCGCGTTTGGCCAGACGCCGCCGACGCCGAGTCCGACGAGGAAGCGCAGCACGAGCATCTGCTCCTGTGTCGTCACCCACGCTCCCACGCCGGCAAAGAGGGAGTAGAACAGGATGCTGATCCCCATGGCGCGGGCGCGACCGATGCGGTCACCGAGCGAGCCGAGGAAGATGCCGCCGATCGCGGCGCCCGCCATCAGGGAGGCGGTGAAGCGCGCGAACCAGTCGCCTCCGAGCGTCGGCGTGTAGGAGGCGCCGAGCAGCGACTTTGAGACGGAAAGTGAGACCAGGGGCATGAGTCCAAGCTCAAGTCCGTCGAACAGCAGGGCACCGAAGGCGGCGGCGAGCACGGCGAAACGCCCGCGGGTGGAGAGGGGGACGGTGCTCATGAAGCCTCCGTGCGTTCGCGGGCCGCGAGCACCTGGATCAGGGCGCTGTTGTCGAGGTCTCCGAGGCCGGATGCTTCCGCTTCCTCGAGGATTGCGCGGTGGGCGTGGCTGAGGGGCATGGGGAGGCCGGCGGCCTCGCCCTGGGCAATGATCAGCCGGACGTCCTTCAAGTGCTGGGAAAGCCGGGCCTCGGGGGTGAAATTTCCCGTCAGCATCCGTTCCCCCTTGCGATCCATGATGCGCGAGTAAGCGGGGCCGCGCTGCATCACGTTGAGGGCTTGGCGGGCGTCGAGTCCGATCGCCCGAGCGAGCACGAGGCCCTCGGCTAGGGCGGCGCGATTGAGTCCGAGCACGACGTTCGTGACGAGCTTCATGCGCGCCCCGGAGCCGGCCGGGCCGCAGTGGAAGACCTCCCGCGCGAGCGGGGCGAGGATGTCGCGGCAAGCGGCGAAGGCGTCCTTGTCGCCCCCGACCATCAGCACGGCGGAGCCCTCCCGGAGTTGGGAGCTGCTACCGGAGACCGTCGCATCGAGGTAGGCCACGCCTCGCGCGGCGAGACGGGACGCGATTTCCTCCGTGGCCTCCGGATCGCCGGTGGTGGTGTCGACGATCACGTCGCCGGCGCGGATTGATTCCGCGGCCGTCTCCAGTACGGCGCGGACCTCAACATGGGTGGGTAGGCTGAGAATGACACGACGGCAGGAGGCGAACACCGCGGTCACATCCTTGGTCGGCAGCCCGCCGGTGGTCGCGAAGGCGTCTATCCGGGCCGGCAGGAGATCGTATCCGCGCAGCGGCACACCAGCTGTCTGGAGTCGCGCTGCCAAGGCTTCGCCCATCAGGCCTAGGCCGATCAGCCCGATGGGATGCGTGGGGTTCTGCACCGTCATGCCGGGATTGGTATTGTTGGTGAGGGTGGTTTGGGAGCGTTGCGGAGCAAGGGCAGACGTTCGGTCACTTTCATCGGTCAGCTTCCGAGGTCAGCGGGGGGGGGGCGCTGGGGTGAGCATTCTTACGTGGCAGACCCAGGGGACCACGGCGGTGATTCACGGATGCCGCGGCTAAGGGTGGTTTGGCCACGGATTCGCTCGTGATGCATCCGGGCGTGAGGAATGCGCGCGAAACGATCAATCCGCCGGTTCCAACAAGAACCGTCACGGCCGGGATAACCTTTTGGGCGATGGCGCCGGGGCGGTGTTGCAGCCTGCGGGCTGATGCACGCCCTTCGAGGTGACATGTGTCAGCGCTCAGCGTCCCGCTGCAGCTCGCTCGTGGCCCCGTTCGAGAAGATCGCGGGAAGGAAGCGGGGGTGATCCGGTCCGGATCGGGCGCCGGCTTGGACTGGGTCTGCTGGCACGAAGTCGTGCGGGCGGCTGCAGGTCGATCTCAGGTCCGTGCTAGAAATGCAGGGCTTTGTCATGGAAAGATAGGGTTGATATTCCATTGGAAATAGGGATAAGTCCCTATCCCGATGATTCGTTTCTTGGTGCTTTCCTCGGTTCTGGCGACCGCCCTCGGCGCCGCCGTACCCGCGGCGGTGGAGAGTTACGAACGCCATTGCGCTAAGTGCCACGGCAAGGACGGCAAGGGCCAGACGCGCCTGGGAAAACGGTCGGGTGCTCCCGATTTCACCGATCAGGCCCGGCAGGCGAAGCTCACGGATGAGGATGCCTTTAAGGGCATTAAGTTCGGCCGCCGGAACGCGAAGGGCGAGGAACGCATGGACGCCTTTGGCGGAGATCTCACCGACGCGGAGATCGCCGCCCTCGTCGCATACATTCGCGGCTTCGCGAAGCGCTCCTGACGAAAGATTTTCCTCATTCCGCCTGACCTTTCCCCATGCCCCGGAAAACCAATCTCCGTTTCCCCCTGCTGATCTGTGCGCTTGGCGCGTGGAGCCTGCTCCTCGTCTCCTGCATGGTCGTGGGTGACCGCACGCTCGTCGTTCCGCCCCAGATCCCCGGCGCCACCCTTGTGGGTTCCGACAGCTGCGTGAAATGCCACTCGGGCATCACGCACCGGTTCCACGATGCCACTCACGCGCACCTTTCGGAGACCCTTGAGGGAGGAAAGGTCCGCAACGTGTCATGCGAGTCGTGCCATGGCCCGGCGAGCCAGCACATCAAGGCCGGCACCCGCGATACGATCATCAACCCGAAGAACAACCCCGAGTCTTGCCTCCGTTGCCATGTGAACAACCGCGTCGAGTTCACGCTGCCGCACACGCATCAGGTCCTGAATGGCAAGATCAGCTGCAATGACTGCCATGATCCCCACCAAGGTGCGGCTTTGGCCGATGGCAGCGGGGCCCGTTCGCTGGCCACCGCGGCCAATCAGACCTGCGCCAAATGCCATCCGGCCCAGAGCGGCCATCATATCTTCCCCCACGAGGCGATGCGGGACGGCTGCGTGTCCTGCCACAGTCCCCACGGCTCGGTGAACGACAAGATGCTGAAGGCCCGCAACAACAGCCTCTGTTACCAATGCCACTTCCAGAACCAGCCCAGCGGGACTTCGATCATCCACGGCGGTGTTGACCACAGCAACAACGTGATCCGTGGCACTTGTTGGTCGGCGGGCTGCCACGAGGCCGTCCACGGTTCCAACGTCAATTCCAGCCTCCGTTTCTGATGAAGACTTCCGCCTCTCTCGTCCGCGGTCTCGCGGTGTGCCTGTTCGCGGCATTCGGCGGCCTTCACCTTGACGCCCAGGTCACGGTGAGCGGCGTGGCCGGCATTTCCGCCGGAGGAGCCCTGCTCGACGGTGATCGTCCTGCCTTCCAGGAAACCCTGCGGCTCAAGAAGGACGGCTATGGCGGTCTCGAAACGCTCACCGTTGCGCGCTCCTCCGATGAGTCACTTTTCCGGGTGGAAGGCCGGCTCATGCCGGGATTAGCCGATTATCGCGGGGCGCTCCGCTTCGAACGCTTCGACGCCTTTTACGTCGACGTTCGCTACAAGCAGTTCCGCACGTTCTACGATGGCTCCGGCGGGTTCCTGCGTCCCCGCAGTCTCGCCATCCCGCACTTCGACGAGGATCTCGCCCTCGATCGCAGTTACCTCTCCGCGGAGTTCGGCACGCTGCTGCCGAACCGCCCGCAGTTCGTCCTCCGCTACGAGCGCACGACACGCTCGGGTGCGAAGGACTCGATCCGTTGGGGTGACAGCAACCTCGCAGGCGCCCCGTTCAGCCCGCGGGCTTTCATCCCTTCCTACCTTCTAGTCGACGAGGTGCGTACCGTCGTGACCGCGGAGCTGTCGCATCATACCGATTCCGCGAACTGGAATGTCACCGCTAGGCGGGAGAGTACCGATGTTGATAACCGCCATGTTGGTCGCCGCCGGGCGCTTGAGCCTCAGGACCGTTACGTGACCACCACGGAGGGCTCGGGTGCGACCCAGCTCTCCGGCCATGCCCACTACGAGCGCCAGGTGAACGAGAACCTTCGGTGGTCCGCCGGCGGTTTAGCGACGGACATTGATACCAACCTCACCGGATCGAAGATCTATGGGGGCGTGCCCGACGCGGAGTATTCGGCGACCTTCGCCCGTCGCCAGGGCGGCGACGTCGGCTACTATGGGCTGCAGGGCAGCGGTCAGTTGCGTCAGTACGTCGGAAACCTCAATGTCTGGTACCGCCCCGTCGCCCACGTCATCGTCCGTCCCGGACTGAAGTATGAACACCTTCGTGCGGCGGCGTCCGAGGACCACACCGACACCAATTTCTCCGGTGCCGCCCTGACCGCCGTGCGGAACCAGCAGCAGGGGGCTAGCCGCGATTCATGGAATGAGGTCACCGAGGATCTTGAGGTTCGGTTCACGCGTTGGCCACAGCTAGGCTTGGACGCGCGCGCGGTGTTCAATCAGGGACGCGGCGGCGTGGTGGAACAAAGCATCATCGTGCCCACCGCCACGCCGGTGATAGATCGCGATGCGGACTACCGACGCGTCGGGCAGCGGTACACCGTGAACGCAAATTGGAGCGTGCGCCCGGGACTCACTTTGGGCGCCCAGTACAATTACCGGCTGAAGATGGCCGACTACCGTGCGAAGCGCGACAACACCTCGAACGCCCCGACTTCCGGCAATCGCTACCCTTCCTACATCATCGACAACGATGTCGCTTCCGGTGACTTCAATGTCCGCCTCGCATGGCGTCCGCGCTCCATGCTGTCGTTCGTCACCCGCTACGCGCAGCAGAGCGCCGTGACCTCGACCACCTTCGAGGCCCAGCCCGAGATCGACAACGGTCGCCTCCAACGCCGCAGCCTCGCCCAGTCAGTGATCTGGAACCCGACTGCCCGACTGCACCTTAACGCATCCGTCGGCATCACCCGCGACCGGCTGGGGATCCCGACCCACCGGCTCACGGTGCCGGGCGACAACGACTTCGTGAATGCCGCATTGGGAGCGGGATATGCGCTGGGTAAGGTCACCGACCTTTTCCTCGATGCGTCCCACTACCGGGCTGACAACTTCGTCGACAACTCGGAGATCACGCTGCCGCTGAACTCGGGTCAGCGTCTGAACGCGGGTTATTTCACGTGGGTGAGACGAGAGGGGGAGCGGCTCGTTTACACCGCCCGCTACGGCTACGTGGAGAATCAGGACCGCGCTTTCATGGGTCTCAACGACTTCCGGGCGCACCTCCTGTACGGGAAAGTGCAGTACAAGTTCTGACTGGTCCCGGGCCGGGTCTGACCTCTTGCGGCCGACGGACGATTTCCCGAGCACCGGCGCTCACGGCAGGCTGCGGCAAAGGAAGAGCGTGTCGGAATTCCGCGCGAGTTCGCGGAATCCGAGCTTGGCGTAGAAGGCCTCGGCACGTTGGTTGTCGGCTGCCATGGCGAGGTGAACGCCGGGCGAACCGCGGGTGGCGAGGAGCGAAAGCAGCGTTTCCATCATTACCCGGCCGCAGCCACGGCCTTGGGCGCGTGGCAGCAGGTCAATGTGCAGGTGCGAGGGGTAGGGCGCGTAGGGCTCGGGCAGGAAGAGCTCCGGGTGATGGTAGAGGTACCAGACCTGTTGGTCCCGGTTCCAACGGGAGGCGGGCGGTGAAGGTGCGGCGCGCGTCGCCCGCAGCGGCGGCAGCCACTCGTTGGCGTAGCGCGTTTGGAACGCGCGGGTGTCGAGTGCGCCGAGCGCGTAGCCGCAGACCCCGGTCGTGTCCTCCAGCACGAGGGCCAAACCGGGTTCGAAGGCGAGGTAGGCGCCGACGTAGACATTACCGAGCGCCTCGGGATCCGCGTGGAGCGAGCGTGCGTCACGTCCGCTGTCGCCCGTTCGCAGGCAAACCTCGTAGCAGGCCGCGCGGTCTGACGGCTGCGCGAGTCGGACGGCGAAGTCGCCGAGGCGAATCGGTGTCATGGCGACGTTTGATGCGTGAAGCTGCCGTCGGCTCGCATCGTCAGCAGCCGCTGAAGGTCGGCCGCGAATCCGCCGCGGTACGTACCGGAGCGATGCTCGGCGGAGAAGAAGGCTTCATTCCCTTCCTGCCTGGATTCCAACCAGTCGAGGTAGCCCAACAGCAGCCCCGCTTCCTCCTTCAGCTCCCACACGTGCCGGTAGACGGTATGCAGGAGCTCGCGGTCCTCGAGGCGCGTGAGGTGCTCGAAGAGTCGTCCGAGCGCGGCTCCGCCTGCCCGGGCGCGCGACGCCGCGTCGGCGTCACCGCCTAGCGCGGCGCGCAGATCGGAACGCCAAGCCTCCGCCTTCGGACCATGGGAAAAGGG
>JACCDP010588534.1_pt1 | contig 98100 bp, 83 predicted proteins | sample 7445841 | NCBI WGS metagenome assembly JACCDP01 (sample SAMN15323441, study PRJNA562643) | freshwater metagenome | isolation source: river surface water | place: USA:Blue River Watershed | collected 2017-08-17
AAGATTGGCGCGAGGAGCTGTTCCAGCTGGTCCGCCGGATTGCGCAGGATCGCGGTCTTCCAGTCGATCAGCTTCTCCTTCACCATATCGATGGAGAACTTGAGCGCGGCGGCGGCGGTGCGCTTGCCGTTGCGCGTCTGGAGCATGAACAGCTTGCCGTCCTGGATGGTGAATTCCACGTCCTGAACGTCCTTGAAATGCTTCTCGAGGATCGCGCGGACCTTGAGCAGCTCCGCGTAGGACTTCGGCATCACGGACTTCAGGTTGATCACGGGTTCCGGCGTACGGACGCCGGCGACGACGTCTTCGCCCTGGGCGTTGACGAGGAACTCGCCGTAGAACTCGTTCGTTCCGTTGGCCGGATTGCGGGTGAAGGCCACGCCAGAGCCGGAGGTGTCACCGGTGTTGCCGAAGACCATGGCCTGGACATTGACGGCGGTGCCCCACTCGGAGGGAATGTTGTACTTGCGGCGATACACGATCGCGCGGTCGTTCATCCACGAACCGAACACGGCGCCGGCGGCGCCGCGCAGCTGGTCCCACGGGTTGTTCGGGAAGACCTTGCCCGTGCGCTCGCGTACGAGGGCCTTGAAGCGCTTGACCAATTCTTTCTGGTCGTCGGCGGTGAGCTTCGAGTCTTCGATGTCGGCGTGGTAGCGCTCGTGCTTGAACGCTTCGATCACGGTCTCGAACGGTTCATGGTCCTCGCCTTCACGCTTCTGCACGCCGAGCACCACGTCGCCGTACATCTGGATGAACCGGCGATAGCAGTCCCAGGCGAAGCGCGGGTTGTTCGTGCTCTTCTCCAGCGCGAGCACGGAGTCGTCGTTCAGGCCGAGGTTGAGGATCGTGTCCATCATGCCCGGCATGGAATCGCGCGCGCCGGATCGAACCGCGACGAGCAGCGGCGTGCCGCTGGTTGCACCGAACTTGGTGCCCATGATGCGCTCCATGTTGGCGACGCCCGCCTCCATCTGCGCCTGCAGCGCGGCCGGGTAGGTGCGCTTGTTGGCGTAGTAGTAGGTGCACACTTCGGTCGTGATCGTGAAGCCCGGAGGAACCGGCAGGCCGATGCGCGTCATCTCCGCGAGATTGGCGCCCTTGCCGCCCAGGAGGTTTTTCATGGTGCCGTCGCCGTCGGCCTTGCCGGCGCCCCACGTATAAACGTAACGGGGAGCCTTGGCGGCGGAACGCGCAGACTTGGCAGTGGCTTGCTTGCCCTTCGGGGCGGTGGTTTTCGCTTTGGATTTGGCGGCCATAAAAGAGAGGAGAATCCGGGTTTCAGTGGACAGCGGAGTGCTGACGCGAAGGCAGTCAGCCAATACCGCGCGGCAGGGGCCTGTCAACGGTGCATGGGCCGCGGGCCGCTGCCCGGTCGAGGGCGCGACTAAAGCTAGCTTTCGGGGCAAAATCTCCCATGCTCCGGGGTCCTGTTGTCTTCACGGTGAGCTTTCACGATTCGCACTCTCCTGACACCCCCGCCGCCGGCTCGGAGTCCCCGGACCCTCGAGAGAAGCCGATGGGCTTCTTTGAGCATCTGGAGGAGCTGCGCTGGACTCTGGTCAAGAGCGCGATCGCCTTCGTGATCGCCGCCGCTCTGGTCGGTTACTTCCTCAAGGAGTTCAATCACTTGCTTCTGTGGCCGCTGGAGTCGGTCGCGAAGGAGTATGGCCAGGTGGGCGTCGAATTGGGCACCACGTCGATCATGGAGGGATTCTCCGTCGTGATTCAGATGTGCACGATCGGTGGCCTCATGGTTGCAGCTCCCGCGATTCTGTTCTTTTTCGGCCAGTTCGTGGCCCCGGCCCTCACGCCGAAGGAACTGCGTCTGATTGTGCCCGTTTGTACCTCGGCGGTGGTGCTTTTTCTGCTCGGTTCGGCGTTCAGCTTCTTCCTGCTCGTCCCTAGCACGATCCGCGTCTCGATCGAGCTGAACCAGCTCTTCGGATTCGCATTACGTTGGACACCAGGGGCTTATTACAGTTTGCTCACGTGGTTGGTTTTGGGTGTGGGCGCTTCGTTTGAGTTCCCTCTGCTGATCGTGATCGCGGTTTACCTTGGGCTGCTGGAGGTCGCTTCGTTGCGGCGCTATCGCAAGCATGCGCTGATCGGGATTTTCGTGATCGCGGCGATTGTGACGCCGACGCCGGATCCGTTCACGCAGACGATGTTCGCGGCTCCGCTCTACATCCTGTACGAGATCGCGATTTTCGCGGGTTCGAGGATCGTGAAGCGCCGGGCGCCGCCGTCTGCCTGATCTTGGGGGGGGCGGTGGGGACGCTGGAAGGTGCCGGAGGCGTCCTTCAGGGGCTTGGCTTTGGGTTACCCGCGGAGACGGCTGGCGACGTCTGGATTGTCCTGCAAGTAGCGGGAGAGTCGTTCGATCGCGCGGAAGGTCTCGCCGCTGACGTGATGCTCTAGGCCCTCGACGTCATGGGAGATGACGGCTTCGGGGAGGCCAAGTTGCCGCAGAAACGTAGTGAGGAGTTCGTGGCGATGGGCGATGCGTGATGCCACCGCCTCGCCGGCGCTGGTCAGCACCATGCCGCGGTACTTCTCGTGCTTGACCAGCCCCTCGGCGTCGAGGCGCTGGATCATAGTGGTCACGCTCGCCTGCGAGATCTGCAGCTCCGAGGCGATGTCGATGACGCGGGCGTAGCCCTTGCGGCGGATGAGTTCGCGGATGCGCTCCAGGTAATCCTCGGCGGCCGCGCTGGTGCGGCTCTTGCCGCTGGAGATGGACGTGGGAGCGGGCACGGGGCGGCTGGCTGGGGCTGGAGCGGAGCCCGGCGACCGCGCTCAGCCGCGGCGGCCGCGGCGTTGGAAATTGAGGACGGCCCGAAACATCTGCAGCGCGAGCCAGAACACGGCGCTCATGCAGGCTGCGGTGAGTCCCGCCCACAGCGCGATCATCGACTTGTCGTTGGAGGGGACGTGCGACTTGAGCAGCACGAACATCAGTGCGAAGAACCCGAGGACGAGAACCGCGTCCACCACGAGGGAGACCGGGGAAACGGATTTCTTTTCGGCGGGAGAAGACATGATGCGTCTAGCAAAAAGCGGGCGGGTCGGGGATGTCCACGACTTTCCGCGCGCCCGCCGACTTGGCCCGTTCAGGTGGCGGAAGGGTGGAGGGGGAGTCGGATATCCACGGCATCGGCCCCGAGCACGCTCCGCGAGGACGCCCCGGCCTGCTGAAAAAGTGCGATCATGCCGCGGTTTTCCCGCTGCACTTGGGCGACGAGCTCGTTCAGCCCCCGTTTCCGGGCGATGTCCATCAGCGCGTGAAGGAGTGTTTGGGCCATGCCGAGACGGCGCTTCGATTCCCTGACGATGAAGGCCATCTCTGCCGCCTTACCGTCTTCCATGAGACAGTAGCGGCCGATGGCGTCGATGACCTCGGTGCCGTCTGCTCCGGTCGAGAAGATCCCTAGAGCGAGATCCTTGTGCTGATCCACGCCCACCAGTTGCCGCGCGCGGGACGGTGTCATCTCGCGAAAGAAGTAGCCGTAGCGCAGTCGCACGGTCTCCTCGTTATGCGATTGGAAGAACGCGATCAGCCGGTCCGCATCCGCGAGCGTCAGCGGGCGCAGGCGGTGCGGTACGCCTCCAAAAGAGACGAGCCTCGCCTCCGGCACGTCCGAGCTCAGGGAGCTCCCGGGCGTCGCGCCCTCGGGGGTGCGTGCATCGGAAGCTCTACGATTCATGGTCAGCGCAGTGGCGGTTCTTGGTCCGCCGGTTGCGCGAGCTCTTCCTTCCAACTTAGCATCCGTGCCTGCGCCCCGAAATGCTCAGCGCGCGTTTTGTCACCGCGCTCCATCCAGATGCGCGATAGCGTCGTGTTGATGAAGAGGTCCTTCGGCCGGATACGGTGCGCATGGTCTGCGGCGACGAGTGCGTCATCGAGGTGGCGCTGGGAAAAGTGCACCTCCGCGAGCGCGTGCCACGCCTCGAAGGAGTCGGGGGCCGCCGATACGGCTTGCTGGAGTTTGGCGAGCGCCGACTCGTTTTCGCCCAGCGCGAAGTCGGCCGAAGCGTCGTCGATCAGAGTTTGGAGTGCGTCGGCGTGCATGGACTGGAGTCTTGGGAAAGCAAATGCCGCCCGGCGATGAATGGCAAATGCCGACGCGAGCTAGAGGATGAGCATCGCGTCGCCGTAGCTGAAGAATCGGTAGCGGGCAGCGATGGCCTCGGCGTAGATTTCCTTCAACCAAGCGATGCCATCCTCGGACCCGGGCGTGAGAAAGCTCGAGACGAGGCAGAGCAGGGTGGAGCGCGGCTGGTGGAAGTTGGTGATGAGGCCGTCCACCCCGCGAAAGGTTGCCGGCGGAAACAGGTAGAGCGACGCTTCGCCCAGGTGCGACTGTCCGTCCGGACGTGGCGCTCCGTGCTCGCGCAGGAAGGCCTCGATCGCCCGGACGCTGGTGGTGCCGACGGCGATCCGGCGCGAGCGTGGCGGTTGATGCTCAAAAATCGCCTGTTGGGTTGAAAAAGGCACCTCGTAGACTTCGCGGTGAATGGAGTGATCCTCGACGGTCTCCGTCGAGATCGGTTTGAAGGTCCCCAGTCCGACGTGGAGCGTCACATCGTGCGTGACGACCCCCAGCGTGGCGAGTTGTCCCAGCAACTCCGGGGTGAAGTGCAGCCCGGCAGTGGGCGCCGCCACGGCGACCTGCCGATCGGTTCGTGCGTATACGGTTTGGTAGCGAGCGAGGTCCGCCGAGCGTGCCGCGGCGGGGTCGTTCCGGGTGATGTAAGGGGGGAGCGGCACGTCGCCGACTTCGTTGGCGAGAGCGATCACCGAGCGTTGCCCGGCAACTCGGAATACCACACGCGCCGCGCCCTCCGCGTCCTTCTCCAGCACCTCCGCTTCAAAGTGATCACTTTGACCGAACCGCGCCCCGACCGGAAGGCGTTTGCCGGGGCGGAGAAGGCACCACCAGACCTCGGGTTCGCTGGTGGGACGGAGCAGCAGGCACTCCACCTTGCCACCCGAGGCGCGGGTCGCGGAGAGCCGCGCGGGCAGGACCGCCGCGTTATTGCGGAAGAGGGCGTCGCCCGCCCGCAGCAGCGATGGCAAGTCTGAGAACGTCCGATGGAACAACGTCCGGGAGGCTCGGTCGACCACGAGCAGTCGGGACGCGTCGCGGCGCGCGGCCGGGGTCTGAGCAATGAGCTCGTCGGGCAGCGAGAAATCGAAAAGATCAGTGGAGAGGGGAGGCACGTGAAGACAGGAGACAAAAGGCTTGCGCCGGAGGGAAGGCCGAGTTTGCTCCCACGATCTCAAGGCCGATGTAGCTCAGTGGTAGAGCAACGCTTTCGTAAAGCGTGGGTCGTCGGTTCAATCCCGACCATCGGCTCCAGTTTTCCGGGAGCGCCGGAGGAGTCGCAAACGCCTGCGGTTCAGTTGTTACCGATTGCTTCGTCGGTGAGCGGACCTTGCAGGAGTCGGCGAAGTCGAATCTGGGCGACCTCTTGCTTCAGATGACGGGTGAAGAGGCGGAGTCGTTCGTGGACGCTCAGCGTTTCGAGCAGGCGCTGCTTCAATTCCGCATCTTCGCACAGATTGAACGCCGCCAGGTCGACGTAGGCGTCTGGGTCTTCGACGGTTTTGAGAAAGCGGTCGAAGTCGCCGGGTGATTCGCCGCTCAACCGTTGTCGGAGTGAGAGGAGGCGGGCCAGACTGGTCTTCAGTTTGTGGTTATCCTCATCAGGGGCGCCGGCTTGGCTGAGGAGGGGCCGGACCCGGATGGTGCGGTAAGGTTCTTCGCGGAGGATTTCGAGCACCTCGATGCGGGCGAGCCCTTGGAGCAGGAGATTGGAGGTCCCGTTGTCGTTTTCCTGACACGCCCGGACGATGCCCACGGTCGCGATGCGGTGGGTGGGTTCGTAGCCTTGGTCAGCGTCGGAGGAATTGAGTCCGGCCACCGCGAAGAGACGATGGCTGGCCAAGACCTCCTTGAGCATCAAACGGTACCGCGGTTCGAAGATGTGCAGGGGCAGGAGCGCCTGCGGGAAAAACGCCAGTTTCGGCAGGGTCATCACGGAAAGCTCCGTGGGCACCACAATCTCCATTTCCATGACGCGAGCCTACGCCGGGATCGTCGGGTAATCAAGGTGCGCCACTCCTTGTGCCATGGCGCGTTTGGAGGAGTCGGTGAGACAGAGTTCGTGTCACAGTGGCTCACTTTGGGAACAACCGGGGTACTCGGTCCGCGCCCTATAACTTCATAAGTTAATGTCAGTCATGAACTAAAGTATAGGATGGGGGTCTAGGTATGGGCCCTGCTCTTGGGTTGGCACCATGAGTCGCATTCTTGGCATCGATTTGGGCACGACGAACTCCTGCATGGCTGTGATGGAGGGCGGCGAGCCGGTAGTTATTCCGAACGCGGAGGGGGCACGGACGACCCCTTCGGTCGTTGCGTTCACCAAGTCGGGTGAGCGTCTGGTGGGCCAAGCGGCCAAGCGCCAGGCGGTGACCAACCCGAAGAACACGGTTTTCTCCGCCAAGCGCCTGATCGGGCGCAAGTTTTCTGAGACTCGGGAAGAGTCGAAGAACTTCCCCTTCAAGGTGACCGAGGGTAAGAACGGCGACGCCTACATTGAGGTGCAGGTGGGCGACAAGACCGAGCAGTTTGCTCCGCAGCAGATTTCCGCGTTCGTGCTCGGCAAGCTGAAGGCCGATGCCGAAGCGTATCTTGGTGAGAAGATCACCCAGGCGGTGATCACGGTTCCGGCCTATTTCAACGATTCTCAGCGTCAGGCGACCAAGGATGCCGGCAAGATCGCCGGTCTGGATGTCCTGCGCATCATCAACGAGCCGACGGCTGCGTCGCTGGCGTACGGCCTCGACAAGAAGAAGGACGAGAAGATCGCGGTCTTCGACCTTGGCGGTGGTACGTTCGATGTGTCCGTCCTCGAAATCGGTGACGGTGTCTTTGAAGTGAAGGCGACCAATGGCGACACCCACTTGGGTGGCGACAACTGGGACGAGGCGCTGATTACGTGGTTGGTCGACGGCTTCCAGAAGGAAAACGGCATCGACCTCCGCAAGGACCCGATGGCGCTCCAGCGTCTGAAGGAAGAGGCGGAGAAGGCGAAGATCGCCCTTTCCTCCGCCCAAACCTACGACGTCAACCTGCCGTTCATCACGGCCGATGCCACGGGCCCGAAGCATTTGAACGTCAGCCTCAGCCGCGCCAAGATGGAGCAGATCTGCGATCGGCTCTTCGAGCGCTGTCTCGCGCCGTTCAAGAACTGTCTCAAGGACGCCGAACTCGGCTCCGCGCAGATCGACGAACTCGTGCTGGTTGGCGGCATGACCCGCATGCCGAAGGTCGTCGAAATCGCGCGTCAGCTCGGTGGCAAGGCGCCGCATCAGGGTGTGAATCCCGATGAGGTCGTGGCCGTCGGTGCCGCCATCCAAGGCGGCGTGCTCAAGGGTGATGTCCGCGATGTTCTGCTGCTCGACGTCACGCCGCTCACGCTCGGTATCGAAACCGCTGGCGGTGTCTCGACCGCGATGATCTCGCGCAACACCACAATTCCGTCGAAGAAGACGCAGGTCTTTTCGACTTACTCGGACAATCAGCCGTCCGTTGAGATCGTCGTGCTGCAGGGCGAGCGTCCGATGTCGCGCGACAACAAGACGCTCGGCACGTTCCGGCTCGATGGGATCCCGCCCGCGCCGCGCGGCGTTCCGCAGGTCGAGGTCACCTTCGACATCGACGCGAATGGCATTCTCCACGTCTCTGCCAAGGACCTCGGCACCGGCAAGGACCAGAAGATCACCATCCAGGGATCATCCGGCCTTTCCAAGGAAGAGGTCGAGCGCATGACCAAGGAGGCTGAGCTCAACGCCGAAGAGGATCGCAAGCGCAAGGAGTCCGTCGAGACCAAGAACCAGCTCGACAGCGTGGTCTACCAGCTGGAGAAGGCTCTGAAGGACGCTGGTGACAAGGTCCCGGCAGACAAGAAGGCCGCGATCGAGTCCGCCTTGGCTGACGCCAAGAAGGCGCTCGAGTCCAACGACACCGACAAGATGAAGGCGTCGATGGAACAGCTCTCCAAGGTCGGAGCCGATCTGTACGCCGCCTCTCAGGCTGCGGCCGGTGGCGACAAGACCTCATCGGCCGGCGACGCTTCGGCGGGCGCCGAACCCAAGAAGGCGGATCGCAAGTCCGACGTCGTCGACGCGGACTTCGAAGTCGTCGACGAAGACAAGAAGTAACCCTTTCCGACGAAGCTGCGCCTCGAATCCACCGTTCGGTGGGTCCGACGGCGCTTCGTTGAAAACCCAACCCACCCATCCTAATCCATATGCCCAAAGTAAAGATCAAGCCCATCGGCGATCGAGTGCTCGTGAAGCACATCGAGGAAAAAGAACAGATTCGCGGGGGAATCATCATCCCGGACTCCGCGAAGGAAAAGCCCCAGGAGGCCGAAGTCATCGCGCTCGGCACCGGCAAGAAGGACGAGAAGGGTAACTCCGTTCCGTTCGAGGTGAAGGTCGGCGACAAGGTGCTGATCAGCAAGTACGGCGGCACCGAGGTGAAGATCGACAACGAGAAGTTCACGCTCGTCCGCGAGGACGACATTCTCGGCGTCGTTGGCTGAGGTCCCTCCCGCACATCCACTCCCACTCTGAAACACATTTACCATCATGGCCGCTAAACAACTCCTCTTCGACGAAGCCGCCCGGCAGAAGGTTCTGCGCGGCGTCGAGCTCCTCTCCCGCGCCGTCAAGGTGACCCTCGGTCCCAAGGGCCGCAATGTCGTCATCGACAAGAAATTCGGCTCCCCGCTCGTGACCAAGGACGGCGTCACCGTCGCCAAGGAAATCGAGCTTTCCGATCCGTACGAGAACATCGGCGCGCAGCTCGTCAAGGAGGTCGCCTCCAAGACGAATGACGCCGCCGGCGACGGCACCACCACCGCTACCGTGCTCGCCGAGGCCGTCTACAAGGAAGGCCTCAAGCATGTCACCGCCGGTGCCAACCCGATCTACCTGAAGCGCGGTATCGACAAGGCCGTCGAGGCCGCCGTCACCGAGCTCGGCCGCATTTCCAAGAAGGTCAACGACCGCGAGGAAATCCGCCAGGTCGCGACGGTCTCCGCCAACTGGGACCAGTCGATCGGCGAGATCATCGCTGACGCCATGGATAAGGTCGGCAAGGACGGCACCATCACCGTCGAAGAGGCCAAGTCCATCGAGACCACCCTCGACGTCGTCGAGGGCATGCAGTTCGACAAGGGCTACCTCTCGCCGTACTTCGCGACGAACATGGAGAGCCAGGAAGCCGTCCTCGAGGACGCCTACATTCTCATTCACGAGAAGAAGATCTCCAACCTCCAGGAGTTCCTGCCCATCCTCCAGACGACCGCCAAGACCGGCAAGCCGCTGCTCATCATCGCCGAGGAAGTCGAGGGTGAAGCCCTTGCCGCCCTCGTCGTGAACAAGATCCGTGGCACGCTGAACGTCGCTGCCGTCAAGGCTCCGGGCTTCGGCGATCGCCGCAAGGCCATGCTCGAAGACATCGCGGTCCTGACCGGTGGCAAGCTCCTCAGCGAGGACCTCGGAATCAAGCTCGAGAACGTCACGCTCAGTGACCTCGGTCGCGCCAAGCGCATCGTCGTCGACAAGGAGAACACCACGATCGTCGAGGGTTCCGGCAAGGCCTCGGACATCCAGGGTCGCGTCAAGCAGATCCGCCGTCAGATCGAAGAGACGACGTCCGACTACGATCGCGAGAAGCTCCAAGAGCGCCTCGCGAAGCTGGCGGGCGGCGTTGCCGTGATCAACGTCGGCGCGGCCACGGAAGCCGAGATGAAGGAAAAGAAGATGCGCGTCGAAGACGCTCTCCACGCCACCCGTGCGGCGGTCGAGGAAGGTATCGTTTCCGGCGGTGGTGTTGCGCTCATCCGCACCGCCAAGGCCGTCGACACGCTCACCGCCACGCTCGAAGGTGACGAGAAGCTCGGCGCGCAGATCGTGCGTCGCGCCATCGAGTCGCCGCTGAAGCAGCTCTGCTTCAACGCGGGCGTCGAGGGCGCCGTGGTCGTCCAGCAGGTCATCTCCAGCAAGGGCAACCAGGGCTACAACGTCGCCACCGGCAACTTCGAGGATCTCGTGAAGGCCGGTGTCGTCGACCCGACGAAGGTCACGCGCACCGCTCTCCAGAACGCGGCTTCGATCGCCGGTCTGCTCCTTACCACCGAGGCCATCATCACCGATGTCCCGGAGAAGAAGGAAGCGGCCCCGGCCCATGGCCACGGTCACGGCGGCGGCGGCATGGATTACTAATCCACCCCGCTTCTCACCGATTCGTTCTCAAGCCGACCACCTCAGGGTGGTCGGCTTTTTCTTTGGACCTGTTCCGCGTTAATCCCTTTTGCCCTTTCCATCACCCTCGATCCCGGTTTCGGTCGGGCCATGGACGTCGTTTTCTTGGGCACGGGCACCTCTCAGGGTGTGCCGATGATCGCCTGCGACTGCGCGGTGTGCTGCTCCCCGGATCCGCGCAACCATCGCACCCGCGCTTCCATTCACGTCGTCATGGATGGACTTCACATCCAGGTCGACGCGGCTCCTGAATTTCGCCTGCAGTGTCTCCGGGAACGCGTTGACTGGATCGATCTGTTCATCCTGACGCACGGCCACGCGGACCATGTGGCGGGCATGGACGACCTGCGACGTTTCTGCGATTTGCTTGGCGGCAATGCGCTCACGGTGCTGTCGACCGATGAGGGCATGGGCCGGGTGCTGGCCATGTACCCGTACGCGATCATGGATCGGCCGATCGTGCGCGGCTACGCGGCCTTCCGCCTGCAGCAGATGCCTTCCGTACTCGATCTCCCGCAAGGGCGAATCGAGTCAACCCTCCTGCCGCACGGCGGCGTGAATACCCTCGGGCTCGTTTTCACCGAGGCCAGCTCGGGGGCGCGGTTCGCCTACTACACCGACTGCAAGCGGATTCCTCGGGAGGCGGTCGAGCTCGCGCGCGGAGCCGACCTAGTGGTTCTCGATGGGCTCCGCCCCGAGTTGCATCCCTCCCACATGAACCTCGAAGAGGCCGTCGCGGCAGCGGCGGAGATCGGAGCCAGATCGACCTTGCTCACACACATGACCCATTCGCTCGATCATGCGTCCACTTGCTTGAGCCTTCCCCATGGAATGGGCCTCGCCTATGATGGGCTGCGGATTCGTTTGCAGTAGAGAGACTTAAAGTAAGTAAGGCTAAAAGGTAATAAATCGATTGCCTTAATCCAGATCGGCTTTATCGAGTTAAGGCGATCGGATGAAGCTTTCGAAGAAAGGCGAGTACGCCCTCAGGGCTTTGATCGACCTCGGAATCGCCGCCGAGGTGGGTCGCGATTTGCTTCGGGTCGGGGAGATTGCGGAGAAAGAAAAGATTCCGGCGAAGTTTCTCGAGCAGGTCATGCAGGATTTGCGGAGCGGCGGCTTCATTCGGAGCCAGCGAGGCAAGTTCGGAGGCTATCGCCTCGCGCGGGAGGCCTCGCAGATCCCGATGGGGCAGATCGTACGCTTGATCGATGGCCCGCTGGCCCCGATTGGCTGTGTCTCGCAGACCGCCTATGAGCGCTGCAGTTGCCCCGATGAGGTGCACTGTGGGCTGCGTATGCTGATGCTGGACGTGCGAAACGCGATCGCCGGGATCCTCGACCGTTACTCCCTGGCTGATGTGGTCGAGGTGACGCTTCGCAAGATGCGGCGCGACGGCATCACCCTGCCGTTTAGCCAGCCGGATCGTCCCGAGACGCGGCGGGGCGCGCGGGGTGTGCCCGGGACAGCCGCGGGGACGCGGCTGCAGCCGCTTGACGGTCTCATCCAGAATCTTTTGCCCGACTACACCATCTAAGTTGTCCACCTCAGACCTGCTTACTTATGGCCAGAATCCACAACGACATCACCGAGACGATCGGTAACACGCCCCTTGTCCGTCTGAATCGCACCGCTGCTGCGCACGGTGCCGTGGCGGAGATCCTTCTGAAGCTCGAGTTCTTCAATCCGCTCTCCAGTGTCAAGGACCGCATCGGTGCCGCCATGATTGACGATGCGCTCAAGTCGGGCCGCATCAATCAGAGCACCGTGCTCATCGAGCCCACCTCGGGCAATACGGGTATTGCGTTGGCGTTCGTGGCGGCGGCGAAGGGTCTCAAGCTCGTGCTGACGATGCCGGAGACCATGTCGCTCGAGCGGCGCAAGCTGTTGAAGATCCTCGGAGCCCGCGTCGTCTTGACGGAGGGGCCGAAGGGGATGCGGGGCGCCATTGCCAAGGCCGAAGAGCTTCAGGCCAAGATTCCCAACAGCGTCATCCTGCAGCAGTTCACGAACCCGTCGAACCCCGCGGTCCATCGGCGTACAACGGCGGAGGAAATCTGGCGCGATACGGACGGGAAGGTCGACATCGTCGTGTCCGGCATTGGCACGGGAGGCACGATCACCGGCGTCGGTGAAACCTTGAAGGCGCACAAGCCGACGGTCCGCATCGTCGCGGTGGAACCCGATGCCTCTCCGGTCTTGTCCGGCGGTACGCCTGGCCCCCACAAGCTGCAGGGAATCGGAGCCGGCTTCGTCCCGGGCGTGTTGAATACCAAGGTCTACGACGAGGTGATTCGGGTGAAGGAATCGGATTCCGGTCCCATCTCCAAACAGGTCAATACCCAGGATGGCATCCCGATCGGAATTTCCTCGGGTGCTGCAGTTTGGGCGGCTCTCCAGCTTGCGAAGCGCCCGGAAAACCGCGGCAAGCAGATCGTGGTCATCATCCCCTCGAGTAGCGAGCGTTACCTCTCGACCTGGCTCTTTGCCGACATCAGCGCGGAGAGCGACTCCCTTGACGATCTGGTGCCAGCCGGGAGCTGAGGAGCCGTCCCGGTGACAGTCTGAAGGCCGCTGCGCCGCCCCGGTGGCTGATTTGCCGGGGTGGCGCGGTTTCGCGGTAGCCGGGCAAGCGCGCGACCTTCCTAGGTTCGGGCGGTGCCGTGATTGCGGACCTCGCTGTGGTAGTGCCAGCGATAAAATGCCACGGCCAAAGTGCAAAAGGTGACGAAGAGACCTCCGAGCTTCATGATGACCGCGCCCAAGAGTTGATCCTCCGCCGGTCCGAGTTTCGCGAAGAGCCTCGGCGCGTACTCGTAGGTGGGGTAGAGCACGTCCTGCGAAAACGCGAGGAACGCGAAGAGCGGAGTCATCCCGATCGTCACCGCAATCAGATAGAGAATCTGTACCCCCGGGTTCACCGGTGGCTGGAGCCGCGAGGGTCCCAAGATCGGCCACCAGTAGAAAAGGGCGGCCACGAAAAACATCAGGTGCTCCAAGACGTGCACCAGCTTGTCCTGGAGCGCCCAGTCGTAGATTTCCGGAACATGCCACGCGCTGAGCACGCCGACGTAGATCGCGGCGCAGCTCACGGGATGGAGCAGCTTGCGGCGTACTCCGGGGAAAGGAGCGCGCTGGAAGACGCCGTCCACCAGCCAGACCGGCAGGCCAAGCAGAAAGAAGATCGCGGCGGGATAGATCAGCAACTGGTGCTGAACCATGTGGGCACTGAGCAGAAACCGCTCGCCCGCCTGATCGAGCGGAGATCCCACCGCGAGGTAGAAGATCAACAGCCCGGAGTAGAACATGGCAGCTTCCTTCCGCGGGAACACCAGTGAGGTGCCCCAGAGTCGCCTACGCAAAGGCCCGCAGGCCATCGCATAGGCCCAGCCCAGAAAGATCAGCCCTCCGACTAGGTAGGGCTCGTTGTGCCAGTGACGCCAGTCGATCATTGGGTCAGGAACTCACGTGAAGCCGGCTGCACGAGAGCGGGAGGGCCGGCGTACACCTCAGCCCGCTCGCATTCCGCCTCAGGCGGAGCTGATCACCGTACTCACGGTCTGCAGCGCCGCAGCATCGTAGGCCGGACCGACTGGCTTGCTGTCGCCGACCGAAAACAGGAAGTACAGCGCGGTCACCGTACCGGTTGCCAGAACGAGACCGATGAAAAACAGGATCGTGCAGAGCAGCTTGTCCCACTTCAGGTGCATGAAGATGAAGATCACGAACATGAACTTCACCAAGGAGAGGAGCGAGAGTACGCCGAGGACCACCCAGTGCGGCAGGGGAAGGTAGATGGCGACGATCTCGATGCCGGTGATGACGGCCAAGAGCATGGCCACCTGCACAAAGATGTGGAACTTGCTCTGGTCGTGCTCGTGACCGTGGGAATCGTGAGAGGACGTGGCGGCGAGGGCGCTCATGGCGGCGGGAGAGGGTGAGAGGGACGTCAGGCCAGTGAAGGCAGCTCAGATGTACTCGAGGAGGTAGACCACCGGGAAGATGATGATCCAGACGATGTCGACGAAGTGCCAGTAAAGGCCCATGGATTCGACGTCGATGGCATTGCGCTCGCCGAAATCGACCGGGCCCCGGGAGCGGCCGAGGAACATGAGTCCGCCGATGCTGGCCGCCAAACCGATGAGGGAAAGGAGATGGCTGGAGAGGAAGGAGCCAACGGAGAACGTCGGGACGTGCATCTGGTGAGCGAAGTCGACGACCACATAGACGCCGAGGATCACGGCCACGGCGAACACAAGCAGGTGCACGATGCTCATGATGAACCAAGGCTGGGACGATTGTTCAGCATCCGCCGGCTTGAAGCTGCGGATGTACATCAGGATCAGCCAGAGGACTCCGATCGCCACGTGACAGCCGTGCGTGCCGGTGAGCGTGTAGAAGGTGGAGCCGAACAGACTGCTCGACAGCGTCAGACCCCTGTCGTGGACGAAGTGCTGGAACTCGTAGACTTGGCACGCGAGGAAGATCAGGCCGAAGAAGATCGTTCCGAGGAGGTTGTTTCGCGTGCTGCGGACGTTGCCCTTCTGGATCGCATTCACTGCCAGCGCCATGAGCAGCGACGACATCAGCAGAATGAAGGTCGAGAACGACGTGAGTTCGATCGAGAAGACGGATCGCGGGTCCGGTGAGCCGGCCGGTGGGTGGATCCGATACACGACGTGCATCGAGATCAGGGCACCGAAGAACATGCAGTCGGACGCGAGGAACGTCCACATGAACAGTTTCTTGTTCGGAATGCCGGTCGACGTCGTGGCGTCGTGGTGGTGGTCAATCGCGCCGGAGGCGGAGTGGCTGCTCATGGTCGAAAGGGGATCGGGTTGGAGGTGCTCGGCCGGCCTCGCTCAGTGATGGGCTTGGCCGTCCTTCGGCTCGATCGGATTGCCATCCTTGTCGAGGTGGAGGTGGTAGCCGCCCGGTCCTTCCCAGGCCCACAGATAAACGGCGATGAAGAGGACCACGCCGCCGGCGATCGCGCCCATGAAATTGTGATTCGTGAAGAACAGGCCGCCGGTGAGGAGGGCCATCGCGGCCAGCAAGGGGAACCAGGACTGGCTCGGCATGTGAATGCCGCCATGGGATTCCTCCTCGGCTGCGTTCTTCGCCTTCTCGCGCTCAATCTCGTCGCGGTGGTTCTTTTCGTACCAGAAGGCGTCGCGCGCGTGGACGGTCGGGATCACTGCGAAGTTGTACTCCGGCGGCGGGTTCGGGATGGACCACTCGAGGGTGCGGGCACCCCAAGGATCGCGGCCAACCTTCTCGCCCTTGAAGTAGGTGTAGAGCATGACCACGAAGTAGACGGCCATGCCGATGCCGAGGATCATGGCGCCCACCGACGCGATGAAGTTGGCGGAGTTCCAACCCATGTTGCCGTCGTAGGTGAAGGTACGGCGCGGCATGCCGTTCAGCCCGAGGAAATGCATCGGGAAGAACGTCACGTTGAAGCCAACGAAGATGGCCCAGAAAGAGAACTTCCCCCAGGCCTCGGACACCTTGCGACCGAAGATAAGCGGGAACCAGTAGTGAATGCCGGCGAGCAGCGCGAAGATCGAGCCGCCGATCAGCACGTAGTGGAAGTGGGCCACCACGAAGTAGCTGTCCTGCTGCTGCGCATCCGCCGGTGCCGCCGAGTGCATGATGCCGGAGAAGCCGCCCATCATGAACATCCAGACGAAGCCGAGCGCGAACATCATGGGTGTCCGCATCTGGAGCTGTCCGTTCCAGAGGGTGCCAATCCAGTTGAAGATCTTCACGCCGGTCGGAACCGCGATGGCCATCGTCGCGATCGAGAAGGCGGCCGTGGCCATCGTTCCCATGCCGGTTGTGAACATGTGGTGGGACCACACGCCGAAACCGAGCAGTCCGATGACCGCTCCCGAGAACACGATGATCGGGTAGCCGAAGAGAGGCTTGCGCGAGAAGGTCGGCAGGATCTCGGAGATGATGCCCATCGCCGGGAGAATCAGGATGTACACCTCAGGGTGTCCGAAGATCCAGAAGAGGTGCTGCCAGAGAATCGGGAGACCGCCGTTGGAGACCTCGAAGAAACTCGTTCCGAAGGAACGATCCATCATGAGAGCGATGAGCGCGATCGTGATCGCCGGGAAGGAAAGCACGATCAGGAACGCCGTGATCAGGGTCATCCACGTGAAGACCGGCAGCCGCATCATCGTCATGCCGGGGGCGCGCATGTTGATGATCGTAACGATGAAGTTGAGGGATCCGACGACCGAGGAGACGCCGAGGACCTGCAAGCCCATGACCCAAAGGTCCGTGGACATGTCGGTCGCGAACTGGTTGGAGTACGCCGTGCTGGTGAGCGGGGCGTAGCCGAACCATCCCACGTCCGGGGCGCCGGACTTAACAAACCAGCCGACGTTCAGGATGATGGCGCCGGCGAGGAAGACCCAGAACGCAAACCCGTTCAATCGAGGGAACGCGACGTCGCGGGCCCCGATTTGCAGAGGCATGATGTAGTTGAAGAACGCAGCCGACAACGGCATCACGGCGAGGAAGATCATCGTCGTGGCGTGCATCGTGAAGAGCTCGTTGTAGGTCTGGGCGCTCAGGAACGTGTTGTTCGGCACCGCGAGCTGAATGCGGATCAACAGAGCCTCGAAGCCGCCCACGAGGAAGAAGATCAACGACGACACGCCGTAGAGTAGGCCGACGCGCTTGTGGTCCACCGTGGTGAGCCAGCTCACGAGACCGGTCTTGGCGGTCGGTCGCGTGAAGACGAACGGACGCTTCTCCGCGGCGGCGGTGTCCTTGCCGATGAAATCGGACTTGGTGATGGCTTGCATGGATCGGGTGCTCCTCGAAAGGGATTACTTGAGGCTGTGCAGGTAAGCGACGAGCGAACGAGCCTCGTCGTCATTGATCGAAAACTGTTCTTCCCAGGCTCCGGTCTCGCTATTGCGGACCACGTAGCCGCCGAACCACATCTTGTTTCCGGGCTTCACGTTGTTCGGCTCGGTCAACCAGCGGTGCAGATTCTGCTCGGTGTTCTCCAGGAGGCCACCGGCGATGGTGGTGCGCGCACCGATTCGGGTCAGATCCGGCCCGGAGATGCCGGCGCCTTCATGGCCACGCACCGCGTGGCACCCAGCGCACTTCTTTTCGATGAAGAGCTTTCGGCCTTGGGCGATCAGTTCGGGGCTCTCGCCGGCGTCGACCTGCTGCTTTTGCTGCCAAGCGGCGAACGGGGCGCGATCGAAACCCTCGCTCCATCCCGGGGAATTGGGGCGCTGCTTCTCGTACTTGTAGGATGCAAACTCGACGCGCGGGGTTCCGGCGGCCGGGGTGGCTCCGATCTGCGTACCTGGCACGGTGCGCGCCGGGCTCTTCTGTTGAGCCAGCCACGCGGCAAAATCAGCTTCGGAAAGGGCAATCACGCGGAACCGCATCACGGCATGCGACTCGCCGCAGAACTCGGCGCACTGACCCCAGAAGTAACCCGGCTCGTCGGCCTTCAGCCAGAGGTGGTTTCCACGATTCGGCATCATGTCCACCTTGCCGGCCAGCTTCGGGACCCAGAACGAATGGATGACGTCGACGGTGCGCAGATTCACGCGCACCGGTCGCCCTGCCGGGATCACGAGCTCGTTGCCGGTCACCAGCGCTCCACTCCCCTCGATCTGCTCCTTCGGGTACTCAAACTTGAACCACCACTGGTAGCCGGTCGCAGTCACTTCATAGGCATTCGCCCGCTCCGCCTCCGGAACGTCATAGGTAAACCAAATCGCCCGCATCGTCGGAACCGCGATGATGACCAAGGCTCCGATCGACAAGACGATCAGCCCGATTTCGATCAGGGGATTGCCGTGGCTCTGCTCGGGCGGCGGTTGATTGCTCAAATCCCCCGATCGGACCCGAAAACGCAACGTCGCGTAGGCCAAAACCGCGGCGACCAGGACGAACAGGATCACCGATACCCACAGCGTGACGTAGAAGACGTCGAGCTGAGTCTTGGCCACGGGACCATGGGTCTCGAACGTGGACTGGGGGCCGGAGGTCCAACCGCCGGTGAGCAGCGGGAGAAGGCCCACAAGTACGAGGGAACGGGCGCGCGAAAACGCCGTGCGGAGGGTGAGGGTGAGGGTCATGTCGCCAAAAGGGAAACGCGGAGGCCGGAAAGTGTCCGCGCGTTGGGAGAGCGTCCGCATCGCGAGGGGCGTTTCAAGCCAGATCCTTGTAGAGCGTTCATTCAGCCTGCAAAACCGCAACGAATAGCGTTCAAGCCGTACACCCGCGGGCCAAGTATTAGGCCTGCGAGACGCTGACGAGCGATTGCCTGATGAGCACGCATGCGGGATTTCTCGGCGAAGAACGGAGTAGTTTTTGTCCGTTTGCGAAAAACAGGATTGCAAAGGCAATTCGGCGGCTAATACGGGCAGGCGATTTGCCGGACCCTTGCCCAGCCAACGCTCATGCGTCAGCGCGCTGCAATGAAACGAGTGCCAGCGTGAAGGCCACCATCGCCTCGTCTTGGCCATGCGTATGCCCCGTTTTCCGATTGCGAATTAGGAGGCCGGGCCAACGCTGACGGCTCGCTCGCGTGCTCTCTGTGACGTCCTCTGCTTCCTCCGCGAAAGGTCTGTTCCTTGATCGGGACGGGACCCTGATCGAGCACGTCCCTTATCTGCATGATCCTAATCATGTTAAGCTGATTCCGGGCGTTCGGGAGGCGCTGCATCAAGCGCGTGGGGCGGGTTTTCGCCTGTATCTTTTCACCAATCAGTCGGGGGTGGGGCGCGGGATGTTTCCTCTCGCAGCCGTGCACGCCGTCAACCAACGGATGGAACGCTTACTCGGGTTCACCGACCAGGGGTTTGCGGAAATCTGCATCGCGCCGGAGGCTCCGGACCAACCTTCGACTTACCGTAAGCCTTCACCTCGGTTTATTGAGGAAATGATTGTTAGGGATAATCTTGTGAAGAAAGATTCCTGGATGATTGGTGATGCCCCGTCCGATTGGGAGGCGGGTTGGAGGGCTGGAATCAATGCGGGTGCAGTGGGACTCACGGGGGCGGAAGATCCGGCTTGGGGAGCGATGCGATCGCGATGGACTGTAGCGGCGGCACCGACTCTTGCGGACCTTATGCCGACCCTTTTGCGTGCCGGGTAGCTGGGTGCTTCTCCCTAGAGGGCCGAGATAGGCGAGTTTTCGGTCGGGGAAATACCTAAATCGGGCCCGTGGTGCGTCCGATTGCCCAAGGAGGCCGGAGAGTAGCCATCCCGTTCGGAGGGATCATCGCTTGCTCGTTGCGCCTTTTCCCCCCGATGCCGACTCCCCCACCGCGTTTCAGTGATGCCGAGATCATGCGTCGGATCGATGCCTGTCCCAAGCTCGCGTCCCTGCAGAGCATCAATCGCGCGCTCGCCGGTCTCGTGAGCGCGGAGCAGAGTTTCAACTCGCAGATCGCGGAGATCATCCGCCGCGATCCTTCGCTGACCGCGCGCCTGCTTCGCATGGTGAACAGCGTCTACTTCGGGCTGAGCGCGAAGGTGAACAACATCGAGGAGGCGGTCTTCTATCTGGGCCTGCGACAGATTCGGGAGCTCTCGATGGCGACGCCGGTGATCGAGGAACTGGAGCGGCTCACGGATACGGGGACGCGCCTGCCGTGGCGGGACCTTTGGAAGCACTCGATCGGATCAGCGATCATGACGCGTGAGATTCTTGCGACGACAACCCTCCTCGTCGACGATGACACGGATTACATCATTGGTCTCCTGCACAACGTGGGCAAGGTCGTCCTGGCGACGGCGTTTCCCGAGGAGTTCAGCCGGATCGTGCAGCAGTCGTTTGGGTCTGCGACCGAGGTCTGCCAAGCGGAGCGGGAGTTGATCGGCTGGGACCATGCGAGGATTGGCGGCGTGTATCTGCAGCGGCACCAACTCGCGGGTGAGATCACGGATGCGGTCTTGTATCACCACGCTCCCGAGCTGGCTCCGCAGCACGGCTTCTATGCCGCCGCGGTCCAGATCGCGGATCAACTGGTTCGCTACGCCGGCATTCCGGGTGGTTTCGAAAAGGTGGAACCGATCGCCTACGACTCGTGGCTGAATCTTCCTGGATGGCGCATCCTCTTCGGCGACGGTGAGCGAGAAACCCGTCTCGCCCGCGCCGCGTTGGCGAACAGTGTCCAGCGCCTCCCCACGGTGCTCAACGGACTCGTGTGACCGTGTCGGGTCCGCTTTTTCGTCGTGCCGCTACTCATGGAACCGTCGCCGGCAGTTTCCGCGGAAAGCGCACTGGTGCTGCTCGATTCGCGGCGGCGGATTCGGCGGATTTCTCCGGGAGCGGCCGCGCTGCTGGATCGCTCGCCGGGTACGTTGCTCGGTTTGGACTGGCGGCCGGCCGATTTTCTAAGCGGGCGTGAGTTGATCTGGCACGAAGAGCAACTCCGAGGCTCGGTGTCCCGCGATGACCTTCATCTGGTGTTCTTGCGGCCCTTGAGGACCAATGCCGAGCCGGCGCGGAGCGTCGCGTCGCTCGCGGCGTGGTCGGACTCCGCAGAACTCGCGCTCTTGCGCTCCCCGGACGGTCGCGTGATCGAGGTCAATCAGGCCTTGGCGCGAAAGTTCGCGCTGCCGGCCCCGGAATGGCGTGACCGGGAAGTGTCTTCCCTTGTTCACCCGGAGGATCTGCCGGTTTGGAACGAGGCTCAGCAGCGCCTCCAGCGTCCGCCCTACCGTCTCGCCCATGAGAGCCGATGGTTGACGGCGCAGGGCTGGCGCTGGCTGGCGTGGGAGGAAGCAGCGATTCTGGATGAGGAGGACCGGGTGACTGGCCTGCGGGGTGTCGGACGCGATGTCACCAAGCACCGTCTCGCGGAGGAGCACTTCCAGAAACTGGCTCGCGCGGTGGATCAGGCACCGCTGGCCGTGGTGATCACGATGCCGGATGGGCGGGTGCAGTACGTGAATCCGCGATTTACGGAGGTGACGGGCTTCACGCTGGAGGAAATCTTTGAGCGTGGGATTGATGTGCTGCGTTCGGGATTCGCGACCGAGGGTGAATGGCAGCAGTTCTGGGGCACCGTGCAGGCGGGGCAGGCATGGCGGGGCGAGGTGTGCGCCCGTTACAAGACGGGGACGCCGGTCTGGGAGCTCGTTCAAGTTTCCCCCATCCGCAACCATGCGGACGAGATCACCCACTTGCTCTGCCTTCGCGAGGATATCACCGAGCGCAAGCGCCTCGAGGAGCAGCTGCGTCAGTCGCAGAAGATGGAGAGCCTCGGTACCTTGGCTGGCGGCATCGCGCATGACTTCAACAATCTGCTCGCGATTATTGATGGCTTCGCGGACCTCGCGGCCGTGCGTGTCTCGGCTGATCCCGAGCTGAGTCGTTACCTGAGTGAGGTCCAGGCCGCTTCCCAGCGAGCGAGCGGCCTGGTGCGTCGCATCTTGACCTTTAGCCGCAAGGCCGAGGTCAGTTTCCGGCCGGTTTCGGTGAATCGGCTCATCCTGGAGCTCGGGAGACTGTTCTCTGAGACCTTCCCCCGGACCATCGTCTTCGAGTACCGGCTCGATGAAACGCTACCCACGCTCTCGGCGGACCAGAATCAGCTGCAGCAGATCCTGCTCAACCTCTGCGTCAATGCCCGTGACGCGATGCGCGAGGGCGGGCGGATCACGTTGGTCACAGGTCGGCGGTCGGGAGAGCAATTGGTCCGATTGGGAGGGGAACCGACCAAGGAGTACATGATGATCCGGGTTGCAGATACGGGATGCGGGATGCCGGAGTCGGTCCGGTCCCGGATTTTTGAACCTTTCTTCACGACCAAACACGATTCTGGGGGAACGGGACTCGGGCTCTCCGTGGTCTATGGCGCCGTCGTGCATCACCGTGGTGTGATTGACGTGGAGAGCCGGGAAGGGGCGGGTACAACGTTCTCGGTGTTTCTGCCGATGACGGGACGCGAGTCGGCGGACAGCACGGCGGAGACGGGAGGGGTAGCGGAGATCCCGACTGGCACCGAGTCGGTTCTGGTGGTCGAGGACGAGCTGGCGCTGCGGACTCTCCTGCGGGTCTCGCTGGAGGCTAAGGGGTACCGGGTTCGGACGGTTGCCGACGGGGGAGAGGCGCTGGAGCTCCTGCTGGGGGACCCGGGCCGGATTGATGCGGTGGTCTTGGACCTCAACTTACCCCGGGTGTCGGGCGTGGAAGTATATCCGACCATTCGTCGCCTTGTTCCCGACGCCGCGGTCCTCGTCCTCAGTGGCAATGTATCAGCGGAGGCGCGGGCGGAGCTGGAATCATCGGGCCAGCCCGTGTTTTTGTCCAAGCCCTGCCGCCTGGGCGAGTTGGGCCGCCAACTCCGGCGAGCGCTGGATGGTCGCCGGCAGGGTCGGGGCCTGGCCCCATGAGAGGGGATGGAGGGGCGTCGGCCTCACCCGTCTTGCCCTCGACAAGTGCTTAATCGGGCGCGCGGCGGGTCGATGTAAACCCCGTGATTTTGAACCCTCGTGCGCCCCGTTGCAGCGTCTGCGGCATCGTTGCCTTCGCGCCGGCCTTGGCCGTCGAGGGATTTACTGCGGGAGGGCCAGCCCGGTGACCACCTTCGAGCGCATCCGTTCCTCGCTTTCCCAGCCGGGGCCTTTGGACGCTGAGGACAGGGCGGAGTCTCCGACAGGCGAAGTCCTGAGCGACGCGCAGATCTTGGCGCCCGTCTTCCGCCGCGGTGACGCGTGGATGCATCTCTTCCTCGCGTTCCATGCGGTCTTGGCGTTGGCGCTGGCGGCGGTCCAGCAGACGTGGGTGGAAGCGATCGTGATGATCGCCCTGGCCGTGGTGATCTTCTGGTTGCCTGCGCAGCGCAAACCGGGGTCGTTCCTAGCCCGTGCGGGAGCTGGCATCGCGCTGCAGCTGTTCGCGGCCCTCCATGTTTACCAGGTGCCGTCCCTGCCGGAGCTCCATTTCCTTTTCCTCACCAGCGCTGCCATGCTGGTGATTTATGCGGATTGGAAAAGTCTCTGGCCCGCCGCTTCGGTGGCGCTGGCCGCGCATGTGGCGGTGATTGCGTGGCCCGCAGGTGGCCTCGCGGTAGCACTCTTCCGCGGAGTCGAGCCTTCGATCGCGGGCGTGGTGACGCATGCGGCAGGTATGGGGCTGCAGTTTACCTTGGTTGGAATCTGGGCGTTTCTCGCGCATCGGCACTTCATTGCCGAGCAGCGCGCCCGGCAGCGACTGGACCAGCAGCGGCTTGAGCTCACGGAGCAGCTGACTCGCGTCCAGCAGTCCGAGCAGCTCCTGCAACGGAGCGGGCAGGTTCTGCTGGAAACGCAGGGCAAGATGGCTCGGGAGATCCGTGAGCGTCGTTACGCCGAGGAAGTGCTCCTGCAGGCCAAGAGCGATCTCGAGGCGGCGAACCGTCAGCTCCAAGACTCGATCGCTCGCGCCAACGAGCTCGCGCTCTCTGCAGAGGTCGCCAACCAGGCGAAGAGCGCGTTTCTCGCGGTCATGAGCCATGAGATTCGCACGCCGCTGAACGGCGTGATAGGCATGACCGACCTCATGCTCGAGGGTGAGCTGAACGAGCAGCAGCGCGATGGTCTGGAGACTATTCGCTCCTCGGGGACCGGGCTGCTGGTCATTCTGAATGACGTGCTCGACTTCTCGAAGATTGAGTCAGGTCGCCTCGATCTGGAAGGCGTTCCGTTCGACCTCAATCGATGCCTCGATGAGGTAATCGCGTTGTTCGCCAGTCCGGCGTCCGCCAAGGGGCTTCATCTGTCCGTGCGCGTCGCCGCCGACGTGCCGGCGCGCATCCGGGGAGATGCGAATCGGCTCCGTCAGATCATCTCGAACCTCCTGAGCAACGCCGTGAAATTCACGGAGCGCGGTGAGATCGCGGTCGAGGTGTCGCGGCAGTGGATCGGTTCGGATGCGACGGGTGTCGCGCGGATCCAGTTCTCCGTTCGCGACACGGGGCCGGGGCTTGCTCCCGACGCGCAGGGACTGCTCTTCCAGCCTTTTACGCAGGCGGATGCCTCTACCTCCCGAAAGTTCGGCGGCACTGGTCTTGGACTCGCGATCTGCCGTCGGCTGGCCCAACTCATGGGAGGGGATGCGTGGGTGGAAAGCTCGCTCGGCCGAGGCTCCACGTTCTCGTTCTCGATCCTCGCCGACGTCGTCACGGATGAGGCGTACGCCGAGTCCGTCACCGTTGTTCCGGTGGCGCCGCAACCCAGCAAGGCGGTAGCGCCTCTCGCTGCAACCGGTCATGCGCTGCGGATCCTGCTCGTGGAAGACAACGCCGTGAACCAGAAAGTGGCGCTGACCATGCTCAGCCGTCTCGGGTACGCCGCCGATGTGGCGTTCCATGGGGGCGAAGGACTCGCCGCGGTGCGGGACAAGGATTACGACATCGTGCTCATGGATTGGCACATGCCGGAAATGAACGGCCTGGAGGCCACGATTGCGATCCGGCGCGAGTTGCCGCCAGGCCGGCAGCCATGGATCATCGGCCTCACCGCGAATGCGATGACCGGTGACCGCGAGAAGTGTCTGCAGGCGGGCATGGATGACTACATGACCAAGCCGTTGCGACGGGAGGAACTCGTGGCTGCGCTTGAGCGGGCGGGTTCGCATCGAGAATCCACTCCCCCGTCGCTTGCTGCGTTTGGCGGCTCGGCGGCGCGTTGAGGTCGGCCGCGTGGGTGGGCGGATTGCTTTTCGCCGTGCCAACCTCGCTCCGCCCTGTCACGGTCCGGGGGTCACCATGAACCCCGAGTCGACGCCGACGGTACGTTCGCACTACAAGAAGACCTGGCAGAATCTGGCCCTGGGGTCGGAGGGCGCGGTGATCTACGTCTCCGGCTACGACGACGAGGACCAGCTGCACGCGACGATGGAGGATACATTGGGAATCCTCCGGCAGACCGTGGGCATTCGACCCGATGATGTCTTTCTGGAGATCGGCTGCGGGGTGGGGCGGGTGGGCCGGGGACTCGCGCCATTCGTCCGGGAATGGATCGGGTGCGATGTTTCGAGCGAGATGATCCGGCAGGCGCGGCGCAAGACGCTCGGCTTGGAGAACGTGCGCTTCGTCGAGGTGTCGGGCTACGATCTACAGCCGGTTCCGGACAATTCCGTGGACGTCGTCTACACGACGGTCGTCTTCATGCATCTGGACGAGTGGGATCGTTACAACTACTGTCTGGAGGCGTTTCGCGTGCTGAAGCCGGGTGGGCGATTCTACTGCGACAATGCGAACATCGCTTCGGATGAGGGCTGGGAAATGTTCGAGAGCGTCCGCACGCGATTCCCATCAGCGGAGCGTCCGCCGCAGTCGTCGAAGTGTTCCAGCGTGCCCGAAATCGAGACCTTCCTGCGCCGGGCGGGTTTTGTGGACCGGCACGTCGCGACCCGTCCCATGTGGGTTTACGGCTGGGGAACCAAGCCCGGCGCGCTCTGAGCTGGCGCCACCGGCAGCGGTGCAGCGTTGGTCTTCGTCGCTTCAAGCGCCGCTTTGCGCTGAGCCTCCTCGTAGGCCTTGCGCTGCTGCATGCCGATCTCGAGGAGGTCGCTGACGAGCATGCGCGCTTCGCGTTCGGCTTCAGCCGGCGTTGATGGGGGCGGCAGCGGGACGACCGGTGCGATGGGAACCGTGGCCGCACTGGTCCCTGAACTCGCGACAACCACGGGTTGCTTCATCACGAGACGCTTCATCTCGCCGCGAACCTTCAGGGTGGCGGCATCCTGACGACGGTCGTAATCGACTGCCTCGACGCCGTTGTCGGACTTTCCGATCCCGATCCAGAAGCTCTTCTTCGCCTGGGTGTCGGTCAGGTTCAGGAGAACCGTCTTGCCCGTCACGATCACGCCGGTGAACTCGAGGAAGTCCTTGGCGGCCGCTGTGGCGACGGGTGCGGAAGGGTCTCCGGGTGGCGGCAGGAACGGAGACGGATGGAGCCGGGACTCGCCGGCGGAGACGCTAGCGAGTCCCGCGAGGAGCACCGCGATCATCCCAAGGGGACACAGGCGCACCTCCCATCGCGGGAGGGGAGCGCGGGAGGCGCGGTGGCCCGGGTGCACGATCAGCGGGGCAGGGGAGGCGGCGGCTTGATCTGGCCGGCCTGGGCCTGCTTGAGCAGGTTCTGGGCATTGTCCGGCTGCTCTGCGTCGAAGAAGCCGGTCAGCTGACGGAGACGCGTCGGATGGCGCATCTTGCGCAGCGCCTTCGCTTCGATTTGGCGGATGCGCTCGCGCGTCACCTTGAACTGCTTTCCGACCTCTTCGAGCGTGCGGCTGTAGCCGTCGACGAGGCCGAAACGGAGCGAGAGGACGCGGCGCTCGCGCTCGGTGAGTGAATCGAGCACATCAATGATCTTTTCCCGCAGCAGGGAGAAAGCCGTCATGTCGTACGGATTCTCCGCGCTCTTGTCCTCGATGAAATCTCCGAAGCTAGTGTCGTCTCCATCGCCGACGGGCGACTGCAGCGAGATGGGCTGTTGAGCCATCTTCATGATCTGCTGCACGCGCTCGACCGGCAGGTTCATCTCATCGGCCACTTCGTCGGGAGTGGGCTCATGGCCATACTCCTGGAGCAGTTGCTTCTGGACCTGCATCACCTTGTTCAGCGTCTCGATCATGTGGACCGGGATGCGGATGGTGCGGGCTTGGTCGGCGATCGACCGGGTGATGGCTTGGCGGATCCACCACGTGGCGTACGTGGAGAACTTGTAGCCGCGGCGGTACTCGAACTTTTCGACCGCCTTCATCAGGCCCATGTTGCCCTCTTGGATGAGGTCGAGGAAGGACAGGCCGCGGTTCGTGTACTTCTTGGCGATCGAAATCACGAGGCGGAGGTTGGCCTCGACCATTTCCGTCTTGGCCTGATGCGCTTCGCGTACGTGGACGTTGGTGCGATTCACCACGTCCAGCAGGGCCTGCGCCGCGATGCGCTGGCTTGCCTCGATCGTCTTGAAGCGGGCGTGAATCGCCTTCGTGTCGATCGCGGCGTCCTTCTTGGTCCGCGGATGCTTGGCGCGCTCAAGAAGCGCGTTCAGTTCCTGAATCTCCGTCAAGACCGGGCGGATGCTCTCGAGGTACTCCTCATAAACCTTCAGCTTGAAGAAGAACTTCGAGAAATTCGCGCGCAGCGCGGACTCGCGCTTGCGATGCTTCGTGAGGATGCGCTTGCGATCGGCGTCATTGCGCGCGGCGAGGAATTCCGCCCACGACTCCGCGACGGCGGACTCATTCTTTTCCGTGAGCTCCACCAGCTTGGGCAGGCTCTTGAAATAAGCGTCCCGGCTCTCGATTTTCTTGTCGATGACGATCCGGTCGAAGCGCTCCTCGCGATTCAGCAGCTTTGATCCCAGGGAAACGATGTGGCGGGCAACGATCGATGCCTCGAACAAGACCTCCTGGGCCTTCAGCTCGGCGGTCTCGATGCGCTTGGAAATCTCGACTTCCTGCTCTCGCGTCAGCAGCGGGACCTGGCCCATCTGCTTGAGGTACATCCGGACCGGATCGTCCAGGATGTCGTTCTGGGACGAGCGGGTCTCTTCCTCTTCCGCCTCTTCCTGACGCTGCTTGAATGACTCGACCTCCTCGGACTCGATGATCTCGATGTCGAGGTTCTGCAGGATCGAGAGGACGTTATCGATTTCGTCCTGATTCTCGACGGAGTCCGGCAGCGCTTCGTTGATGTCGTCGAAGGTCAGGTATCCCTGTTCCTTCGACTGGCGGATGAGGTGGCGGATCTTCTCGTTGATGCCCCCGGGTGCCCCCTCAGGAAGGCCGGTGGCGGGGGATTTGGCGAGGACCTCCTCCACGGCCTCGGACTGATCATCGACGGTGGCGGACTTTGCTTTGCTGCTGCGAGCCATGGATTAGGGAAAGGAGAGGAGCGATCAACCTAGTCAACAGGTGCAAGCACGATCGGCGTGCGGAGCTGTCGCTGAAGTTCAGACCGGCGTTTCAGGAGAGAAATTGCGTCAAGCGTACTGTCCGCAGGGAGATTGGCTAAATCAAGGTCGATTTTCCTTAGCTCCGGCTCCAAGGCTCGGGAGCGCAGGCGAAGCAAGCCCTCTTGCAGCGCTTTTGCTGGATCGTCGAGTTCAGGAGTGTCGAAGGCCAAGGAAGCAACCAGCGCTTTCTCTTCGGCGGACTCGAGAAGCATATCGAGGTGATCGCGTCCTGGCCAGTTGTCCTGTTCGAATTCCGCCAGAAAACGGTTGAGGAGGGCGCCGGCGGGGTGGCTTAGGTCGATCCAGTCATGAGGAAACGCGGTCGCGAGCGCCTTTCCGAATCGTTCCCAATGCAGCAGAAGCAGGAGAAGGTCCTGCTCCGCAGCGATGCTGCGGGTGTCGGGTGGGGCGGCCGGGCGGGGAGGCAGGTCGTTGGCGGCGGGGCGAATGGCGGCGCGCGCACCTTCCTGGGCTTGAAGGCGCTCGTTCGTGCGCGTGAAGTCCTTCTGCAGAGCCGCGAGCGGGATCCGAAGGTGGGCGGCGGCCTCGGCGAGGAACTGGGAGCGAGCCACCTCGGATTCTGCGGCGCCGATGATGCGCTGCAGTTCGGTGGCCACGCGGGTTTTCTCCTCGGGTGTGGCGGCCTCCGCGTGCGGGAGCAGGGAGCGGCAGGCGAAGCCAATGGCCGATAAGGCTTGGCTGCGGAGTTGTTCGTAGCCCTCGGGCCCTTTCTCAAGCAGCAGGAGATCGGGATCGATCTTCCCGGCTGGATCGTTGGCGCCGAGGATGCGCACCTCCAGACCCGCCCGCAAGGCCAGCGGAATCAATCGTAGGGCCGCCTTTTGGCCGGCGGAGTCGCCGTCGAACAGGCACTCCACTCGCGTCTGATAGCGGCGGAGAAGCGCGAGCTGACCGTCCGTGATGGATGTTCCCTGAGGAGCCACCGCCGACTTCAAGCCCACGCTCCAGCATCGGATCGCGTCCAGCTGACCCTCGACCAAAATGAAGGGCTGGTTCTCCTTGCCCGCAGCTTCCCGCGCACGGTCGAGGTTGAAGAGCAGATTGCCCTTGGTGAAGATCGGGGTTTCCGGCGAGTTGACGTACTTTGCCTCCTTGGCGGGATCGTCCTCGGGCGTCAGCTGGGTCTGGCGGGCGGTGAAGGCGACGACCCGGCCTTGGTGATCACGGATCGGGATCATCAGCCGACCGCGAAAGCGGGGGCGGAGTGAGCCAAGCCCGAGCGGCACACCTTCTCGGACGAAGAAGAGCCCGCACTGGCGGATTGCGTCCTCGGAATAGCGTTTGCGCAGGAGCGCGGCCGCCAAGCCGCCGTCGTTGGGCTCCGCAGCTCCAATGCGGAATTCGTCGGCGATCGCGGCCGTGAACCGACGCGATGTCACCCAGTAGTTCCGCATGAACTCGCCGCTTTCGGTCCGGCCGCGGAAAACTTGGAAGAAGTGCTCGGTCGCCTGCTCGTGCAGGTCGAAGAGCTCCTGTCGGAGGGAGCGTTCCTCCGCCGTAGGCCCGGATCCTTCCTCGTATTCGATCACGACGCCGAAACGTTTGCCCAAGGTCTCCACGGCCTCCGTGAAGGACAATTGCTCCGTTTCGCGCACGAACGTGATCGCGTCGCCCGCCTTGCCGCAACCGAAGCACTTGTAGAAACCCTTGTCCGGATCGACGTGGAAGGAAGGCGTCTTCTCGCCGTGAAAGGGGCAAAGACCCTTGTAGCGTGCCCCGGCCTTGCGCAGCGCGACTGTGCGGGAAATGACGTCCACCAAGTTCACCCGCAACTTCAGGTCGCGGACGCAGGTGGGTTTGATGGCGGGCATGGCGGGAGGAACCGGAGATGGCCGTTCCGCGCATCGGCGGCTTCGGGCAAAAATCCTGAGAAATGGACTTTCGGGGCAGGGCCGGGTGTGTCAAGTGTCGCACCTGCTGGTGTTCGATGGGAACCTCCGTCCGGGCACAGCGACTCACTCTTCATGATCGTGCTTTCTTCTCTTCTTCGCGCCCGCTGGGGAGCTTGGGCGGCTCTTCTCGTCTGGGCGTGCGCCGCCACGAGTGCCGAGGCCCAGGATGCGGCGGCGCGGCCCGGCACGGGGCTTCCTCCTCCCGCCCCCTTGCTCCCCGTCTGGGAGACGAGCCTGCAGAATTTTGACCAGCCGATCTACGAGCGTGAGGTGGAGCGCCTGATCGTGCAGTTTGAGGCCTCGACCGGTCGTCCGCTGCGTCCAGGCGTGAAACGCAAGGTCGGCCTCAAGGTGTACGCCGATTCCGGGGCCGGTCTCTCCACGCCCCATGCCCTGGTCCATGCCGTGATCGCGGCCCTCGAGCGGCGCGGATTTTCCAAGGCCGACATCTTCCTCGTCGGTCTCAACCAGCTGCGGCTGCGCATCACGGGCTTCCTTCCCTCCTTGGTCACCGGCCAGTCCGCGTACGAAGGCCACCCGGTCTTCGTGCTCGAGTCGGGCCGTTTCTTCGATCCGGTCTGGTTCTACGATAGCCCGCTGCCCACGCGCTTTGATCCGATCCTCGCTGACAAGCAGATTGAGGGGGTCCCGGGCGACTCGACGCTTGAGCAGGACCGCAAGAGTTTCCTCGCGACCCCGCTCTTCCTCGATGCCGACTTCTGGATCAACCTGCCGGTTTACACCGATCATCCCATCCTCGGGGTGAACGGAGCCTTGGTGAACGCGACCCTCTGGAATGCGTCGAACACCGCACGCTTCTTCCGCTCCCCAGCCAACGCGCCCGCGGCGGTGGCGGAGATGAGCGCGATTCCTGAGTTGCGGGCGACGTGGGCCTTCACGATTGCCACGCTCGAGCGCTACCAGTTCATCGGGGGGCCGTTCTTCAATTCACTGTACACCGTGTCCGAGCCCCGTCTCTGGCTGAGCGCCGATCCGGTCGCGATGGACACCCTCGCGTTGCGGAAGATCAATTACTGGCGCAAGCGGACGGGGTTCCAGCCGGTGGCCGACGAGATCCGCACCCTGGAGTTCGCGGAGACCTTGGCGGTGGGTACGGCGCGGTCGCTCGATACGCGTCTTGTCCGGCTGAATGATTGATCCGGCGCACGCCGGAAAAAACCCCTTGCACCGCCTCCCGATCAGACCGATTTTTGCGTCATGCTGGCAGTCCTGAACACGTCCGCCGATTACTTCCCCATCCTGATCCAGGCGATCCTCGCCGCTGCGTTGGCGGCTGGCATCATCGGGGTCAGCCATCTCCTGGGGCAGCGGGCACGAGGGGGCGCGATCAAGGACAGCGCCTACGAGTGCGGCGTGAAGCCCGAGGGGATCGCTCACACGCGTTTTTCGGTGAAGTTCTACGTCACCGCGATGCTCTTCATCCTGTTCGACATCGAGGTCGTCTTCCTGATTCCGTGGACGTTTGTCTACCGTGAGTTTCTCGCAGCCGGGATCCCGATCCTGGCGCCGATCGGGTTCTTTCTTTTCGTGCTCGTGCTCGGTCTCGTCTACGAGGTCAAGAAGGGTGCATTGGAATGGGAGAAGTGATGGGAGTGTGCGGGCTGAGCCTCCTTCCGGTGCGGCCCGCTCCCGTGGGTGAGGTGTTCCTGTGAGACTGGATCGAATCATTGCCCGCAGCCGCCTGGTTGAGCTCAAGAGCACCGATTTGAAGGGGGCTCTGGAGGAACTCCTTGCGGTGTCCGTGGAGAAGTTTCCCGACCTCCGTCCCGAAGCCTTGCTGCGCAGCCTGCTGCAGCGGGAGAGCACGATGACCACCTACTTGGGGCGCGGGGTGTCGCTGCCCCACGTGCGCGTGCGCATGTCCCGGCCCTATGTGGTGGCGATTGGCCGAAGCCGCGTCGGGATCCGCCACGACGGTGTCGCCGGAGATGAGCGGGTGCATTTCATCGTCATGCTTCTGGCCGGCGAGAAGGCGGGCAGCTACCTTCAGGTCCTCGCTTCACTGGCACGACTGCTGAAGGAGCCGGAGTTCATCGACGGTCTGTTGCTCGCGGCGGATCTCGACGTGCTCTATGACCGGCTTCTGGCGGGCTTTGGCGGCATTGCGGGTCGCCCGCTCCAGGCCCAGCAGAATCGGATCAATCGCTTGATGCTCCGGGAGGCGGAGCGAGTGACCAAGGGCGCCGGCTGCAGCGCACTCATGGTGTTCGGCGATACGTTCGTGGGCGGCATCGAGGCGCGGTCGCTGCAGACCAAGCTCAAGACGATCCTGGTCACCCGCAACGTCATCGACGCGGGCGATGATCAGAACGAGTTCGCGGAGACGGTGCAGGTGCGATCGTTTTCCAACCGCCGGCTCGCCCAGTTGCGCAGCGCCGTGCTGGTGGCCCTCACGCGCGGGGTGATCTCGTTCAATGATCGGATCTGCTGCATCGGCGGAATCACCGGCAGCAACCAGTTCGATACGGTGGTGGTCGTGGATGTGGAGAGGGAATTCCAGACGCTGCTGACCGGGCATGCCGACCTTCTGCCTCCGGATGTGAAGCCCGAGGTGCTCGAGCGGGTCATCGGCGTGGCGACGGAGCTGTCCGTCGAAGGACGGGAGGGTCGTCCGGTGGGCTGCCTCTTCGTGGTGGGTGACACTCCCCGCGTGGAGCGCCTGATCAAGCCCCTCGTGCTGAACCCGTTCTTCGGTTACAAGGAGGAGGACCGAAACATCCTCAATCCGTTCATGGACGAAACCGTGAAGGAGTTTTCGTCGATCGACGGGGCGTTCATCATTCGGGGCGACGGCGTGTTGCTTTCGGCGGGTAGCCTCGTGCAGGCCACCGACGTGGAGCATACCCTGCCCAGCGGTCTGGGCAGCCGGCACGCCGCGGCGGCGGCAATCAGCGTGGCGACGGACTGCATCTCAATCGTGGTCTCCTCCAGCTCGGGGCAGGTCACGCTGTTCCGCCGGGGCGAGATGCTTTCGCTCACGGACCGGGCATTGGTGGCGGGTTAGGCCCCGGCGTCGATCGTTGCGCTTTTGTGGTTGCGGGCGGGGGAGGGGTCGGTTTTGCTCTCCGATTCAACCGATTTACCATCATGCACGAAGTCGTCACCCTGGAATGCACTGAGGCCCGCAAAGAGGGCAAGCCGGTCTCGCGCTACCTCACCACGCGCAATAAGAAGACCGTGACCGAGCGCATTGAGAAGAAGAAGTACAACCCCTTCCTCAAGCGCCACACGGTTCACAAGGAAATCAAGTAAGCCGCCGGGTGGAGGGTTCCCCTCCGCTTCGGATGCATCAAGGGCCGAGCTTTCCCGCTCGGCCTTTTGCTTTTCCCGGTTGCGAGCCGTCCATTGCGGTCGGCTCTCTGCCCGTCACCGGGTGGAAGGATTGCCCTCTGCTGGGGGCGTCGCTCCGGCCGCCTGAGCCCGGCGGGCGGCCCGCCACTTCTCCCGGTGTCGGCGAATCCAGTCCAACAGGGCCCGTTCAAAGCCGATGTCGTACCCGAGACGCTCGGACTCCAGCCACTTGTGGCGGAGAATTTCTTCCCGCTCCGCGAGGAACTCCTGATAGAGCGAGGACTGGCGCATGAGTTCCTCGGATCCGGTGCCCATCTCCGGCGGGTGAGACTCCGGCTTCATGGCGTTTCTCCGCTCCGCGGCAGTGGATCGAATCTCCTCCCCACCGGCACGAAACCGTGGGTGGCACCGCACGAACGGCGGCCACTCGGCAGGAAGGGAAAGCTGCGGAAAAGAACGAGGTCCATTCAACAGGTCCCCCCTTCCTGCCGCGCCCGAGACCTCGTGTCAATTCGCGGCCGGAGGCTGTTGACTCGTCTTTTCGGCCACTCGACGGAGAATGTCCTCCGCGATCTCCCGGAAAACACCGCTGGCGGAGGAGTCCGGCTGGCTCACCACCAAGGGCTTTCCGGAGTCACCCCCGGCCCGGATTTCCGGCACGAGGGGGACCTGTCCGAGAAGGATCGTGCCGAGGGAGTCGGCGGTCTTGGCACCTCCGCCCGAACCAAAGAGCGCATGGCGTGCGCCGCTGGGATCTTCGAACCAGCTCATGTTCTCCGCGACGCCGAGCAGCGGGACGTTCACCTTCTGGAACATCAGTCCGCCTTTCCGGGCCACATTGGTGGAGGCCGGCTGGGGGGTCGTCACGATTACGGCTCCATCCAGCGGCAGGGTCTGGACGAGCGAAAGTTGCGCATCTCCCGTTCCCGGAGGAAGATCGATCAGAAGGATATCCAGATCGCCCCAGCGGACGTTTTGCACGAATTGCTGGATGGTCTTCATGATCATCGGTCCGCGCCAGACCACCGGCGTGTTGTCGTCCACCAGAAAGCCCATGCTCATGACCTTCACCCCGTGCGCTTCCAGGGGTACCAGCGTTTCACCGTCCAGCTCGGGACGGCCCTGCAGGCCCATCATCAGCGGGACACTGGGTCCGTAGATGTCGCAGTCCATCAAGCCCACTCGCCCCGGCCTGCCCTGGGCGGTGAGCACTTGGGCCAGTGCGCACGCCAGATTGACCGCAAACGTACTCTTGCCCACGCCACCTTTGCCCGAAGCGATTGCGACGGAGTGCCGAATGCTGCGCGGCGCGGCCCCCGTGCCGGCTTGGTTGGCGCCCGGCGGCGTGGATGACGGCGACCGAACCGGCTGCACCGCGATATCGATGATGATGTCCTTCACTCCGGGAATCGTGCGAAGGCACTTCTCAACCTCGGTCTTGACAGTCAGCGGCGTCTTGGGGTCGGGGGTGGTGAGCAGCAGGCTGACCTTGACCGTGCCATCGATCCATGCGGCGGACCGCACCAGTCCGAAGGACACGATGTCCCGGCTGAACCCCGGGTACTTCACTTGCTTCAGATGTTCCTTGATGGCGTCGGGTGACACGGTGGATGAAATGCGTGAACGGAAGGTTTTGACGTTGTTAACCGGGCTTCGCCTGTAAATAGAAATGCCTCGGCCGCCAACTGTGGTCTAAGATTACGCTCCATGCAAAACCCGCCGCGTCTTTTCCTCCTGCTGTTTGCCCTGAGCTTGCCGGTGCTCGCGCTCCGGGGTCAGGTGCGCGATCTCGGTGACGTCTCGATCAAGATCGATGCGAAGACGATTGCGGTCACGGTTTCCGGAGCGACTCCGGAGCTGGATCAGCTGGCGAATGTGGCGTTCAACGCTCACGGCCGTTTCCGTCGGGTATCGAGTGGAGGTGCGTTCGACATTCGCTTTGCCCCGGCCGCCGGCGGCCAGGTGGAAGCGCAAATCCGCAAGGGAGGCACCGTCGTGGCCACCCAGGCGTTCTCCGGCAGCTCATCGCGTCAGGCGTTGTTCCGCGCGGCCGACTTTGCCGTCGAGCGGGTCAGCGGCTTGAAGGGATTCTTCGCGAGCAAGCTCGCCTTCATTGTTGAGCGTGGTGGCAAGATGGAGGTCCATACGGGCGATCTGTTCTTCGGCGAGGTGCGTCAGATCACGCGCGATAACTCCCAAGCCCTGAAGCCGCGCTGGTCGCCCGACGGTCGAAAACTGCTCTACACGAGTTTCTTCAAGAACGGTTTCCCGGACATCTACCAGATTGACTTGAGCAGCCTGCAGCGCACGGCGTTCGTGACCTTCCGCGGCACGAACAGCAGCGCGCGCTTCAGCCCGAACGGGCAGCAGGTGGCGATGGTGCTGAGCGGCGAGGGGAACCCCGAGATTTACGTGAGCAACGCGCAAGGTCGGCAAGTGGCCCGCCGCACGCGCACGGCCGCCGTCGAGGCTTCCCCGTGTTTCTCCCCGGATGGGTCCCAGTTGGTCTACACGTCAGACGCCGCTGGCGGCCCGCAGTTGTACCTCATGCCCGCCGGTGGAGGCCAGTCGCGCCGACTCGCCACCAATATCAGCGGCTACTGCGCCGAGCCGGATTGGAGCCGGGGTAACCCCAACCTCATTGCCTTCACCGTGCGCGTTGGCCGCGGCTATCAGATCGCCGTCCATGATCTGAGCGGTCGGACGCCGACCCGGATTGTTTCCAAGGCCCCGGGCGACGCGATCGAGCCGGTCTGGCTGGCCGATGGCCGCCATCTGATCTACACGCAGCGGTCCCCGAATGCGCGGCGGCTCTTCATCCTCGATACGGAGACGAGTCGCGCGACCGCGATCAGCGCGGCCGGTGTGCAAGTCTCCGAGGCCAGCGTGCACGGTCCCTGAGCGGGACCGTCCCGCCGGGGCGGTTCAGGAGCGAATCTCCCCGGCTTCCTCGTAAACGCCGAGGTGCCGGAGGCGTTCGTACCGTAGGTCAACCAGCTTCTCGGGCTTGATCGCCCGCAGGTCGTTGAGGTGCTTCTGCAGCGTGTAGCCCAAAGCCGCCGCGGCCTGCTTGGGGTCGGTGTGCGCGCCGCCGAAGGGCTCGGCTACAACTTCGTCGACGATGCCGAACTGCTCGAGGTGCTGCGCGGTGATCTTCATCGCCTCCGCCGCCTTCGGTGCCGCCGCCGCATCCTTCCATAGGATCGCCGCGCAGCCTTCCGGTGAGATAACCGAGTAGTAACTGTTTTCGAAAATCAGTACCCGGTCGGTCACGCCGATGCCGAGGGCGCCACCGGATCCACCTTCGCCCACGACCACCGCAATTGAGGGAACCCGGAGAAGCGCCATCTCGCGCAGGTTCACTGCGATCGCTTCCGAGACGTGGCGTTCCTCAGAGCTGAGGCCGGGGTAGGCGCCCGGGGTGTCAATGAACGTCAGCACCGGCAGCCCGAACTTCTCCGCCGTCTTCATCAGGCGCAGCGCTTTCCGGTAGCCTTCCGGCTGCGGCATGCCGAAGTTCCGCGCCACTTTTTCCTTCGTGTCTCGACCTTTGTGCTGGGCGATGATCATCACGGCGTGCCCGTGAAAGAAGGCCGTCCCGCCCACCAGCGCACGGTCATCCTTGAACTGACGATCACCGTGCATTTCCCGGAAGTCCTCACAGATCGCTTCCACATAATCCAAGGCATAGGGCCGCTTGGGATGGCGCGCGATCTGCACCCGCTGCCACGGGGTCAGGTTCGAATAAATCTCACGCTGGGTCGCCGCGATCTTGCGCTCGATCGCCGCCACCTCCGACGTCACATCGAGGTTACTCTCCAGCGACTGCTGCTTGAGCTGATCCAGCTGGGCGCTGAGCTCCCGAAGGGGCTTCTCAAACTCCAGCGTGTAGGTCGGCTTATCCATCTCTTCACCGTAGCGACGGCCGAAAAGCCCTGTCAACGCACCCGCTGACTTGCTGTGACTTCAAGTGCAATTCAGTTAAATCACGCCGCCGGAAGGTCGAGCATCGCGCGGTAAAGTTGTTGAGCTCGTTCGAGTTGCGTACGCTCCAGCCACTCGTCTTTTCGGTGCGCCTGAGCGAGATCCCCGGGACCGATGACCACGACCTGAGCGCCTACCGCAGCATAGTGACTCGCATCTGTTGCATAGGGCGCGCCCACGGCCGAGGCATCGAGCCCGAGCGCCTCAAGCGCAGGAGACATCCAGGGGTGGAGGCGAGCCGAGTTCTCCGGGGGCAGGGGTGGAGCCAGGTACTCATCGTCGTGCTCGACGTCCAGGCCTTCCAGGGCGTGCCGACGCTCCTCGAGCACCTGCGCAAGCGTTTCGCCGGGCACCAGTCGCCGGTCGCAGAGAATTTCGCACCGGTCAGGAATGATGTTCTGGGCGGAGCCTCCGCGAATGACGTTGATGCTCGCCGCCGCCCGGCCCGTCAGCGCGAACTCGCGGTTCGCGCGCGGGATCATCCGTTCCTCCAGCGCCGCGATCACGCTCATCATCGCACGAATCGCCGAGCGACCTTTCGTCGGATCCGCCGAATGCGCGGCTACGCCCCGCGTGACGCTACGCCAGCGGAACGCTCCGTTATGTGCCACCACGGGTCTCAGCTGGGTGGGTTCACCGACAATCACGCCGCGCAGCGGAGCGTACCGCGAGAGGTCATCGCGGGCGAACGCCTGCGCGCCGGTCATGCCGGCCTCCTCGTCCACCACGAAGGCAATCGCCGCGTTTCGCACGCGCCCCGGCGTCGCCGCCCACGCCTGCAAGGCCCAGAGCATCGCCGCGCCTGACCCTTTGGTGTCACACGCTCCCCGTCCGAAGAGGCGCCCGTCCGACTCCGTGAGCGTCAACGGCGGCACCACCATTCCGGTGTGACTCACCGTGTCGAGGTGGCTCTCGAAAATCAGCCACTCGGCCCCGGCGATCTCCGGGGCGGACACGATCAGATTGAAGGCTCCATCCGGATCGACCGGGCTTCGGCGTGTCTCAAGGCCCCACGCCTGCGCGAGAACTTCAAGATGGGCGGCCAGCACGCCTTCTCCGCCGGCGGGACCACCGTAGCGCGGGTTGACGGTCTCGATCGCGACCATCTGCGCGAGCAGTTCCTGGCAACTCCGAGGGAGGACGGGCGAAGGCATGGGAAAATCAACTCAGCTCAGCCAGCGATCACGGTTGGCGAGGATGAAGGCATCGTCGATCAACTCCGGGTAGGCCTTCGATACGCGAGTGAGTTCCTCCGCCTGACCGGGCGACAGGGTTTCCGCGGGGTTGAGACACAGGATCGTCTCCACCAAGCCCTGGCGCCGGAGCACCTCCAGGATGCCCGGAATGCAACCGTGGAAGCGGTTGGCCGCATCAAAGAGGGCCGCATTCATGTCCGTGACGGCCACTGCCCGGTCCAGCCACTGCGCCGCCAGCGTCGAGCCGCGATTCACGGCCTGGATCTCCGCCATCAGCCGCACTGCCGCGTGGGTCCACACGCCCCAATGGCCCAAGAGTCCGCCGACGATGCGGCAGGTCCGCGGGCCGTTGGGCGTGGCGAAGGTGAAGGGGGTCAGCAAATCCGCCACGATCGTGTCGTCGTTGCCGGTGTAGAGCGCGAGATCGGTCCGTCCGGACAGTGCCAACGCCCGCACCACGTCGATCGTCTGGTAGCGATTGAAGGGGGCGATCTTGATCGCGACGACTTCAGGAATGTCCACGAAACGTCGCCAGAAAGCGTGACTCAGCACCCGTCCGCCCACGGCGGGCTGCAGGTAGAAGCCGACGACCGGAATCGTCCGCGCCACGGTGGCGACGTGCTCAAGGATCGCCGCCTCCGGCTCCTCGCGGAAGGCCGCCATGCTCACGAGGCCGGCGTGATAGCCGAGGCTGCGGGCCAACTCGGCCTCGGCGACCGCCTGCGCGGTCTTGCCGCAGATCCCGGCGATCATCGCCACCTCACGCCCCCCCGCGGCTTGGTGCTCTCGCTGGGTGTGTGCTGCAAGTTCCAAGACCGGACGGAAGAGCCCGGCGGCCGGGTCGCGGATTTCGAACTGGGTGGAGTGCACGCCGACGGCCAGGCCACCTACGCCGGAGTCCAGATAGTACCGGGTCAGGGCGCGTTGATGACGCTCGGAAAAGCGACGGCGCCCGTCCAAGGCGAGGGGGTGGGCCGGGATGACGTGCCCGGCGAGGAGATGAGAGCGAAGGTCCATGATCAGAATTTTCCGCTGCGGGCTTCGAAGTGCGTGGGTTTGCCCAGCAACCGTCCGCCGGCTGAAAGGTGATCCACGATGAGGTCCATCATCTGGTCAACGCTGACGGTCGGCGGACCGAAGAGCGCGATGGAGCGACTCGCGTCGGCGAGCCAGGCCGTGGGGGCCTCTTGGCCGACGACGCGGGCCTCGCGGCCGAAGCGACGGCCGAAGTCGTGGGCGACCTCGCGGATCGAAAGCTTCTCCGGCCCCGTGATGTTCAGACGGCTCGCCGGACTTGCGGTGTGGCCCAGGCACTGGATCGCGCGCGCGCAGGCATCGCCCTGCCAGATGCAGTTGAACCAGCCCATCGTCGCATCCACCGGCTCGCCCGCGACCACGCGCTGCGCGATGTCGACCAAGACGCCGTAACGGAGCTCCACGGCGTAGTTGAGCCGGTACATCAACTGCGGAGTATGATGAACCTTGGAGTAGTAACTGAACACGCGCTCACGTCCCACGCAGGTGCTCGCGTACTCACCGAGGAAGGCCAGTTCCTCGTCTTCGTTCGAGCCGCGCCCTTCCACGGAGGCGAAGGGATAGACGCAGCCGGTCGAAAACACCACGATGCGCGAGTTGCGGTAATGCTGCGCCACCAGCGACGGAACCACGGTGTTCTGGATCCAGGTGGCTTCCGGGGCAGAGGAGGTGCCGAACTTCTGGCCCGCGAGGTACAGGACGTTGGGCACCAAGGGCAGCTTCGCCACTTGAGCTGCATCCGCGAGGTCGCAGGACAGCGTTTGCACACCGAAGGACTCCAGTTCCTGACGCGCCTCGGGCCGACTGAAGCGCGACACGCCGAGCACGCGCGCCTCCTTGCGGCCCGCCTCATCCAAGGCCCGGCGCAACATCACTGCCGTCGTGGTGCCCATCTTGCCGCCGACCCCGAGTACGACGAAGTCGCCGGGAAGGTGTTTGACCGCCTCCGTGGCCCCTGGCGTGGGGCGGGAGAGCAGTGCCTCGATCTCATGGTCCGTCTTCGGCATAGGCGCCATGTTCAGGCTCAACGGGTACCTTCGTCAACCGGAGCTTGTCAGGGATTTTGATGCACGCAGAGTATTCCTCTCTGCGCCGCCATGCGGTGAATTTTCATGACTGTCCTCGACGCCCACACCCACCCGCATTTCCGCGAACATCAGGCGGGTCGCGCGGCGGCGGACGTCTTCCTGCGCGAGGCGCGGCGTCACGGCATCGAACATGTGGTGGCGCTGGGTGACGTGCTGGCGTTTGGGCGGAGTCCCAATGCCGACCAACTGCGCTCCATCAACGACGATACCCTCTGGCTGGTGAAGCGTCATCCCCAACAGGTCACGGGATTCTGCTATCTGAATCCGACGCTGGGCGAGCGCGCCGTGTGGCAGGAGGTCGAGCGCTGCGTGGCGGTCCCCGGCATCCGTGGCCTAAAGCTGGAGGTGGCCAACAACGCGCGCGATGCCTGCATGCGTCCCGTGATGAAGGCCGCCGAGCGCTACGGTTTGGTCGTGCTGCAGCACGCCTGGAGCATGACCAAGATCAAGCAGCGGAGCTTTCACACGGACCCGGAGGATGCGGTCCTGCTGGCCCGCCGATTCCCCAACGTTCGTGTGATCATGGCCCACCTCACGGGGTGTGGGGTTCGCGGCGTACTGGCGGCGCGGGGCTGCGACAATCTGGTCGTCGATACGTCGGGTGCAGCCCCGGAGGCCGGCATCGTCGCGTACGCGGTCGAAAAGCTCGGGGTACAGCGCGTGATTTACGGCTCCGACGCGCCGATCCGCGACTTCGCCGTGGCGATCGCCCGCATCACCGGGGCGGGACTGGGGCGCGACGCGGAGCGCCGGATTCTCCGCGATAACGCCCGCGAACTCCTGCGCTTGCCATGAACGCTTTCGACGCCCTCACCTGGCTCGGTCACTGGCCCTTCGCGTTTCTTGCCGAGCGCAAGGCGGCGGATCTCGCGCGGCATCTTCGGGCCCATGGCATCGCGCGCGCCTTGGTCTCGCCGCTGGACGCCGTCTTCGCGCCGGAGCCGGGACCGGCCAACCGGGCGCTCTTCCGCGCGGTGCGCGGCGTGGCCGCCTTGGAGCCAGTGCCGGTGATCAATCCGGCGCTGCCCGATTGGCGGGATCAGTTGCAGGACTGCCTCGATCACGCCCCGGTGCGTTTGGTGCGAGTTCTGCCGTCGTATCACCGCGTCACGCTGACCGGGCCCGCGATGGCCGAACTCGTGGCCACGTGCCGCCAGCGTGGCGTGAAGCTGGCGATCCAAGCGCGGTTGATCGACGAGCGCCACGAACATCACGCGGTGTCGATCCGACCACCCAAGTTGGCGGTGCTGGCGCGCTTTCTCGACGCGTTCCCGAATGAGCCGGTGTTGCTTTCGGGGTTGCTGCGCACCGAGGCGGCGACGCTGGCGGCGGGCCGCCCGCACGTGAGGGTGGACCTGGCGTTCGTCGAGTGGCTGGACACCCTCCGGACCACTCTGGCAGCGGTGCCCGCCCGGCAGGTGGTGTTCGCGTCGCATACGCCCTTCCTTGAGACGGCAGCAGCACCGGCGAAGTTCGCCCGCACTCGCATCACCCCGGCGGCGCGGCGCGCGCTGCTCACGGGCAACCTCGAACGCTTTCTCTCGGCATGACCACGTCCCCATCCCCGATCGTCGATGAACCGGTTCCCCGCCCACGTCGCTGGGGTGATGCGGAGCTGCGTCGCCTCGCGGAGATGGTGGGTCAGGACTCCCTGTTCTATTGGAAGGGACCCCAGACGACGGCGCTCACGCGCGAGTTTCAGTCGCATTACCCGCTGCGTCACGTGTTCCCGACCTCGTCGGGATCCGCCGCGCTGCACGTGGCCGTGGCCGCGTTGCGATTGCAGCCCGGTGATGAAGTCATCGTGCCGCCGATCACCGACATGGGTTCGGTCATCGGCATCCTCTACCAGCAGGGGGTGCCGGTCTTCGTCGATGTGGATCCGCGCACGTACAACCTCGATCCAGCCGCCGTCGCGCGGGCGATCACGCCGCGCACGCGTGCGATCATGCCGGTGCACCTCGCGGGCAATCCCTGCGACGTGGCTGCGCTCGTCGCTCTCGCGCGTCCGCGCGGCATCGCGGTGATCGAGGATTGCGCCCAGGCCTGGGGGGCGCGCTTGGCCGAGCGACCCGTCGGGCTGGAGGGGGATCTGGCGTGTTACTCGTTCAACGACTTCAAACACGTGAGCTGCGGGGACGGTGGCATCGTCGCGACGAACGATGAAGCCCGTGGCGCGGGACTTTCGAAGTGGGGCGACAAGTGCTACGACCGCGTCGGGGGCGGCCGTGAGCCGGCGGAGCTGGCACCGAATTACCGCATGAGCGAGCCGCAGGCTGCCGTGGCGGCGGCCCAGCTCACCAAACTCAATGCACTGGTGGCGACGCGCCATCGCTTGGGCACGCGGCTGACCCACGCGCTGCGAAGCGTTGCGGGGGTGCTTCCGCCGGAGACGCTACCGGGTGCGTATCACTCGTACTGGTTTTATTTCCTTCGACTCGAGCTGGGACGTTTTGGCGTGGGTCGCGATGCGTTCGCCGCGGCACTGCGGGCGGAGGGCGTGGCGGCGGGCGCGGGCTACATTGTTGCGCCTGTCTACCGCTACCCCGTTTTCCAAAATCATAACTTCTTCGGCGGTCACTGGCCGGTCCGCGATAGTGGTCTGACGCAGATGGATTACCGCTCCGTTGAGTGCCCGACCGCCGAAGCCATCTTGCGCGATGGCATTACGCTGCCCATCAACGAGGCCATGACCGATGGCTACATCGACAAGGTAGCCCGGGCCATCGATGCCGTGGCGAAGCGGTTCCGGAAAGACTGAACCTTGCCGCGGGTGGGGCCGTGGGCACCGGCCCCGCGACTCGCTGGCTACGCCTTCGCTGCGGACGTCGCGAGCCGTAGGCTGGCTGCGATGTGATCGACGTCGTCCTCGGTGAAACGCCAGCCGATCGGCAGCGCGACGAAACGCGTCGTCAGGTCCTCGGTCCGAGGAAAATCCTCCGCGCGATAGCCTGCGGCCGGCCATGGCGCGAGGCCGCGGAAGGGCGACAGCGCCGGGTGCGCGGCCTGGCCCGACTTGACGTAATCCCGATGGTACTGGGGATAGGTGCCCGTCCGCTTCTGGCACCAGACGCCTGCCGCATCAAGCCGCTCCCGAAGGTGGGTCGCGGCGTCGGCGGAGGACGCGTAGCCGTAGAGCTCGAACCCGAAGTCACCGTCCGGATCGGCCAGGGGGCGCCAGGAAAAGCCGTCCAGCGAGCCCGCCTTCGTCACCAGGCGGGTCTTCAACCGTCGGCAGTGATCGCGTATGCGGTCGAGCTTGCGCAGCTGCGCCAGCGCCACCGCGGCCGTCAGCTCCGACATGCGGGACTGTCCGCCGGCGAATGCTGCCTCGCGGGCCGGGGTGATCTGGGTGTGGTGAGGACGGTACTGACCGAGGTCGCTCAGGCGCACCGCGCGTTCGTAGAGCCGGAGATCCCGGGTGGCGACCAGACCGCCTTCACCCGCCGTCATGGGCTTGTTGTGCTGGAAACTGTAGATCGCCGCGTCTCCCCACGAGCCCAACGGACGCCCCCGGTAGGTCGCGCCGGGCGCCTCGGCGCAGTCCTCGATGACGAACAGTCCGCGTCGGTGCGCGGCATGCAGGATCGGATCCAAGTCGGCCGCCGCGCCCTGATAGTGGACGACGAGGATCGCGCGGGTGCGCGGGGTGGCCTTGCGGGCGATCTCCTGCGGATCGAGGCAGAGCGACGCGTCGACTTCCGCGAGCACGGGCCGCGCCCCGGTCCGCACCACGGCTGTGAAGCAGGAGATCCAGCTCCACGCGGGCACGATCACCTCGTCACCGGGTCCGACGCCCGCGGCGGCGAGGGCGATCTCCAGCGCGGCCGTGCCGCTGGTGACCCCGAGCACGTAGGGAACGCTGAAACGCGCCGCCGCCTCCCGCTCCAACGTGGCGACCATCGGCGGAGGGTTGGCGGGATCGTTCCCGTAGTAGCGGAAAAGCTCACCGCGCCGCAGGACGTCGAGCACGAGCGCCTCTTCCTCCGCGCCAATCGCGGCGGATCCGAGGCCGAGCGGGGGACGCGAACGCGGGGAACTCATGACGCCGCCGTTTCCGGACCTTTCCCCGGCAGTCGCACGACCAGATCGCGGGACGAAAGAACGAAACCGAACTCCACCGAAACACGCCAGAGCGCCTGCTGCTTCTCCCGCTCTTCCCGCGCGGTCTCCCGGTTCTCGACCGCAGTGACCGCATCCTCGAGAACGGAGCAGATCACGCCGTGCCGCGCCATGTCCACCATGCCCCCCGGTGACATCAGGAGACACCAGTTGATCGCAAAGCCGGCGTAAATGAGGTGATTGACTCCGTGCGCGCGGCAGAGAGCGGCGAGCTGGTTCGCATCCTCGGCGATGCCTTCGTCGCCGATCGGCCGTGCCGCCGGGGCGAAGTCGAGCTTCTGAAAGCCCGTCGTGATGTCGGACTGGTTGTGCTGCCCGGGGCAAACTTCATTGCGGCGCAGGGTGCGGAGCGCCTCGTACACCGGATCGGGCGACACCTGCGCGTGGACGGGCGACGGACCGGCGAGCGTGCGCGCACGCTGGAAGCCTGGCAGGTGCGAATAGTAGTCGCGACCTCCCCCCACCACATGAAACAGCGGCAGCGGCGAGCGTCGGACGCTCTCCAGCAAAGGAGGAAACACTTCCCGCAGGATCCGCTCGGCCCGGCCGTAGTATTCGACCGCGCGCCGCCAGCCCGGGTACTCGTGCGGCTGGCCGCAGTCCCACGCGTGCATCACCACGACGGCGGTGTGATCCAGCGAGACATCGATCTCGCCCGTCTTCCAGCCGCCGTAGGCCTCCGCCGGCACCTCGCGGGAGAGGTCGGCGTCGAACTGCTGGTACAGTCGGGTGGGAAGACGGAGGACGCGGCTCATGGGCGGAGCAACGGGACGTGGGCGCGCGCCGCGACCTTGCGCAGGGCGAGACCGATGGCGATCAAGAGGAGACCGGCGATAAGGTTGCGGCTGGCGGGCGCGAGGGCGGATCCGGGCAGGAACGTACACAGCGAGAGTACGACGCCCAGGACAAGGGTCATGGTGCCGATCACGCCGTACACCGCGAGACCCGCGTGCGACGCCGCCGGCGCATCCGGCACCGGCGTACGGAGATCGGCGTCGAGGCGCTCGATCTCGGCGTTGCGCGGATCATTCGGACGATACCAGCGCGCCGAAACAGCAAACACGATGGTCGCCGCGACGGCTTCGCTGAGGACGTTGCGCGCCAGCGGATTCGATTCCCAGACACCCAGGACCATCAGGGTGATCGCGACGATCAACGCGGCCGAGCAGGACGCGATGCCCGACCACCACGGGGTCCGGCGGAAGACCATGCCCAGGGCCACCGGCATCATGAAGGCCGCCATCAGCGAGTAGTATTGGAGAGCGAACTCAAAGGCGCCGCCGAAGCGTGGGATGTACAGCGCCACGGCTATGCCCAGCGCGCCAACAATGAACATCGTGGCCTGGGCGACGCGGAGTTGCCGGCGGTCCGACGGTTCTCCGCCGCGCCAGCGCCGGTGCAGGGGCACGTAGATGTCGCGCGTCGTGGTCGCGGATAGCCAGTTGAACGCATCGTTGGCCTGACCCAGCGTGGCGGAGAGCACCGCGGAGACGACGAAGCCGATCAGGCCGTGCGGCAGGAGCAGCAGCGCGAGCGAGACATAGGAGGCCTCGGCCGGTTCCTTGAGGGTGGGCCAGATCGAGCCGATGTCCGGAAAGATCACGCGCGCCGCCATCACTGGCAGGATCCAGAGAAGCGGTCCGACGAAGGACAGCACGGCGCAGAGGAGCGCCATTTTTCGCGCCCCACGCTCGTCGGGCACTGAGTAGTAGCGTTGAGCCAGGTGCCAGGCCACGTTGTAGCCGAGCAGGCAGTTGATCGCGTACCCGAGGAGGAACCACGGATCGGCCGATGTTCCCTGCAGCGAGAAGTAGCCTTCCGGAACTTCATCGAGCAGTCGTTGCACCCCGGCCGACCAGCCTCCCTCGCCGCCGAGGTGCAGGTACGAGACCGGAAAGATGATCACCGTCATCACCACGATGATCACGGACTGCACCGCATCCGAGAGCACCGCGGCCCAGAGGCCACCGATCACGGTGTAGAGTACCATCACGGTGCCGACGATGAGGATGGAGACCTGCAGTCCGCTCAACTCGACGCCCCCGAGGTTGAACATGCGTCCGCCGAAACCGAGCGCGGTCGAGACGAAGATGCACAGAATGTACAGGCCTTGCCCAATCCCGACCACCTGCGGCACGATCGCGGTCACGGAGTAGAAGTAGGTCGTCGAGGGTGAGAATCTCCGCGTGAGGAATTGCAGGGGAGTATCAAGGCGCGCTCGCCGCCACATCTTCGCAAAGTAGAAATACCCGACAAGGTACGCCGGTGCCGCCATCGTGAAGAGCAGGATCGCTCCCACTCCCACGCGGTAGGTGTAGCCGGCGGCGGCCACGAACATGAACGCGGAAAAGCCGGACACCCAGTTCGACAGGCCCGCCAGCACCCACGGAATCTGGCCTCCGGCGCGGAAGTAGTCATCCGTGCCGCGATTCTTCCGGGCGGCATAGAAGCCCACCAGGACGACGATCACGAAGTACAGGAGGATCAGCCCGTAGTCGTAGGCGTTGACCGTGTTGAAGGCGGGCATGGTCAGGCGATGAACTGGGGAGCCTTGCCGTCCGCGACGCGAAGGCGGGCGGCGTAGCGTTGGCCGCGGTACTCGCCGGCGACCGACCAGCCGTCGGCCTCGCGCGTCACCGCGAGGTTTGCCGCGGCGGTGCGGGATGGACCCGTGCTGACGACGGTCAGGATCTCGTGCCGGAGCGCGGATGCCGACGAGACTTGAGCGTATGGGAAGATCCCCTCCGCCTCGGGCAACGCGAGTCGGCCGGTCCCTGCCTGGACCGCTGACGAGGAGTAGGCGACGCCGTGAGCGACCGCGCGGGGGCGTTGGATCGAGAAGGCCGCTCCGGTGGCTGCCACCTGCGCGCGGCCGTCGTCGTTGAAGGCCTGGAAGCGCAGTTGCACGGGGTGCGCCTTGTCGAGCACTACTCGGTCGAGCAGGATCACGACGTCGGGTTTCAGGACCACGACGGTACGCTCCACCTGCCTGACCTCCGGAAGGACCAACGCATACGCGTCGGTGGCGTCGCTGGTGACGCACATCCAGTCGGCGCCATTGGAGTAGGCCGTCACGCGGGCCTCGGCAAACGAGGGATTAGTCCCCTCGCGTCCATCATGGTACTGATGTCCCTTGCCATCGATCAGCACTGCCGAGTGCGCCTCGGTTTGCCGGAGCAACCAGGTGGGCAGGGTCGGTGAGTAACCGGCCTTGAAGGGATCGTGGAAGAGACGTTCGCCGTGGGCCTTGAGGATGACGCTGTTGCGGTCGGCGTGTTCATGGTTGGCCGGGCCGCCGCTGCGCAGCGCCAAGACCGTGTCCTCGGGTTTCCAGCCGGTGCGGGACACGACCCAGTCGTTGCTCATCCGGACGTCGTGAAGCGCGGGGCCGGGCTTGGAGGTCTCAGCGTCAGGCCAGAACCAGACCGCTGCCTGGAGCTGCTTCAGCCCGCCCACCTCTTGCGAGACGTGGTGGCAGAGCGGGTCGCCTGTGTTTCGGCCAACCCATCCGGCGACGGTGACGTCCATGCCGCTGCCGGCATCGCCGAAGTTCACGACATCCTGCGTGGGGGCGTAGTTGATCTTGGGCGTCGCGTTGTACTCCTTGTCCATGTTCGGGTCCTTGATGACCTCGCCGGCCGTGGGCATCGACATCGCGAGCGCATAGCGGACCGTCCCCGGGTAGTTGATCAGCGCGCGATCGTCGATCCCGAGTCGCCGATGCAGCGCGTCCGCAAAAATCGCCAGATGCGACGTCGTGTAGCCCCAGTAACCGACGCCCTCGTCGTAGGAGCCGTCCTTGCCGTACATGATCGAAAACGCCTGCGCGCTCTGCCGGGCGAGTTCCAGCCAGCGGTCCGCCTGCGGGTGGCGTCCCTGAAACCACAGCCCGGCGAGGCCGAGACCGCAGGTCGGGATGATCTTCAGGTTGGTCGCATTCAGGATCAGCGGCCAGCGACTGAGATCGAAGCGGAACTTCATGTCGTCTTCGGGATCCATCGTCCAGCCGCGCACGCGATCCGGGTACTTCAGGCCGTACAGGGTCCGATAGCAGGCCGGGGCACCTTCGTTTTGGATGCGCTGTTCCACCCGCTCCCGCAGATCGGCCGGCATGGCGTCGCCGAGCCAGTCGAGCGCATAGCAGGTGGCGATGGTGGCCTCGGGCGCGCGCTGCAGCCCGATCGTGAGGGAACCGCCCTCGAGGAAGTAGTCCCAGCGTTTGTAGTCGCACAGCCGACGGAGCGCGAGCAGGCAGAGCTCCAGCTGCGGCGCTTCACCCCAGACGGCGTAGGCGAAGGCGGAATTCTGCACGAGGCGCCAGCAGCGCATGAAGTCGGTGACGTGATTGGTCAACCGGAGCTCGGTCGTGAGGAAACGCGTCTCGGTCGCGAAATTGACGTCCCGGAGCATCGCGCGCACCTCGTTGAGACGAGGGTGTTCCAGGTTTTGCCGGATGCGCGGCAGATCGGAGCGATCGAAGAGCAGGCCGCGACTCGGACCGGGCGCGCTGGGTGCGGACGAAGCCTCTCCGGGTCGGCTGGCGGCACCGAGGCGAGAGAGGGGAGCGAGCGCCGTGAGGGCGACGCCGGTTTGGAGGAAGTGACGTCGCGTGGTGGAGTTCATCGGTGGGAAGAGGAGGCGAGCATGAGGTGGTAGCGGGCGATGGCGACGGCGGCATGGCTGCCGATGGTATCACCCAGTTCAGCGGGAACGACGCGGCAGGCGCGGAGGCTAGGACCGAGGGCCTCGCGTTCGAGTACCTCGTTCATCGCTGGGGTGATGAAGCGTTCGCAGCGGGCGAAGACGCTGCCGATCACGATCCGTTCGGGGTTCAGGATGTCGATCAGCAGTGCGAGTGCCTCGCCGAGGCGGGTGCCGACGTCGCGCCAGATCTCCAGCGCGAGCGCGTCTCCGGCGGCGGCTGCGAGGCCGACATCCTTCGCGGTGACGGTCTCGATCGACTGAGAGCGGAGGCTGGAAGGACGATTTGAACTGGCGAGGGCGCGGCGCGTCAGCTGCGCGACGCCGCCGCCCGAGCAGAAGCCCTCGAAGGAGCCCGCCTTGTTGAAGCCCATCGGGCCGTCCGCGGCGAGGCGGAGGTGGCCGACCTCGCCGGCGTCGCCGGTGGTGCCTTCGTAGAGGCGTCCATCGAGGATCAGGCCGCCGCCCATGCCGGTGCCGAACGTGAGGAAGATCATGTTGCGCGTGCCGCGGCCGGCGCCGTCCTGCCACTCCGCGAGCGCGCAGGCGTTGGCATCATTCATGAGCCAAGCCCGACCGCCGAAGCGGGCCGTGATCTGCTCGCAGATCGCGATGCGGTCCCAGCCGGGCAGGTTCGGAGGCGAGAGGATCAGTCCACGCGTTGCATCCAGCGGACCGCCGCACGACACGCCAAAGGCCGTTCCGGGAGCGGGCCGCAGGGCGGCCACCTCGTCGAACAGGCGCTGGAGCGTCTCCTGGGGCGTACTCGTCGCGAAGCGGGCCACTTCCTTCACGCCGTGGTCCCCGGCGGGAATGCTCACGGCACACTTGGTGCCACCGAGATCGATACCGATGACGGGAGTTGAATTCATGGAGAAAGGGGAAAGCGGAGTTTCTCCGCGTCGCGCTCAAGGAACGGAACGCCGCGCGTCATCCAGTCGGGCCGCGGGGCGCCCTTCAGGTGATGGTCAAAGAACTGGCTCATGCGGCGGGCATAGTCCTTCTGATCCGCCCGGCGGCGCAGGCCGTGGAACTCGCCGTGATAGTTGATGAGGTAGACTTCGCGTCCGGCGCGGCGCAGCGCGAGGAAGAGTTCCACGCCTTGGCTGAAGGGCACGGTGTCGTCTCCGTCGTTGTGCAGCAGGAGCAACGGCGTCCGGATGCGGTCCGCGAAGAAGACCGGGGAGTTCCGCAGGTAGGCGAGCGGATCCTCGTAGAGCGGACGGTTGATGCGGCTTTGTTCGCTCTCGTACTTGTACTGCCGCGAGCGACCGGAGCCGCTGCTGATGCCGGCGTACGCACTCGTCATGTTGCCCACCGTCGCACCCGCCGCCGCCGCCCGGAATTGCGTGGTTTTGGTCACGAGGAAGGCCGTCTGGTACCCGCCCCAGGAGTGTCCTTGAATGCCGATCGCTTCTTCATCCACGCCACCCCCGCGGATGACTTCGTCTACGGCGGGCAGCACGCACGCCACGGCGCTCGCTCCGGGGTCGCCGATCCGATACGCGATATCGGGCATCACGACCATGTACCCGTTGCTGGTATAGAAGGAGGGATTGATCGTCGTCCCCGGCGTCGGCGGGATGAACCAATTCACGGTCTGGGAGAGTCTCTCGTAGAGATACACGATCAGCGGATATTTCTTCGCGGGATCAAAATTCGCGGGCAGGAAGACCGCCATGGGAAGGGTCTCGCCGTGCAGCGAGCGGTAGGAGCGGAGCTCGGCTCGGCCCCACTGGAATGGCTGCCGCTGGGTGTCACCCTGACTGATCGGACGGAGCGCGGCGAACGACGCATCGGTCGCGTGTAGGTCGGGAAAGAGGTCAAACCGCGCGCGGGTCACGAGCAAGGCGTCCGCCTCGCCGGAGCGGGCGGCGACGTCGAGCCGGGCGTCCTCCCAGCGCAGGCGGAGAGGGGCTTCGCCCGGCGCCATTGCGGTCCGGAAAAAGCCGGTCGCGCGGGTTCGCTCGCTTTCGCCACGCAGCAGCAGGGGCTGGGAAAGATCAACGCCGAGGCTCTCGCGGCCCCCGCGCGGGGGAGCGGGAGCGACGAGACGGAGTGCGATTTCTGCCTCCCGGCCCGCGCCGGCCGTGAGCGCGCGCGCGGGACGGCCATCGAGGAAGAGCTGCCAGAGGTCAAAGCGATCGTAGACCAAGAAGGAGGCCGAGTCGCTGGCCCAACCGGCCGCGCCGTGCGGCAGCGGCGCGCGGGGAAGGTCGTTGTCCTCGTTGACGAGGGAAACGCGGAGGCCCTCGGAGAGATCGATCCGCTGCCGCGCCTGCGCGTCAAACGCGTTCCAGTGACCGTCTTGGTGAAAGGCGATCCAGCGTCCATCCGGCGACCACTGGCTTGCCGCCCAGTCGTTGAGTTGACGGGCCACGACAATCGGCTCCCCGCCGTCGCCTGTGAACAGGATGAGGTCGTGAAAGGGCCCTTCGTAATCCAGCCGCGCCCGATAGGGACGGTCATCGCGAACGAGGGCGCGTCGACCATCGGGGCTGAGCGCGACCTGCGCCGGGAGAAACTCTCCCAGTACCTGCGTGGCTCCGGTGGCTACGTCGATGCGCGCGGCGAGGCCGCGGAGGCGTTCCTTCGGCGCTCGCTGGGCCTGCATGGGCTGGAGGAGTTCATCTTGCCAATGCCAGATGTCCGCGGTGACGCGTTCCTCGTCGTCTGCCGGCGCTGGGACGGGTTCGGCGGGCCGCGACGGACGCAGCACGAGGAGTACCTGCGAGCCATCGAAGGAGAAGACCGGCGCATGATCCGGGCTCGCGGCCAGCCCGGCGGCGAGCGGAGTCCCCGGTGCCGCAGCGGTGAGCAGGGGGCGCGCTTGGGCCGTGGCCGTCTCCCAAAGGAAGACCCCACTTGGCTCCGCGGCGTCGCCGCTGCCGGAGGATTGAACGAAGAAGGCGAGTCGCTGCTGTTGACGGTCCCACGTGAGTCGACGGTACTCGCGCGCGCCCGTCAGGATCGTCTGGGGCGGAGCATCCGTACCGGGCACCACGTGAAACACGCCGGCCGGTCGGTCGCCCTCCGCCGCGGTCGCGAAGACCAGCGCCCGGCCCTCGCGCTGCAGCGCGTACTCCGTGACGCCGGCGAACCGGCGGATCGCCGTGGGCGAGGCGTCGCCGAGCGGACGGAGCTGCAACTCGGCGCCCTTCGCGGAGGGATCCGACGAGGCCACGAGCACGGCGAGCCAGGTCTGGCTTCGGCCTGCCATTTGGTACCCGCGCACGCGGTCGATGCGTTCGACGCTGCGGCTCGCCGGGTTGACGATCAGCAAGCCGTCCGTCACCCCCTTGCGCTCGCGCCGGGCGGCTTTCCGATCCGCGTCGGAAGGAAAGCGGGTGGCGAGGATGAAGCGACCATCCGGTGAGAACACGACCGATGGTTCCCGTCGCGGCGCCGGTCGTTCCGGATTATGGTCGGCTGAGGCAGTCGGGGAGGGAGGCAGCGCTCCGATCGGCTGACGCCATTCCTCGCCAGAGTGGACGGAGCGAACCACCAACTCCCCGTCCCCCTCGAGGGGCATGAACGCGTAGGCCGCCGTCTGGCCATCGGGAGCGAGCGCTGGGCTCAGAATTGACCGCCAACTGTCGTAGTCGTCGTGGGTCAGAGGCCGACCGACGGCGGAGGCGGCTGAGCTTGGGCGGCCGGACGTCGCTCCCCCGCCGACGCCGGATGCGCGCGCCGAGGACTCGCCCCGAAGACCCGGGGCAAGCAACGCGGCGAGGGAGAGCAGGAGCAGGACCGGGCGACGACGCGAGCGCATCTAGACGAGGCGCGCGGACGGAGAGGCCGTCGGCGCGTGATTGAATTCGGGGTTTAGGGGTTCAGGTCCACGGGATCGGACGGCTTTTGGTAATTGGTCCGGTAGGTCTTCTCCGCGGCAGCGAGCTTCAGGAATACATCCAGCGGAACGACCTCCACCGGCTCGCTCAGTCGATCGAGGATCGAGGCGACCTTCTCCACGGTGTTGGTCTCGCGGATGTGCATCAGTAGGAAGTAGGGGCGCTGCGGGTTGAGCTGAATCAGCTCCTCGACATCGGCGGCGGCTTCTTCCTCGGGGCGCTCCACATCGAGGTAGTAATCGTAGCTCAGGAAAGGCCGCGTGTCGCGCAGGTCGAACGTCCTCGCGGTGCCGTAGCCATTGATGAAGCCGATCACGTCCGGAAATTCTTGGTAGTAACGGTCGACGATTTCCTTGGGCAAGTCGGTGTTGCCCACGTGGCGGTTGCCCTCGGAGTAGTCCATGATCTCCATGACGCGAAGATCGAGTCGGTCCATCAGATCGCGGGCGCTGGACATGAGCCGGGGAAACTTGTCGGCCGGAATGGACTTCGGGTACATGTAGCCGGGTCCGCTCAGCCCGCCGATGAAGTAGTCGTTCGGCGTCTTGTCCTCGTAGAAGAATTGAAGGGCGGGAGGATTCATCCACACCCAGTTCATCAGCACCTGCCAACCGTAGGGGATCTTGCCTCGTCCCGGCTTGGTCCACGCGCCGATACCCATCGAATCGGTGGCGAGGGCCGCGACGTATACCTTCTTCTCGGGCTTGAGGCGCGTCTCCTTCTCGACCGAGTGGGTGTTGCGGAACTTGAAGTCGGGGGTGAGAGGGATCTGGCACGTGAAGGACACGTTCGGGACATTGTGCAGACCCTCCATGATGAGCCCGTAATTGCCGACGAGTGTGGTGTGCTGACCCTCGGTGTCCTTGGCGTAGGAGTGCCAACCGAGCACGACGCTGCCCGGGTTTTGTTTGGCCAGGAGCTCATTCAGGAGCGCCAGCTCCTCCGGGTGGGCCGGGTTAGCGGACAGGTCGGCGCAGAAGGCGCGCGTCTTGATTGCGAAGTCGGCGACGCCCGGCTGCATCTCGATGCCGGCGTGGCCACCGAGCACGACATAGTAGTCGCGGGAGCAACGGCTCCAGTATGTATCCTTGGCCCAGCGATAGATCTGATGGTCCGGCTGGCCCCGGAAGCGTCCTCGGAGATCTTCGAGCTTCTTCAGGCCATGTTTCTCGGCCAGCGGGATGAGCTCCTCGCTGACCACGACGCCGTCGAGCACGCCGGCGGCGGTGAAAGCGACGAGCAGTGAGCTGCGGACCTCGCGGTCCCAGACCACGTAGCCCTTGGCGAAGCGACTGAAGCGCTGGAGGGCGCCGGCGGCATCATTCTCAGGCAGACGATCGAAGCGGATGCCGTGGCGACGCTCGAGGAAGCCGATGAGCGGACGGACGATCTCCCATTGCCATGATTTCGGGTACTCCAAGTAGACTTGGGGGGACTCCCGGTTGGCGAGACCCTGGAGGGATAGGATCAGGGCATGAGTTGGAATGTCGCCATCCATGCGCCAGTTTTCCGAGAGCGGAATCAGCGTGGCATGGGATGGGGCGCGATCGACCTTCTTGGGTTCGATCCCGGCAGCGCTGGCGGCGCCGGTGAGCGCGACGATGAGGAGGCAGGCGGAGAAAAGCTTCATGGCTTGGCGGAGGCGGCGGGGACGCGGGTGAAAACGTACACGATGGGTCGGTTGCGCGTGCTGCGCAGCTCGGTGAGCGTGAGCACGGCTCCGTTGGCGGAGAGCTTGTAGTCGCTGAGGATGTTGATCTCGCGGTTACCTTGCTGGGTCTCGAGCGTCAGGTCGCTGGACAGGCGCAGGAGGCGCCCGCCGTCGAGCCACGCGGCGCGAACGCGCTTGGTCTGATCGCCAGTCGAGTATGCGCCGAGATGGCGATTGTCGGGCCACCACGGCGTGGGGACCAGATTGACCTCCTGCTTGAGGTTGAGATCGAGCGTTTCCTTGAACGTGCGACGGCCCCAGGCGAAGGCGCGGTGGAGCACGACATGGTCGCCCTTGATGTCGAACGTCAGCTCGAGGGACTTCCACGGGCTGAGTTCAGTGCTGCGGTGAAGATCGATTTTCCAAGTCCCATTGAAATCGGTCGCGGTGGCAGTCGCGGATGCGCGGCTGGGTGACGCGGTGGGAGCGACGGCGGAAGCCGGAGAGGCGTGGGCCGTGGCGATGGCGACGAGGAGGCTCGCGGAAAGTGCGAGGGAAGAACGCAGGACGGAGAGAGGGGAGACGGTCATGGAAGGGAGGAGAAAATAAAAAGGGGCGGAGGCTTGTGGCCTCCGCCCCGTTTGACTCAAGCGTTCACGTCATCCCGCTTCGCTCCGGAAGGAGCGAGGCGGGCGGGACATTAGAACTTGAGCGTGTTGCGGAAGATCCAGTTGCGAGCCGGGGACATCGCAAAGGAGCCTTCCGAGTACTTCTCGTCGGTCACGTTGTAGAGACCGAACGTGGAGTCGATGCGGTAGCCGAGGACTTCCCACGGATAGGTCGCCGTCAGATCGAACACCAGGTAGTCGCCCGCCTGGTAGCCGTTGCGGAGGGGATTCCAGTCCACCGAACGGGAGACCACCGTCTCGGACGAGTAGCGAGCGCCGAAGCCGACGCGCGTGCCACGGCCGACGCCGTTGACCAGACCGTCCGTGAACGTGTAGTTACCGAAGAAGTTGAAGCGGAACTCCGGAACGTTCTCGATGCGCGCGCCGTAGTAGATGTCGGACGCGACCTTGGCGGCCGGGGTGAGGGCGTTGTACGCGGCCGTGCCGGGGGCGGCGCGGGTCTTGTCGTACACCGTCTTCGCCGTCTTCAGCCAAGAACCGTTGATGATCGCCTGGAAGTTGCGGCGCGGGGTCCAGATGACCTCAGCTTCCGTACCTTCGATCCGGTTGAGCAGATCGGTGGTGCGCCAGCGGAGGAGGCGGGCATTGCGGTACGGCGAGCCGACCGGGAAGAGCGTCGTGCTGAAGTTCAGCGGCTCTTCGAGGTTGGACTGCTTGGCACCGTCATCCAGCATCTGGTTTTCGCGTTCGCCGCGGAAGACCGAGAGGGTACCGACGAGCTTGCCGTCGGCCTTCGAGATCTTCGCACCGACTTCCCAGTTCATACCGGTTTCGTTGTTCAGCAGATCGAACACACCGCGCTGGGTGAGGATCTGGCGGAACTGAGCCAGGCTCGTGACGGACTGACCGAGGTAGCTGAACGACTGGCCGGGGACGCCACCGGCGCCGAACGCGAGGGCGTCGGCGAACCAGAGCGCTTCGTCACCCGCGAAGATGCCCGAACGACGGCCGGAGTTGAACTTGAAGGTCTTCGAGTTCGAGGCGTAGATCGAGATTTCCTTGGTGATCGCATAGGACAGACCGCCCATGTAGGAGTCGCCCTTCTGATCGCTGTAGAGACCGCGCTGGTAGGAGATCGAGTGACCCCAGACATTCTCGGGATACGCCGTCGGATTGAGGTGCATGTCCGGGAAGTAGACGAACCACGGGAAGTTGTTCGGCTGGTACTGGCCACGCTCCCAACGCTTTTCCTCGCGGTAGCCGGCGAGGACCGTCAGGCGGTCCTCCAGCATCGTCGCCTGGTAGTTGATGTAGGCCGAGTGGTTCTTGACCTTGTAACCATCGAGCGCATTGCGGTCCGTCTGGTGATAGACGCTAACGTCAGGGAAGACCTCGAAGCCCGGATCGAAGTTCGAGAAGATCTGACGCACCGGCTTGATCGCACCCGTACGGTCGCGGATGACCTGATTGACGGGAACGCCACCGAAGTTGTACTTGCCAACGTTGGTGCCGGCGTAATCCGGATTCGACGTCGTGTTGCGAGCGCCCGGGAGGAACGCCCACTGCGTGTCGTCGAAGGCCTGACCACCGAGGAACTGCTGGTACGGATTCACGCGCTGGAAGCCGAGGAGGACCTTGTTCTTGATGCCGAACAGGTCGAACTTCGCCACCGCGTCAACGTTGTGAGTCTGAGCGTAGCGATAGTAACCGGAGAGGTTACCCGTCGCGACGTTCCAGTTCACGCCGTTGGCGTACGGAGTCTGGATGGCGCCACCCTGACCGATGGAGTAATTCTCGGAATTCTCCTTGAAGTAGTTGTAGCGCACATCGAGCCATTCAAACGGGCTGATGTCGACCGTGGCCGAGATGTTGCGGATCTTGTTGTTGAACTGCGCACCGCGGCTCGTGTAGTTGAACGCTTCGTCCTTCACGCGCTGACCCGCAGCATTCGTGATGTAGGCACCGCGCTCGACGCTCGTGTAAGCGGGCAGACCCCAATCGCTGGTCGCGATACGCTTGTTGTTGATGTACGTCGCGTAGGCGAGGGTCGGGGTGGTGGTGCTCTGGATCACGGGAGCCGCGAGGCCGTTGCCGACATTCGCGGGGATCGTGTTCGCGAGGGTCGCGGTGGAGGAGCCGAACGCGCCGGTGGCGGCGGCGTTCTGCCAGCCCGCGAAGTCGCTCCAGATCCAGTCATAGTCGTTGTACTGGAACGACTCGTCCATCTGCTCGGCCTCGAGGGTGATCTTCATCTTGCCGCTGTCGAACGGGAGGAGGACGAAGGACGGGTTGATGTTCGTGTTCCGGCGGAACTCGAAACGACGCTCGCCCTGGGTGTCATCCCACGCACCGACGATGCGGAAAGCGGCCTTCTTCGACAGCACGGCATTGTGGTCGAGGACGACCTTCTGACCGGAGTTGTCGTTGATGGTGACGCTCAGCGTGGTCGGGATTTCGGTGAACTGCGGCAGCTTGCTGATGTAGTTGATGACGCCGCCGGGGTAGCCCTGGCCGAAGAACACGGCCGCCGGTCCCTTGATCACGTCCACGCGCTCGATCGTGTCGAGGTTGTAGGCCGTGTAGCGGAACGTGCCGTTCTTCATCAGGCTGTTCACGACGAAGCCGCGCATGGTGAAGGTGCCCTGCGGGGTTGCCGAGTTGGCCGGAACGCGCATCGCGAAGCGGGTGTCGCCGGACGCCGCCGCAGAGTAGCGGAACAGGTCGGTCAGCGAACGCGCATTCGTGTCATCGAGGAACTCGCGCGACAGCACCTGAACGTTCATGGGGATCTTTTGGATCTCCATGCCGATCTTGGTGGCGGTGGCGGCGTTCGTCTTCAGGTAGCCGAAGTCACGATCCGTGTTCACCTCGAAGGCGGACAGGGTCAGGACATCGGATTCCGCCGGAGCGGCCGGAGCGGCGACCGACGAGCTGGCGGCCGAAGCGGCAGCCGGAGCGGCGGACGGCGCAGGACGAGAGATGGCCTCCATCTCGGCGAGTCGACGCCGGAGACTGGCATTCTCTTCCTGGAGGCGGCGGACCGAGTCGGCATCCTGCTGCCCGGAGGCAGAGGTCGCCGTGATCAGCGCCGCGAGACCGATCGCCAGCATTCGCTTGGCGCGGTCAGCGGGGGTACGCGGGGTGGGTATCATGTGTTGTGTGGTTTGTAGCTTCCGGTCTTGAACACGATTGGCGCATTCAGTGGAAAGGAGTGAGTGAGGGCTGCTCGGCTGAGAACAGTGGGGGGACGGTTAAGACAGGTTTTTGGTAAGGAGCCGAGGAGAAATCGTGATCCCGATCCGACCGCCAATGGTTGGATTCTCGATGCGCCACAGGAGGTGGTCCACGACCTTGCGCACGAGCAGGGGAAGATTGATGTCGATCACTGCCGGTGAGTGATCTAAGTTGTGGTAGATGACGGGGTTGTAATTTCCGAGGATGGCCTCGAAATCCCGTCCAGCCTTGCGCCCAGCCTCGCGGAGGGAGCGGAAGAAAGTGCCGCAGAAGTGGTCGACGGGGATGTACAGGCCGGTCGCCCGAGGCGAACTATCGAGCAGCCGCTTCACCAAGGCATCGACTTCAGTGTTCATCGCGGCCTCAAGATAGCTCACGCCTGGGTTCGCTGCGCCCAGTACGGTGTGGACCGAGATTCCCAGTTCCTTGGCCCGCTCCACAAAGGCCCGGTTCCGATGGACGATTGCGCTGTAGTCCGGGTCGGTCGTGATCACCGACACGCATTTGTGGCCTCGCTCAAAGAGGTAATTGGCCGCGATCTGGCCATTCTCCTGATTGTTCGGCTCCACGTAATCGCCCGGATAGGTCGACGACCGGCGCGTCATGAACCACACGTGCGGAATCTCGCGCAGCTTGCCCAAGCACTCCGCCGATGGCTCCATGCCTTGGATGATGACCCCGTCGAGCCGCTCGCTCGCGAGATTGCGCGGGAGTTCGTCGGGCGTACTGGAAAACAGCACGCGGAGATCGACGCGGTAACGCGGATCGGTCGACTGCACCTGCAGCAATTGATCCTGAAACCAATTCAGGCTGGGATTATTCGCCCGCGCGCCGACGAACCAAACCCCGATCCGCCGCTGTTCGGGCAAACGCGCCTTGGGACCGCGACGCCGATTCAGCGGCGCCGGCACGTAGTTGTGCTGCTCCATCACCGCCCGGATACGCGCCAAGCTCTCCGCAGCGACTAGCTGCGGCTGATTGATCGCACGCGAAACAGTCGCGGGCGAGACGCGGGCTTTGACAGCAATTTCCGTGATCAGCATCGGGCGGGGGTGACCCTGCTTGAGAATTTCACTGAAATGTTGATGAAAAGGCGGGGGCTCGGGTCAAGTTGTTTCAGCTCGGTTTTCGGAAATGGCCCGCCCCTTCAGCGCTTCCGACTGCGCTGCCGAGCCCGCTTCCATGCGCCTGCATATTCTTTGCGGGCCCGGATGGCGTCCGCCCACACAGGGGGATTCGTGCTGACGTTGTAGCCCACGCTGGTTCCGAGCTCCGGGCAGACCCAGAGTTCATTCCCCGGCCGGGGGCCTTCCAGCCACAGCGCGAAGAGGTCTTCCACGAAGGCCAGGTAGTCGCGAAACTCCGGCGTCAGGGTGCCTCGGCCATTGGTCACCGGAACCTGGCAGTGCTGACTGTTGAAGGGCCGGAGATGAAAGACCTGCGAAGCCTGAATCAGGCGCGGCCAAGCGAGCAGTCGCCGTGAATAATCTTTGGGCAGCACGTGCTTCGAGACCGCGAAGTGCGAGTGGTCCCACGTGGTGGGCATGAGACGGCCCGTCGCCCTCTGAAAAAGGCGGGTGATCTCGGTGTACTTTTCCGGGGTCTCCGTGGAGGTGTCCCGGTGCGTCTCAATGTGGACGCCGACACCGAGTTCCTCTGAAATTGCGATCAGCTTGACCGCAAGCGCCGCCGCCTTCTCCGGGGGCGTATCGTGATCGAGCAGTTGCACGTTCATGAAGTGCACCCCCAGGGCCCGCTGCGCCAGAATCTGTTCCCGGGCCTGCTTCACCGATGAGCCATCGAAGCCGCCCATCACCCGCAGTTCGTACTTGTCCGCGAGCGCCTTCCGCTCGGGGGTCATGATCGCTGCAAAACCATCGAATCCCGCCGCCTTCATCGCCGCAATTTTACGCTCCATCGACCACTCTCGTTTCGGGGTCGGATGGCCTTCAAGTGACCAAGGAGTCGCACATTGCACGAGTTGCGGGGTGGGCATTTTTCGGGGGGAGGACATGGCTATGAAATTTCATTGAAAATGCTGGTTGAAAACCGAAAAAAAGCGAGCTCATCTTTGCGAGATTCTTACCCCGTGATCCCTTTGCGCGACCGTCTCTCCTGCGTCTCTCGGATGGCCCTGCTGTTGGGTGCTCTGAGTACCCTGTGGTTGACCCCGGCGTACGCGGCTGCGGCTCCCAGCGTCGCGGTCGGCACTAGTGCAAGCCATTCAAAGAAAAGCACCTTCGAAGAGCGGCGGGCGGATCTCCTGCAGAAGGCGGCAGGGTACGTCTCGGCGGGTGACACCCCTGCGGGGTCGCTCTATGATATCACCGCTGCTTTGCATTTGGGGGTCAACCTGGAGGCGGCGAACGTCCGCCTTGCGCAGCTGTTGGCGGCTCCGCCGTCCGGAAACATGTTCTGGATGTACCAGATGGTCATGCTCATGGCGGCCGGGCAGGGGCGCCTGTCGGTGGCGAACGAGCAGCGTTTCGGTGACCTTTGGCGGACTTATTGGCCGAGCCGCGGTGACACCGAGAACCACTGGCTGATGTACTACGCGAGTCTACGCGTGGTGTCGCAACTGCGGCCAAACCGTCCGCCGGCGGACTGGTTCAATGGCCGGTCGTCCGAGGAGAATGCGGCGGAGGCGGGAGCCTACATCCGTGAATGGATCCGGGTGACGACCACCCAAGGGCAGGGGGAGTATGACTCTCCGGGATACCTTGGAGAGTACGTGGTGCCGCTTGCGTTGCTCGCCGGATGGGAGGCGGATCCGGAGCGCCGCGACGAGGCTCGGCGGATGTTGGACTACCTCTTTTTCGACTACGCGGTGGACCAGATCAACGGACAGTATGCCGGCGCCCACAGCCGTGTTTACCCGCGGCAGATTCTTCTGCCGGGAGCCACGACTGGGTCGGCGCTGGGGTGGCTGGCTTTCGGTGTCGGTGAGCGCATGCAAAATGCGCAGGCGGTGGTGCTGGCGACGAGTGGTTACACGCCGCCGCCGGTCTTGGGTGAGATCGCGCATGGCGCGGGGCGCCCGTACGTGAATCTGGAGCGCAAGCGCACGCGCTGGCGCATTCGTCACGCGGGCCCGGAAGCGTTCCGGGTCGGTGATCGCCTCACCCATCCGGTGTACAAATACAGCTACGTGCACCCGGATTTCATCCTGGGTTCATCGCAGGGTGGACTGCTCCAGCCGATCCAGCAGCAGACCTGGAATCTGCGTTGGCGAGTTGAGAACACGACCGAGGCGTCGAATACCTTCTTCACCGTGCAGCCGCACTCGTCGCCGTATGAAGGCACGATGTACTTCACGTTCGACTGGGACTCCAGCACCGACGTGATCGCGCGCTCGAAGGTGGATTACGATTCGCCCGACAAGCTCGCGAGTGGCTCTCCCTACGAGCAGGTTTTTCAGGAAGGCCCGGCACTGGTTGGCCTCTACCAGATTCCACCGGGGGCGCGCTTTCCGCATCTGCTCACGCTCTTCTCTCGCGATCTGCAGGACGTGGTGGAGGATCCGTCGGGTTGGATCTTCGCGCGCGGCGGGCCCGTTTACGTCGCCTACCGTCCGTTCGTCGCGGGTGAGTGGCGGGACAATGATTGGACGGGTTTGCTGCGTGGCGGTGCAGGCGCATGGATCAGTGCGGGTTTCGAATCGTGGGGTAGCCGCCATCGGGTCCTGATCAGCGAGGCGCCACGGAACGGCTACGTCGTGCAGGTGGCTCCGGTGCGCGAGCACGCTTCCTACGCGGCCTTCCAGTCCGCGATCCGTGCGCTCCCCCTGCGCTTCCGCGTCGATCGCGGTCCGGAGGTGGAGTTCACCACGCTGTCCGGGCGCGTGTTGTCCGCCGTCTACGGTGAGACCCCCAAGGTGGACGGCCGTCCGCTCAACTACGCCGCTTGGCCTTTGTTCGGCAATCCATTCGCCCACGAGAAGGTCGGCAGCGGGCGGCTCAACGTGCGGCATGCTGGAGAGGGATTCAGCAGTGACTTCACGTCCCTGGCTGAACCGGAGGGAACGAAGCAACCATGAAGGCCGGACTTCTCAGCGCTCTTTTCCTGGTTTCGCTCATCGCTGTGCCCGCGATCGCGGCGGTGCCGGCGTCGGCAGCGACACCCGCCCGTGGTCACGACCTTTTTGCGGCTGCGAGCATGACGCGTTCTCAGCGGAACTCCTCGATCCCGACGGACTGGGGCATCTTCCGTCGGGACGGGATTGGGGAATGGTCGCTCTTCGGACCCCGCATCCTGGGCGTGGCGGGTCTCGCCTACGATCCCACGAACCCGGAGGTGCTGCTGTTGGCCGCGGCCGATGGGGTGATCCGTTCCGAGGATCGCGGACGCTCATGGCGCCAGGTTACGGGCTGGCGCATTTCCGATGTCCGGGCCTTCGCGTTTGATTCCGGCGATCCGAGTCGCGTCTACGCTGCCACGCAGTGGGGCCCGATTCTCTCCATTAACGGAGGACGGTCCTGGGTTTCGTCGGTGGCGGGTCTGCCGGTCCGTTACTCGCAGACCCTCGTTGCGGATCGCCGCGTCCCGGGACGCGTTCTGCTCGGGACCGAGAGCGGATTCTTCGTCTCGGAGAACGGAGCCGCGTCGTGGGCGCCGGTCAATAGCCCCCCGGTGACCATTCTTCGTGTCGTCCAGTCGGCATCGAGGCCGGAGTTGTTCCTCGCCGGCACCGAGGGCAGAGGCGCGTGGTGTTCGACCGACGGTGGTCGTTCTTGGCAATCGCTCGATCCCGCTACGGCCAGCGCCAACCTCTACGCGGTCGCGATTCGTCCTGATAACGCCAACACCCTCGCGCTCGGCGGTTGGGGCGTGGGCGTTCGCATCTCGACTGACGGTGGCGCCACGTGGACATCGCGTGGAGCGGGCCTGCCGAATCAATGGGTGCAAGTCCTCGCCTTCGATCCCGACCGCCCCGGACGCCTCTGGGCGGCGGTGCGAGAGGAGGGGAGCTATGTGAGCGACGACCTGGGCCTGACCTGGCAATTCGCGGGACTTTACGGCGCGTACGGCCACGACTATGCCTTTGTGCCCATCGTCTCCCGTTGACCGACACCCCTGCTGTTCTTCCCGTGCACGCTAAACCTTTCGTCAATTCCGCCTCGTGGATCTGGTCCGCCGAGGGCTCTCACGGCGCCCCGGCGCCGGAAAATGCGACGCCCTCGCACTATCAGGTGCGTTACTTCCGCCGTAGTTTCACCGTGGCGGATCCCGCAGCGGTGAGCCTGTCCATCGCCGTCTCGGGCGACAGCCGCTACCTTTTCTACTGCAACGGCGAATGCGTGGGACGCGGTCCGGCCAAGGGTGACGTCAATCACCACTTCTACGAGACCTTCGATCTCACGCCCCTGCTGCGCAAGGGTTCCAACGTCCTCGCGGCCATCGTTCTCGACATGTCGCGGGTGGCGCACCGGCCGGCCCTGCTCGGCGCGCCGTGCGCGATCATGACCTACACCGGAGGCTTCGTGCTGGAGGGTGCGCTGGTCGGCCGCGACGGTGCGTTGGTGGAGGATCTGAAGACGGACGCGCAGTGGCGGGTCGCGGTCGACCGGGCGCATCGCTTCCAGAACGACAACACGCTCTTCGAGGGCTACCACGGCTATTTCGAGCATCGCGTCTCGCGGCTCGAGCCCGAGGGGTGGCGTTTGCCTGGATTTGACGACTCCGCATGGGCGGAGGCGCACGTGCTGTTCAAGGCGGAGCTCCTCGAGAACCGGCGTGATCCGACCAGCCCCTACGGCCTGATCCCGCGCATGATTCCTCAACTCGAGGAAGGCGAACCGGAACGCTTTCCGGATGCCTACGTAAAGGGCGGCGGCGACATTCCCGACGCATGGCGTCGCCTGCTGCAGGGGAACGAGCCCGTCGTTCTCGCTGCTCGCTCGGTGACGGATATCGTGCTGGACGCGGGCATTCTCACGACCGCTTTCCCGCGGCTGCAGGTCTCGGGCGGCGCGGGCAGCACGGTGCGTCTCACTTACGCGGAAGCCCTCCGTCTCCCGTGGGATACCCCGGGCGCGAAGTTGCTGGGGCGTCGTCAGCCGTTGGCGAATCTCGCCTCGCACTTCGCGGACGAGACGCGAGGCTGGACCTTCGACCGTCGCGGCGAGGTCATGGGATGGAGCGACGTCTGGGAGCCGGGTGGCCGGGATGAGCTCTTCGAGCCTCTGCACTGGCGCGCCTTCCGTTACGTCGGTCTTCGCATTGAAGTCGGTGATGTGCCGCTGACGCTCGGCAGCGTGAGCCAACGCTTCACCGCTTACCCGTACCGCGTGGCGGCCCGGTTCACGTGCTCAGATCCGTCGCTGGAGCAGATTTGGGAAGCCGGTCTGCGCACGATGCGTCTGTGCTCCCACGAGACCTTCGAGGACTGCCCCCATTACGAGCAGATGCAGTACGCGGGGGACACGATGATCACGTCCAAGCTCGCGCTACTCACCACCGGTGATGCGCGGCTCAGCCGGCAGGCGCTGTATCACTTTGACTGGTCTCGGCTCCCGGAGGGACTCACCCAGTCACGGTACCCTTCGCGCTTGGTGCAGGTCATCCCCGCCTGGAGTATTCATTGGATCACGACAATTAAGGACTACTTCGCGTGCACGGGTGATCTCGGCACGGTGCGCGATCTTCTGCCGGGCGTCCGGGCGGTACTGGACTGGTTCCGGCGGCATGCGGATGCGGACGGGCTGCCGTCCAAGTTGCCCTTCTGGAATGTCACGGACTGGTGTCCGTGGTGGCCGCGCGGCGTGGTCCCCGGCGCGGACACGGGGGCAACGGTGATCTTCAGCGCGCAGTTCATCCAGGCTCTGGACGAGGCGGGCTGGCTCATCGGCCAGTCGGGTGGTGCGGCGGAGGCGGCGGCCTTGGCGGCCGAGGCGGCGCGGCTGCGCCCCATCGCGCATCGCCGCTTCTGGTCAGAGGCGGAGGGACTGTATTTCGATCGTCCCGGTGGCCCGGAGGTCAGCCAGTATGGCAATGCTTGGGCGGTCTTGGCTGGTCTTGCCGGCGAGCGCGAGTGCGAGATCCTCGTGCGTCGTTTCCCGGACGATCCGAAGCTGGCGCCGGGCTCGTTCTTCTGGTGGCACGCCGGATTCACGGCGCTGCTGCGCGCGGGTCGTTATGATGACATGCCGCGGCACCTCGGGCCGTGGCGCGAGTCGCTCAGCTTCGGGCTCTCGACCTTCGTGGAGGAAAACAGCTACTGGCGTTCCCTCTGCCATGCGTGGTCGGCCCATCCGGTGCTGGAGTTCCAGCAGCGCATCCTTGGCGTCACTCCTTCCGAGCCCGGGTTCGCGGCGATTCGCATCGAGCCCAATCTCTGCGGACTTGAGCATGCGGAAGGCAGCGTGTGCACACCGCACGGTCCCGTCGAGGTGGCGTGGCGTCGGGAGGGCCGGACGCTCTCGCTGACGATCGCGAAGCCGGATGGCATCCCGGCGCTGGTGCGGGTGCCGGGCGGCGCGGAGCGCCGCTTCTCTGGGGCGCGTTTTGAGGAGAAGTTCATTTTGTCATGAGCGACCTGACCTTGCACGAAGACGGCTCGGCAGCGATGGAGGTGCGCGCGCGCGGCGCACTCCTGTTCCGCTACGTGGTGGTGCCGGGGACGGCGGGGAAGGAATCCCCGCGGCCCTACGTCCACCCACTGCGGTCGCTGGCGGGGGATACCCTGACCAACTTCCGGCCGAACGACCATCCCTGGCACCACGCGCTCAGCTTCACGCTGAACCAAGTCTCCGGCGTGAACTTCTGGGGAGGCCCCACCTGCTCGCGGGGCGAGGGATATGCGTGGCGCGATGATCATGGTGAGCAGCGCCATGAGGCGTGGATCGACCGCGTGGTCGATGGCACGACGGTGCGTCTGGCGCACCGCCTGACGTGGAATCGTGGATCGCGGGTACTCTTCACCGAGGAACGCTCGCTTGAGGCTGCGGTCGATCTGGCCGCCGGGGCATGGTCGCTGCGATGGAGCGGTCGGCTCCGCAACGTGTCAGGAGAGACCCTCTCGCTTGGTAACCCGCATTCGCACGGAGGACTGGCGGGCTCGCATTACAGCGGACTCCAATTCCGCGGCGCGCGGGAGTTGCTCGATGATCATCTGGACCCGACCATCAAGGTGGCGGCGGAAGGCGGCTTGGAGGGCGTGCCGGCCGTGCATGGCGTCCTGGCCCGCTGGATGGAATGGCATGGGCAGTTGGACGGCTCCCTGCACCGCGTGGTCATCCGCTTCGAGAACCTCAGCGGTCCGCTGCCGTGGTTCGTGCGGCGCAATTATCCTCTCGCGGCGTTTCCCACCGAGTTCGACCACAACCGCGAAATCGGTCCCGGTGACTTGCTCGAGATCGATCACCGCCTGACGTTCACTTCCGTGCCATGACTTCTGACCGTCGTCGTTTTGTTCAGGGGTTGGGTTTGGGCGCCCTGTCGGCGCTGGCCGGGTGCGCGTCGCCTGGCGCCGCGCCCAAGGCCGCGGCGGGGGCCGCCTCGGTCGCGCTGCCGGCCTTCGACCCAGCCCAGCCGGAGTCCTTCTGGCGCGGGGTGCGAGCCTGCTATCCGCTCCGAACGGATCCGGTGTACCTGAACACCGGCGGCCTCGGACCGGCGCCGCAGATCGTGTTGGATCGAGCGGTGAGCACGACGAATGAGCTGCAGGCTCATTCAGAGACCGGCCATGACCGCCTCGCGGGTGCGCGTGCGGTGGCGGCGGACTTCTTGGGTGCCGAACGCGATGAGTTGTGCTTCGTCCGCAACGCGACCGAGGCGACCTCAATCGTTGCGGCCGGGCTCTCGCTGCGCCCAGGCGAAGAGGTGATCTTCGAGAGCCATGCCCATCCGGGCGGTTCGTTTCCGTGGCTCAACCAAGCGCGCTTGCGCGGGGTGGTTGTGCGCATCTTCGAGCCGGCCAACGACTCGCCCGAGGAAAACGTGCGGCGGATCCTCGCCCTCGTCACGCCGCGTACCCGGGTCATCCAGGTCAGCCACATCACCTGCACGAACGGGCTGGTGCTGCCGGTGGCTGAGATCGCGGCGATCGCCCGGGCCCGCGGCATCTGGTTCCACGTCGATGGAGCGCAGGCAATCGGGATGATCCCGCTCAATCTCACGGCCATCGGCTGCGATTCCTACGCGGCGAGCGGGCACAAGTGGCTCGGCGCTCCGCACGAGACGGGACTGCTCTACATCCGCCGCAACCGCTGGAACGATGTCGCCCCCACCGGCATCGGTTCCTACTCCGCGGAGGTGAACTGGCTGCCCGGTGACATCGAGTACGCCCCGGGCGCATGGCGGCACGAATACGGCACGCGCAACGCCGGCACGATTGAAGCGGTCGCGGAGGCGATGCGTTTCCAGCGATCAATCGGCACCGAGCGCATTGCGGCGCGCGGACACGAGATGGCGAGTTTCCTGCACCAGGAACTTTCCCGTCTCCCCGGAGTCGTGGTTCTGACCCCGAGCGATCCTTCGTTGCGGGGTTCGATGACGACCTTCCAACACCCGCGGGCGGATGCCGCCCGCACGTTCCGCTACTTGCTCGACCGCCGCGGACTCCGCTGCCGGCCCGTGACGGAACAGGGCCTGCAGGGTGTCCGCGTCTCCACTCACCTGAGCAATCTCCCGGACGAATGCGAGCGTGTCGTCGCGGGGGTGCGCGATTCCCTCCGCGACCTCTAAGCTGACGATGCCGACCTTAGTCCGCGACCTCCACGATCATCTCCACCTCGACCACCGCGCCGGCTGGCAGGGCGTTCACACCGACGGCGGCACGGGCGTGGCGGCCGCGTTCGCCGAAGACCGCCACGAGCAGATCCGAGCAACCGTTCAGCACCTTGGGCTGTTGCGTGAAGGTATCGGTGCTCTGGATGAAACCGCCCACGCGGACGATGCGGCGGACTTTACCGAGGTCCCCGATCTCCGCCTTCAGCGCCGCGAGCAACTGCAGCCCGCAGGTCCGAGCGGCCGCTTGCGCCTGCTCCTCCGACAGGGTCGTGGGGACTTTTCCGGTGATCACCTTGCCATCGGCCGACCGCGGAATCTGGCCGGCGAGGAACACGAGATTGCCGCTGCGCACCGCCGGGACGTAGTTGGCGACCACGGGCGCGGGAGTGGGAAGGCTCAGGCCGAGCGCCGCCAGCCGGGCCTCGGGCGTCGTTGCGGCCGTATCGGCGCGCGTCAGACCGGCGATCGGGAGCAGGGCAAGGAGCAGGAGTCGCGAAACGGGTTTCATGGTGGAGTGCCCAAGGGTGTTGCCGGGTCGCGACCCGCGGAGCAACGCCAGAAGGAAGTCCCTCTCGCCCGCCGTTGGCTGCGGCCGCTCGCGGCGTGGGTGGCGTTGGTCTTCGCCACGCTTCCCGGCGAATCCAGTGCCTCCACGCCTGCCTCGGCGGTCGCCGAGCCTGCGGTGGCGGCCGCTGCCCCCGCGCATGATCTGATTCTCTGCGCGAGCATTAATCGCAGCTACGTCATTGGTTCGAAGATGGTCACCTTCAGCGGCCTCTACCGGCGGGTCGCAGACGGGAGCTTTGAGCATTTTGGTCCCAACCTCCTGTACCTGAGCGCCGTGTCCCTCGATCCGCGCGATCACCGGACCATTTACCTCGCGATGCTCAATGGGGCGCTCTTCAGCCGCGACGGCGGGGAACGCTTCCGGATCGGGACAAGCTGGGATATGACGGAGCCCAAGGACATCGCAGTCGATCCGAATGCGCCAGATACCGTTTACCTCGCGTTGCCGGACGGGTTTGCGGTCTCGACGGACCGCGGCTGGACGTGGGCGAGACGCGAGAAAGGCCTGCCTGACCGTGGCAAGTACACGCAGGCGATCGAGATCGACCGGACGCGGACCGGGCGTCTGTTGATCGGATGCGAGGCTGGCGTGTTTCTGACGGAAAATAGCGGGACCCGCTGGCGGAAAGTGCTGCCCACGCGAGCCACGGTCTACGATGTCCGGCAGTCACCGACCAACCCGGCGTGGTGGATCGCCTCAACGCAACGGGATGGGGTTCACGTCTCCCGCGACTCCGGGGTCACGTGGTCGCGGATCAAGGACCTGGCCGAGGATGGTGCCTGGTACAACGTGGATTTCGGTACGCGGCATCCGGACCGGGTGGCGCTGTCGAGCTGGAATCAAGGCATCGTCGTTTCTGAGGATGGCGGTCGGACGTGGACGCCGCGCACTGCCGGCCTGCCGGCGGATGGACGCGTCATGCGGGTTGGGATCGATCCGGATACGGACGCCCTGTACGTGAACGTGCGGAGTGACGACGTGTACCGCTCCGAGGACTTTGGTCGCACGTGGAGCGAGACCGGCCTCAAGGGGTCCACCGTGAGCCAATTTCTGTTCGTGAAGAAACCTCAGCCTTGAGCGCGCCCATGACGATGTTCTCTCGCCGTGTCTGCTCCCGTGCCGGGTGGTTCGCCCTTGGGCTGCTGCTCGGTGGCTTTTCTGGCCTCCGGGCGCAGCCCTCGCACGTGGGACCGATGCCATCGACCCTGCCGGTTTCAAGTGCGGAGGAGCGCCGGGTGGCCTACGAAGCGCGCATCCAGGAGGTGCTGGAATGGTATACCGGGCTCGTGAAGCCGAGCGATCCCCTCATCGGAGACCTCGTGGGTGTATCGGCCCGCCTCGCGCTCGGACGCGATTTGGAGCGGTGTTCCCGGAGCGTGATCGAGCTGATGAAGACACCGGGCAGCAGTCCATTCTGGATGTTCCCGACGGCGGGTGTCGCGTATCTCGGCCGCGACAAACTCTCCCCGGAAGCGCGGGCCGCGATCCGGCGCGCCTGGAGTTCGGTCATGCAGCTCCGCGGCGACACCGAGAACCACTGGGCGATGTACTATGCGTCGCTGTACCTGATGGCGCAGTTGTACCCCAACGAGCCCGCCTCGTCGTGGTACACCGGCAAAAGTTCCGAGGAGAATCTCGCGGAGGCGCGCGATTACTTGATTCACTGGATGCGACTCGCGACGACGGTCGGGCAGGGAGAGTTCACCTGCTCGCACTACATCGGCGAGTATGCGATTCCGCTCACCTACCTCGCGGCGTGGGCGGAGGATCCGGCCATGCGGCTGCGGGCGCGGATGATGCTCGACTGGATTTTTGCCGATCAGTTCGCGAATTCTCTCGATGGCATGTTGCATGGCGCCAACGCGCGCACCGACGACACCTCGGTGATCGAACGCTGGAACTCGCTCTCCTCGTTCTTCAGCTGGCTCCTGCTCGGCAATACGCCGCCGCCAGCTGCCTACGGCGGCTTCGGCGTGTACTTCGCCGCAGTGGCCCGGCATTATGATCTCCCGGAGGTGATCTACCGCATCGGGGTCGATCGCGGCGGCGACTTCACCCAGCGTGATCTCAAGCGTTCCCGCCGCCGCTGGCGCGGCAGCGACGTGGAGATGGCGCCGATCTACAAGCTCAACTACTCGCGCCGGGACTACGCCGTCGGCTCCTACCAGGGCGGAATCAGCGATCCGATCCAGGCTCACGTGTGGGACGTGACCTGGGCGGTGCCGGATCCGCGCGGGGTCCACAATACGATCTTCTCCATGCATCCGGTTTCGTCCATGGACGACCTGCAGATGTACTTCGCGGAATTCCCCGAGCAGATGATGCGTGCCGTGACGACTGAGGGAAAAGCGTCCTATGACTCGCCGGACAAGTTTCTCGGCGCTTCGCGCTACGAGCAGGTGGTTCAGGACCAAGACACGGTCATCGCGCTCTACAACATCGCCCCCGGCACCCGATTCCCGCACATCAATGGGTTCTTCTCCAAGGATCTCGTAGATCTCACGGAGGACGAGTCCGGTTGGATTTTCGCGCGGGGAGGCAACGCGTTCCTCGCTTATCGTCCGCTCGCCCCCTACGAGCTGCAGCGATCGTTTGTTTACCGCTCGTCGTGGACGGGCACGAAGCAGGACGCCGGCGACCGGCGGCTCTACAGTCCGCATTTGAAGAACGGTACGATCGTCCAAGCAGCCAGCGCGTCGGAGTTTCCCTCCTTCTCGGCTTTTCAGGCGGCGATCCGCGCCCTGCCGCTGACCTTCTCGCTGGAGCCGGTACCGACGGTCAGCTTCACGTCGCTGCGGGGGCGCAAGCTGGAATTCACCCATGGACGCGTGCCGGTGGTGAACGGTCGGCCGGTGGACTACTCGGCGTGGAAATTGTTCGAGGGACCTTACCTCAACGCCGAGCGAGGCTCGCAGAAGCTCACCCTCACGCACGGGCGCCTGGAGCGGGTGCTCGATTTCAATACTCTCACGATCACTGATCGAATCAAGAATCCCTGACGCCTCACGCGTCGGGCCCGCCCGCATCCTCTCGTTACCATGCGCCGTTCCCTGCGTCCTACCCGCGTGTCGTTGTTATCGTGGTCTCGTCGCACGCTCGCCCCCGTGCTTCTTGGCTTCTTGGGCAGCGTGACCCTGATGGGTCAAACGCCCACCCCGGCTGCGGCGACGAGTGGCGCTGCGTCGGCTCCCGGCGCGGTCGCGTCCACCGCTGCGTCGACGGCGGCGGAGGCTGCATCGCGAGCTCACGCGATGCTGACCCGCCTGTGCGATGATGCCGGGGGGCGCCTGACTGGATCACCGGCGGATCGCCGAGCGATCGAGTTGCTGATGGCTGAACTTCGTGCCCTCGGATTGGAACCCGAGCGTGAGCCCTTTCGCATGCCCGGTTGGGAACGCCGCGACGATCGGGTCGACCTGCTCAGTCCCTTTGGCCGTCGACTGCGCGTCGCGGCGCTTGGCTACAGCCAGCCCCATGCGCCCTTTGAGGCGGAGCTCATTGAGCTGCGCGACGGTCGCGCCACGGAGTACCCGACGGACGACGTGGCTGGAAAGGTGGGATTGATCAATTCAGGCACGCCACTGCAGACCGCGGAGTTCGTCCGCATTGCGGCGCAACGTCGCCTCGGGGCGATCCTCTTCATCAACCGCGAAGGCGGGGGACAGTTGCTGGCGCGGACGGGGAGTTTCGTGGGCGCGCCGCTTCCCCTCCCGGTTTATTCGATCACGCAGGAGGAAGGAAATTGGCTGCGTCGTCTGCGTGAGCGCGGGGTGCCGGTGCGCCTGCGGGTGGAGACGCGTTCGCGGTGCCTTGAGGTGGAAACCGCCAACGTGGTTCTGCGCTTTCCGGGCCGATCGCCGGAGCGAATCGTCGTGGGTGCGCATGTTGACAGCTGGGACCTCGGGCAGGGCGCGTTGGACAATGGTCTTGGCGTGTCGCAGCTCTTCGCCCTCGCGGATTTCCTGCGCGGCCGGGAGCTGGGCCGCACGGTGGAGTTGGTCTGGTTCAACGGCGAGGAGCAGGGACTCTGGGGATCGCGTCATCAGGCCGCGCGACTGGGAGACGACCCGATCGTGGCGATGATCAATCTCGACATGGTCGGAGTGCCGATCGCGGTGAATGCGCTGGGTGACGACACGTTGGTCCCCTTCCTCGAACGTTGGAACGACCTCCGCGGCGCCAAGCGCCTGCCGACCGGTGTGCAGAACATCAACTGGTTCGGCAGCGACCATACCCCTTATCAACTCGCGGGCGTGCGGGCGATCACGTTCAACGCTCCCATTCCCCGCGAGTCCGTTCGCTACTACCACGACGTCGCGGACACCATCGACAAGCTGCCGGAGCAGATCGTGGTGGACTCGACGAGCGTGATCGCTGATCTACTGCTCGCCCTGGCGGCTGACACTTCGCTCACGGCGTGGCGGCGGCCGGTGCAGGAAACGGAGATGCTGTTCACCCGTTTTGGGATCGAACGCCGGATGCAGGTGATCGGGTACTGGCCGTTCCCCAGTCGCTGAGCTATGCAGCCCCATCGATTTCTCGGCTGGCGGCGGATCCTCGGTCTCGTCGCCTCTCTGTGGCTAGGAGCCGTCGGTTGCGCGGCGTCGCCGTCGCCATCCGTCCTGGTCGTTGGCGGCAGCATGATGAACGGAGACCATTTCGCCGAGGCCACGCTCCCGGTGATGCGGGAGCACTTCAAGGGTTGCCGGACCGTCGTGTTGGTCCTGCATGCCTCCCATCCGGCGGACCGGGATCGGACCGAGGCGCGGTTGCAACGCGCCTTCGCGCACTTGTCGGGAATCTCGGCCGAGTCGCTGCACCGCTTGGACGACGCGGAGTCGCTGCGCCGGTTGCGTGCGGCCGATGGAATCTTCGTTGGAGGCGGAGAGACCTTCGTGCTCCTGCGCGAACTGTACCGCACCGGCCAGTTGGAGGTGATTCGTGAACGGGTGCACGCGGGCGTCCCGTACGCCGGATCGAGTGCGGGTGCGAATGTGGCCGGACAGCGGATTGGCACCACGAATGATTTTCCGGTCACCGACATCCCGACGCGCGATGCGCTCGCGCTTTTTCCCGCCGTCATCAATCCGCATCACCCCTTGCCCGCCGCGGCAGAGTATGCGACGAGGGTGGGGAAGATACAGGGTTACCTTCGCTTCAATCCGTCAGAGACGGTCTTCGCTCTGGGTGATGCCTCGATCGCGCGCCTGCACGAGGGACGAGTGACCTTTGCCGTGGGGTTTGGCCGAGTGTATCGCGCGAGTGGGATCACCGAACTGACGGTTGGTCAACGCGTCGAGGGGCTTCGCTGATCTGGCGGCGAGTCGCGGGTGACGTTTCGGGAGCGGAGCGGCGAAAAATGCGCTTGCACTTCCGCTGCGGTCCTTCCTTTTTCTTCCTTCCGTCACGCAGCCGTAGCTCAATTGGATAGAGCATCTGACTACGGATCAGAAGGTTTGGGGTTCGACTCCCTACGGCTGCGCCACTTTAGAACGACAAACCCCCGGGACCGTGAGGTCGCCGGGGGTTTGTTTTTTCGAAGTGGAATCGGCCTGGGGCCCGGCGCGCGGTTCGTCAGAAGTTTCGCACGTACGTCGCCCCGGTCTCGTCGATGAAGACGAGGTTGTTCGGATTGATCTCCTTGAGGCGAAGCCCGATCGAGTGATCGATCACGTCATTGAGCCGGTAGACCCGCTCGTTCATGAGCACCTTCGGATCGGTGCCGGACGCACGGATACCGGAGACGCGGAGTGCATCGACGATGGCACTGGAACGCGAGTTGGGCGGAACGAAACCGGCCTCTCCGGCGGGAACGTCGATGTGCAACGCCCCTTCACCGGTACCCTCTTGCGCCGTTCCCGCGGTGGCGGGATCTGACGGGGAGCGCTGAGTGGTCTCAGCGGCCGGGGTGGCCGCGTCCGGTTTGGCCTCCGCCATCTTCACGTCAAAGACGAAGGCAGCCACGCCTCCGACCGGGGTAGGGGTCGCGGCGGCGTTCGCGCCGGGAGTCGTCGGGGTTGCGGTTGACGTGGTGCCAAGCGCGCGGGTCGGCTCGGGTTGCGCACTAACCCCGCCCGCCGGGGCCGTTCCGGCGACCGACGTCGCGGGTGTTCCCGCCGGCGCGGGTGAAGGAGCGGGTTTCGCCGATCCGACCACCAGCGGTGCGGAATTGTCCGTGGATTCACCGGATGGGCCGATCAGGAACCAGAAACCGGCCGCGACCACGCCGACAATCATCAGGCAGGCGGCGCCCACAATCACCAGCGTCTGCGCGGGCATGGGCTGACTGCGCTTCACCACGCGCCGCGGCGGTGGCGTACCTTCAGGGGATGGGGGAGAACCCGTAGAAGAACTAGGGGATACGTCTTGGGTCCGCTGTCTCTGGGCTTTTTTCAGGGCTTCATTGATCAGGCTCATGCGCAGCGGATCTTTTGGTTCAGGGTGAATCGGCTCGTTTCAGCGTTTAAGTGACAACAAAGAGCGGAAAATCGGACGCCAGAGGAGGTTTGCACTCGGTCCGTTGGTCACTCCAGCAGGCGGCGGACGTCGCGCGCGGCCCGGCGCACATCCCGCCATGCCACTTCATCGGAGTCGCGCAGGTACGCCGCCATGAGTGCCTTATCGCATAGATCGTTGACAACCCGGGGAATACCACGCGAAAGGCGATGCAGCTCCCAGAGCGCCCAGCGAGTGAAGAACGGACGCCCCTGGCTTCCTGCCAATGAAAGGCGATGGTGTACGTAGTGCGTCAGATCCCGCATCGTCAGTGGCTTGAGCTCGTAATGGATCAGGATCCGCTGACGGAGTTGGCGAAGCTCCTGGCGCCCGAGAATCTCCTTCAGCTCAGGCTGCCCCATGAGGATGATTTGCAGGAGCTTTTGATTGTCGGTTTCTAGGTTCGACAGGAGCCGGATTTGTTCCAGCACCTCGAACGACAGATTCTGGGCCTCGTCGATGATGAGGACGATGTCCTTGCCGGCATCGATGCGGGTGAGCAGCCGACGATTGATCTGGTTCACCAACTCATGCGGGGTGCGTGCGGGCCGCTTATCGCCGAGTTCGCGGAGGATCGCGCGAAGCATGTCGGTCTCGGACAGCCTCGGATTTAGGATCAGCGCGGTGTCCCAGTACCTCGGGTCGAGCTCGTTCAGCAGCCGACGGCAGAGCGTCGTCTTGCCGCAGCCGACTTCGCCTACGAGGACGATGAAGCCCTTGCGCTCGTCCAAGCCGAACTTCAGGTGCTCCAGAGCGTCGAGGTGCGTCGGGCTGAGGTAGAGAAACTTGGGATCCGGGGTGATGCTGAAGGGCATCTCGGCGAACCCATAGAAGCGCTGGTACATTCGGCGGGGAGGGACTGACGATGGGGAAACGAAAATTCCTGCAGCGCAGAATTTACAGATGCGACCGTTTGGTATCTAAGAAGGGTCGTCTTGAACCTCAGAAAGATCATAATCGGCCTCTATCTCGTGCTCTTTATCGGCATCGGGGTGACGTCGGCTGGTTTCTTCTTTCAAACCCGCCGCGAATTCGAGCAGTTGAAGCTCCAGGAGGCGAGGACCCGGGTCCGCCTAGCGGAGTTGCAGGCTCGTCTCGCTGATCAGGAACGCACGCTGCAACGCTTGCGTGAGGATCCGGGGTACGTGGAGCGCGTGATTCGTCGCCGGCTCATGTACGCGAAGCCCGAGGAGGCCGTCTTCCGCTTCCCGACCGAGGACTGAGCGCGGCCCGGCTCGCACGGGTGTTTGGGCTTCCCCGCCCGTCGGGCACACCCTTTGCTTTCGGTGTGCAGTCGCTCATCGATGCCTTCCACCGCGCCGGGCAGGAGCATGTCTTTGCCTTTCTCGACCGTCTCGGCCCGACCGAACGTGCCCGGCTCTTCGCCGAGGCGGCGGAAGTGGACTTGGTCGAGTTGGATCGCCTCAAGCGAACGCTGCTGGGACGGGTCGCGGCAACCGAGATCGCTGACGTGGTGCCTGCGCCCTACATTCCGCTTCCGGAGAAGGGTGGTGACTCTGAAAAATGGATACAAGCCAGGGCCGTAGGTGAGGAGGCGTTGCGCGCTGGACGGGTGGCCGCGTTCACGGTCGCAGGTGGGCAGGGGACGCGGCTCGGCTTCGACGGACCGAAGGGCACGTATCCCGTCACGCCGGTGCGCCATCGACCGCTGTTCGCCGTGTTCGCCGACAAGCTCCGGGCGGCGGAGCGGCGTTACGGTCGACGCATTGCTTGGTTCATCCTCACCAGCCATCAGAACCACGATGCCACCGAGGCGTTCTTCGCGCAGCACCGCTGGTTCGGCCTCCAGCCCGAGCAGGTGCACTGCCTGCGGCAGGGCCGGATGCCGGCGGTGGATCCGAGCGGGCGCATCCTGCTCGAGACGCCCGGCTCCCTCGCGCTTTCGCCCGATGGGCACGGAGGTTCGCTGCGGGCACTTGAGCGGGCCGGAGCCTTCGACCGCATGCAGGCGGTGGGGGCCGATGTCATCAGCTATTTCCAGGTCGATAATCCGCTGGTGCGGGTGATCGACCCCGCATTCATCGGCTGGCATCTTCTCACGGGGTCGGAGATGTCGAGCAAGATGGTGCCGAAGGCCTATCCGGAGGAGAAGGTTGGCCTGTTCTGCCGACAGCACGGGCGTACCTGCGTGGTGGAGTACTCCGATTTACCCCTCGACCGGCAGCGCGAGGTTGATCCGGCGACGGGGAAGCTGCGCTTCCTCGCGGGCTCGATTGCGATCCATCTGTTGTCGCGCGACTTTGCGCGCCGCGTCGCGCGCGGCGAGGGTGGGATGGCGCTCCCCTTCCACCGTGCGGAGAAAAAGGTTCCGACGATCGATTCCGAAGGTCGACCCGTCCAGCCGGACCGGCCCAACGGAATCAAATTCGAGCTGTTTGTCTTCGACGCGTTGCCCTTCGCCTCCAATCCGCTCGTTCTCGAGACGGATCGCGCCGGTGATTTCGCCCCGGTCAAGAATGCGGAGGGCGCGGATTCACCCGAGACCTGCCGGGACGCACAGCTCCGGCTCTTTGCGAGCTGGCTGCGCGCCTGCGGAGCCGATCTGCCCGTGGATGCCTCCGGCCGGCCGGCATTCCCGATCGAGGTTTCCCCGCTCTTTGGCGATGACCTCGCCGCATTCGCTGAGTCCTGGCGTCGTCTTGAGTCCAAGCCTTCGTCCATTACCCCGGGGCTTTGCCTTGGCGCCGACTCCTGATCCGCTTCCTTCCTGATTCCTTCATGACACCGATCCCTCCCGTTGTTGCCTCCGCCGTGGCGTCCGGCCAACTCCTCCCGAGTGCTGCGGAGAACCTGGCCGCTTGGCTGTCCGCCGACTTGCCCGCGTGGGCCCGCGAGAGCATTACGGAATTGTTGGCGCGCGAGGCTTGGAGCGAACTCAACGATCGCTTCTACCGCTACCTTGAGTTCGGGACCGGGGGAATGCGGGGGCGCACCATCGGTGTCGTCGCGACCGCCGCCGAGAAAGGCACGGGCCCCACGCCCGCGCATGCAGCCGTCGGCGCCAACGTGCTCAACGATTTCACGCTCGTGCGCGCCACCGTCGGATTGTACCGACACGTCGCCGCACACCTCGCCGCGCAGGGTCGCGGAGAACGTCCGGCGCTCGTCATCGCGCACGACGTCCGCCATTTTTCGCGTCGCTTCTGCGAGCTCGCGGCCGGGACTTGGACGCGACTGGGCGGACGCGCGTTCATCTTCGACGGCCCGCGGTCGACGCCGCAGCTTAGCTTCTCCGTCCGCCACCTCCGGGCCCACGCGGGTGTGGTCATCACCGCCAGCCACAATCCGCCGCACGATAATGGCTTCAAGGCGTACTTCGATGACGGTGCGCAGGTCGTGCCACCGCATGACCAAGCCATCGTCGCTCGGGTGAACGCCGTGTCTCTTGCGGAGGCGGGCGGATTTCTGGATGCGACGCTGGAGGGCGTGACTGTGCTCGGGTCCGATGCGGACCAGGCTTACCTCGCCGTCGCGGCGCGCGCCGCCATCGATCCGACGGTCTTTCAGTCGACCCGCCTTGCCGTGGTGTTCACGGCCATTCACGGCACGGGAGGAGTCTCGACTCTGCCGCTGCTGCGCGATTGCGGAATCGAGGTCCATGAAGTCGCCAGTCAGGCGGCGTTCGACGCGCGCTTTCCGACGGTCAAGTCGCCCAATCCGGAGAATGCCGAGGCACTCGCCGCCGGTGTGGCGCTGGCGGATCAACGCGGAATCGATGTGGTCCTCGCGACTGACCCGGACTGTGACCGCATGGGAGTCGCGGTGCGCGCGCGCGACGGACGCATGGAGCTGCTGACCGGAAACCAGATTGGCGCGTTGCTCGCCGACTACCGCCTGAGCCGCTTCAAGGATCTCGGGTGGATTCCCCCGCAGGGCAGTTCGAGGGTGGCGATCATCAAGACCTTCGTGACCACGCCGCTTCAGGACGCGATCGGCCGGCGGCATGGCGTGAAAGTCATCAACACCCTCACCGGATTCAAGTGGATCGCCGAGAAGCTGCGTCGCTACGAGGAGCGCCTGCGGGCTGCGGTGCCGCGTGCCGATGGGAGGCCGCTGGACTATGACGCGATTCCGCTGCGGGATCGGGCGCGACTGCTTCAGGAGCACAGCACCTTCTTCGCCTTCGGCACGGAGGAGAGCTACGGCTACCTCCCGAACGACAGCCTGCGCGACAAGGATGGAAACGCCGCCTGCCTCATGTTCTGCGAGTTGGCGGCGTGGGCCAAGCAACAGGGCCGCACCATCCCCGAGTGCCTCGATCAGCTCTACTTGGAGAATGGGTTCTTCCTCGAAGGCGTGATCAACCTCTATTACGAGGGTGCCAGCGGAGCCGCGCGCATCCGGCGGATCCTCGAGACCTACCGCAGCCAGCCGCCCCGCGCGTTCGGCGACATTGGAGTCACCCGGTTCCAGGACTTTGGTCGCGAGACCGTGGTGGATGACGACGGCGACACGATTCCGCGTCAGGACCTGTACGTGGTGACGCTGGCGAACGGCTACACCTTCGCGGCGCGTGGATCAGGCACGGAGCCGAAGATGAAGTTCTATGTCTTCGGCCGCGCCGACGTGCGCTCTGCAGCGGAGCTCGCCGACGTGAAGCGGGCGGTCCGGGCCGAGCTCGACCGGATCAAGGCGCTGATCGAAGCCGATGCCCGCGCTCGGGCCGAGGGGAGCGTCGCCTAGGCTCGGCGCTGCTTGCCGCATGGAGACGTCCCCCGAGCTCGCGATCCGGCGCTATGCGCTGCCGTTCCGCAGTCCTCTGCGTACCGCCCACGGGGCGTGGACGGTGCGCGAGGGAATTCTCATCCGCGTGACGGGCGCTGATGGGCGCATGGGTTACGGGGAAATCGCACCGATTGAGGGCTTCGGGGGCCGCTCGCTCGACGACTGTGCGGCAGAGTTGGAGAGGCTCGGTCGCTTTCCGGCGCGGGAAGCTCTGCTGACTCAGGCGAAGGTCCTGCCCGGCCTGCGCGGAGCGCTCGTCGAAGCGGGGATCGACTCCGTGTCCACCGCGTCGCGGATGAGGGAGCACGTGGCGGTGGCCGCGCTGTTGCCGGCCGGGCGGGCGGCGCTGGCGGTGCTGAGGGATCGCCTGGAACTGGGGTTCCGAATCGCCAAGTGGAAAGTCGGCGTCGCGCCGATTGCGGACGAACTGGCGTTGCTCGACGACCTGCTGGCGCTCCTGCCCTCGGGGGCGCGTTTGCGCTTGGATGCGAATGGAGCCTGGGACCGTCGTCAGGCGGAACGGTGGTTGGACGTCGCGGCGGGTCGTCCGATCGAGCACGTGGAGCAGCCGGTCGATGCACAGGCCCGTGGAGCGGATGACCTGCTGCTGGGATTGGCGGCGGACTACCCCGTGCCGGTGGCACTGGATGAGTCCATCGCGGTCGATGCGGATGTGGCCGCCTGGCTGGATCGCGGTTGGCCGGGTATCTACGTGATCAAGCCGACGCTGCTGGTGGATCCTGGGTGCGCGGTGGACCGTCTGGCGGCGGCCGGTGCGAACGTTGTCTTTTCCTCCGCGTTTGAGACGGCGGTGGGGTTTCGGTCGGCGCTGCGTTGGGCGTTCACGTGGCGCGGCGAGCCGCGGGCGGTCGGTTTTGGTGTGGGTTCGCTCTTCACCGGGCCGGCGGGGGAGGTGCCTCCGCTCGCGCCGTTCTGGCGGTGGAGCGATCTCGAGCGGATGGATCCAGCGGCATCATGGAACGCGCTGAACTGACCGATCGCCTGTCGGCGCGCCGTCCGCGTATTCGCTCGCATCGGCCCGTGGTCGTGTGCGAGCGCGACCCGGTCCGCTTCCAGGCGGCTTTCGCGACGGCGGTTGCCGGTGCCGGCCTTGTTTTTCTGGCGGATCCCGCCTGGGGCGCGGCGGAGCGGGCCCGGTTCCGCGCGCTCGTTGCGCGCGCGCCGGACCGTCCGGCCCCGGCCCGTGGCTGGCTCTGCATCCCGACCGGTGGCTCGTCGGGCGCGCTCAAGCTCGCGCGGCACGACGGCGAGACGCTCGCGGCGGCGGTCGGAGGATTTTCGCGTCATTTCGACTGCCCGGTCATCTCCACGTGCGGGATCCTGCCGCTGCACCACGTCAGCGGCCTGATGGGTTGGCTGCGGGTCGCGCTGACGGGAGGACGCTTCGTGTCCGCTCGTTGGACCGATGTGGAAAGCGGGGCACTTCCCTCCGGTCCGGACGGCGATGGCTTCGTGTCCGTAGTGCCTACCCAGTTACAACGTCTCCTCGCCCGCGCGGGCACGCGGGCCTGGCTCCGCCGCTTTCGCGCGGTGTTCGTCGGCGGCGGCCCCGCGTGGCCGCAGCTGCTGGACGACGCGGCGCGCGCGAAAGTACCGGTGTCGCTGTCCTACGGCATGACCGAAACTGCTGCGATGGTTGCCGCGCTCCGACCGGAGGAATTTGCGGCTGGCGAGCGCAGCTGCGGTCGTCCGCTGCCACACGTGCAGGTTCGCACGCGTCACGACGGGACGGTGACGGTGGCCGGGGCCTCGCTGTTCCGCGGCTACTATCCGGCTTGGGTTTCCCGAGGGGCGCCGTGGGTGACGCAGGACGTGGGGTTCTTCGATCCCTCGGGGGCATTACACATCGAGGGACGTCGTGATTCCCTGATCATCAGCGGAGGAGAGAAGGTGGATCCCCTTCAGGTAGAGTCGGCCTTGCGTGCGACGGGCGAATTTGACGATGTCGCGGTGCTCGGGATGCCGGATCCGGAATGGGGCGCGGCAGTGGTGGCGTGCTACCCCATGAGAGAGACTTCGCCGGACTGGGACAAGGTGCAGCGCCGACTGCGGCGTGAGCTCGCGGCGTATCGACGCCCAAAACGTTACGTGGGTGTGGTGGATTGGCCGCGCAATGCGCAGGGCAAGCTGAACCGAGCGACCCTGTTTCGTCTCGCGCAGGAGCGGATTACGCGCGGCGGGTTCATCTCGGGCTGAGGCGAACCGCAGCCGTCGCGTGTGGGGCGACCCGACGATGGCCGTCTGTCCCGCGCGGGGCGGGCGAGGCTCGTCGAAGTCCGCTCCGCGGGCTGCGTTACCCGGCGTCGACCCACGCGGAGAGTTCGGCGGGGAGTGGCACGCGCTCGCGTGACGTGGCGTGAATGCAGACGTGCTCGGTGCGCGCTCGGGCAACGGCCTTCTCCGGCGGACCGGTCCGCACCACCTCGTAGTTGACCGCGAAGCGATGGGCATCGAGTCGCTCCGGTCGCGCCCGAATGAGGATGCGGTCGCCGACCGTGAGGGGACGGAGGTACTGGGCCTCACTGCGACCGATGGGAATGATCACTCCATGGCGACCGCCCGCGAAAAAGTCGCTCACCCGCATCCCGGCGGCCGAGAGGGCTTCCTCGTAGGCTTCATGGCAGAGTCCGAGGTAGGCGGCGAAGAAGACCACGCCGGCGGCGTCCGTCTCGGGGAAATGAATGGTGCGCGGGTACTCGAAAGCCATGGCTGACAGGGGAAACGATTTTACCGACGATCACGACCCAAAATGCTGCCATATCCTCGCCGTGACTTTCGGTCACGGGCGGTTACGCTGCGGCCATGACGAAGAACGAGATCGCCGAGGTGCTCGACCAGATCGCGACCCTGCTTGAGCTCAAGGGAGAGAATCCGTTCAAGGTGCGCGCCTATTCCGCGGGCGCGCGCGCGTTGGAGGCGATCGAGCCGGAGGATCTCGCAAGGCTGGTCGAGCGGGACGAGCTCCAGAGCGTGAAGGGAATAGGCGAAGCGCTGGCGGAGAAGATCGCAGCACTCCACCGGACCGGCAAACTCGAGTTCTACGAACGCCTGAAGGCTTCGGTGGAGCCCGGACTGGTCGAGATGTTGGAAATTCCCGGATTGGGTCCCAAAAAGATTCGGGCTCTGCATGATCGCCTCGGGATCACGGACATTGCGGCCCTCACGGCGGCCTGCCGTGAGGGCCGGGTGGCGGCGCTCACGGGCTTCGGCGAAAAGTCGCAGCATAAGCTGCTGGAGGGAATCGCCAATCGCGAGGCCTATGCCCGACGTCACCTGTGGTGGGAGGCGGAGGCGGAGGCCATGCCCATCCTGCGGGGGCTCCGGGCGCTGCCTCAGGTCCAGCAGGCGGAGGCCGCCGGCAGTCTGCGTCGCGGGTTGGAGACCGTGGGTGACCTCGACTTCATCGTCGCGGCGGAGGACGTCGGGCCGATCGTGGAGTGGTTCTGCGCGATGCCCGGCGTCAAGGAAGTCACGGCTCGCGGTGAGACCAAGGCGAGCGTACGCTTCGCGAGTGGGTTGCAGGCCGATCTACGGTTGGTGCCCGAGGACCAGTTCGCCTTCGCACTGCATCACTTCACGGGCTCGAAAGCGCACAACGTGGAGTTGCGGCACCGTGCCCTGACCCGGGGCCTCAGTCTGAGCGAGTGGGGACTCGAGCCCGCGGCCGGTGAGGGCACAGTGAAGGAGAAGGCCGAGGCGACCTCGGCGCGGCATCGCGGGCGCATCAAGAGCGAGGCGGACCTCTTCGCCGCGCTGGGCCTGCACCCGATTCCGCCGGAGTTGCGGGAGGGGATGGGTGAGATCGAGGCGGCGGAGTCCGGACTCCTGCCCAAGCTCGTGGAGGCAGCGGATCTTCGCGGCGCGTTTCACAACCACACGACGGCGAGTGACGGACGAAACACGCTTGCGGAGATGACCGCGGCGGCGGATGCGCTGGGATGGGAATACCTCGGCATCGCGGATCACTCCAAGTCGAGCTTTCAAGCCAACGGACTTTCCGAGGAGCGGCTGGCGGCGCAGGTCGCGGACATCGCCGCGCTCAATGCGTCGGGGCGCTACCGGTGCCGGATTTTTTCCGGCGTGGAGTGCGACATCCTTCCGGACGGTCGGCTGGACTATGCAGACGATGTTCTGGCGACCCTCGATTATGTCGTCGTCTCGGTGCACAGTGCCTTCGCCCAGAGTGAGGAGGAGATGACGCGCCGGATCGTGCGGGCGATTGAGCATCCCTGCACCACGATGCTCGGGCACATTTCGGGCCGGTTGCTCCTCCGCCGACCCGGCTACGCGGTTGACCACGGGCGCGTCATCGACGCCGCGATCGCGAACCACGTGGCGATCGAGCTCAATGCCAGTCCGCTCCGTCTGGACATGGACTGGCGTCACTGGCGACGCGCGGCGGAGCGCGGCCTGCGTTGCGTGATCAACCCCGATGCGCACGACACGGCGTCCCTCCAGCATGTGCGCGCGGGCGTCCTCGCGGCACGGAAGGGATGGTTGACCCGCGAGCAGGTCGTCAACACGCGCCCCGTGGGTGAAGTCATGGGCGCGCTGCGACCGCGTCGCTAGAGCGCGCGCGAGCGGTGCGCTCAGCGCGAGGACGCGGGGCCTGGGTCCGACGCGATGCGATCAGCGCCGGCCGCGGAGGAGGACTGGAGCGCGCGCTCGGCGGCCCCGCGACGCTTGTCCCACCAGATCTTCAGGATGTCACGGGCGACCGGGCCGGCGTAGCGGCCACCAGCGAATTCCTCTCCAGGCGTGTCGCCCTCGACCATGACGGCAAGTGCCACCTCGGGACGATCCACGGGTGCGAAGCAAATGAACCAAGCGAGGTTCCTCGTCCCGGCCGGCGTCGCGACTTGGGCGGTGCCGGTTTTTCCGGCGATCCGAAGATCGGGAATCTTCAGGGCGGGAGAATTCAGAATTCGCGCGGTGCCGTGCGGGGAAATCACGCAGTCCTCCATGCCGCGCAGCAGCACCGCCCGTGCGACGGGATTCAGGCCGATCGGGTCGCTGCGCTGCGGAGTCCTCATCGGATCGTGGATCAACGACGGCCGCGTGCGGGTGTCTCCGCGCGCGACGGAGGCGGCGAAGGAGGCCATCTGCAGGGGTGTCACGAGGAGGTAGCCCTGGCCGATGGAGAAGTTGGCGGTGTCGCCGTCGTACCATCGCTCCTCGATCGCTTGCTGATCTGCGGGCAGTTTGCGGAGGCCGATGAAGCGTTTCTTCCAAGCGGGATCCGGGACGAGCATGCCCTTCGTTTCGAAGGGCAGTTCGATGCCGGTGGGACGGTCGAAGCCGAAGCGTCGCGCCTCCTCCGCGATCCGCTCCGCGCCGAGGCGCAGGCCCTGTTCGTAGAAGTAGACGTTGCAGGATACCTCGATGGCTTGGGCGAGGCGGATCGGGCCGTGCGCGTGGCCATCGTGGCAAGGGAAAAGCCTTCTCCCGACCCGGTAGACGCCCTCGCAGGTCACCGTGGCCTCAGGGTCGAGGGTGCCGGCGCGAAGTCCGGCAATTGCCGTCAGGATCTTGAACGCCGATCCCGGCGGGTAGATGCCCTTGACCGAGCGATTGTACCAGCCGCCTGCGGCATCGATCTGCTGATACGTCTCCGCGGCGATGCGCGGCGAGGTCGCGTTGAGATCGAAGTCCGGTTTGGTCGCGAGTGCGAGTACCTCGCCACTGTCGACCGCCAGCATCACCGCGGAGGCGGGGAGTTCGAGCTTGGCGAGTGCGGTTTCGGCGGCGATTTGAAGGTCGATGTCGAGGCTGGTGACGAGGTCGCGGCCCTGCACCGGCAGCCGGCGGACCAGCGGTGGGTTCACGCGGTAGCCGGCGGGATCGACCCGGTAGATCGTGCCGCCGGTCTCGCCTTGCAGGATCTCGTCGAAGTACAACTCCAGCCCATCGCGTCCCACGGAGCCCTTCATCGCGAAGGTCTTCAACTCGTCGCCGGGAAGGCTGACGGTCGGGCTGTCCTCGAGATTGGCGAGACCGACGAAGCCGAGCGTGTGGGCCGCGGCGGAGTTGAAGGGATAATGGCGCGCCGTGGTGGTGTACACCTGCAGGGCGGATGTCACCGGGAGTTGCTCGAGCAACCGCGCGTACTCGTCCGGATGAAGATCGTCGACTAGGATGTAGGGGAGGAGGAGTTGGCGGCGGAAGTGCCGCGTCAGTGCCTGGCCGTCGAGCGTCTCGGCGCGATCGAGTCGTCGGTTCACCTCGTCGAGGTAGCGCTGGACGACCGTGAAGCGGGCGATCTGCTCGAGTTCTCCCGAAGAGGGGAGGTTGCGGTCGTCGGACTCGCGATAGGCGCGGCGGATCTTGAGGAATTCCGTGCGGAACTCGCCGCGGAGCTCGTCGAGGTTGAGCGTGACCGCGAAGCGCGGGCGGTTGCCGACGAGCAGGCGGCCGTCGCGGTCGTAGATATTGCCTCGAGGACCTGGAGTGAGAACGCGTCGCTGATTCTGCACCCGCTCCAAGTCATGGTAGACGTTGGTCTTGATCAGCTGCTGGTAAGCCAGTCCTGAAGTGACCGCGAGGCAGGCGAGGGCCAGCAGACCGTGGAAGACGAGGAGCCGCGGATTATACCCGCGGTGAGTCTCCACCAGACTGCCGGATCGATCTGCGGACGACGTAGGCATGTCCTCAGGTCATGGGTAGCTGCGCGGCCCCGGTTCGGCGGGAGCGGCGACGCCCGCGATTTCCAACGCTTTCGCTTGGAGGGCGAGAAACCACGGTGCGACGAGCGCGAGCGACAGCTGGGAGGCGATCAAGTCGCTGAAGACCCGCGAGGTGAGGCCACCGGCGTCGGGAAGCAGGCGCACGGCGACGGCGCTCACCGCCAGAAAAAGGCCGAGGTTCGCGATGAGGATCACCATGACGGTGATCAGGCCTTCGTGCCGGTTCAGACGGTGACGCACGTGCTGGATGAAGATCACTGCCGTTGCGAACACCACGGCATGGGTTCCGAAGGGCAGCGGGGTACCGACATCGTGCAGGAAGCCGGCGGCGAACGCGCCGATCAGGGCCTCCCGTCGCTCAAAGTGCAGCGCGGAAAAACCAACGAAGAGACCGCCCATGAATAGGGCGATGCCCCATGGGGTGAGTTCGTGGTTCACCTGCGAGACCAGACCCCAGAGCAGGAACTGGGTGAAGAAGAAGACGATCGTGCGCCGCATGGGTGGCCTCGAATCAATCTGCCCGCTCGGGCACGAGCACGGTCACCTCGGCGAGTTCGGCCAGGCGGCTGTCGAGTCGCACCTCTCCTGTTTTGAAGAGGCCGTCGGTGCTGGTTTCGAGGCGGGTGATTTCCCCGATGAACAAGCCGGCAGGAAAGACTCCGCCCAATCCCGAAGTAACGATCCGGCGGGGCGTCACCTCGCTGGCGGAGGCGTCGGTGGGAACGTAGTCGACGATTCCGCGGGCGGGCCCGAACGCGGGATTGTTCCCGCCCTGAAAGCTGAGCGGCCGAGAGTCTCCCTCCAGCGTCGCGGCGATGCGCAGGGTCGGGCTGCTGATCAGGTCGACCACGGCGGTGTAGGCATGGACCTCGGCCACCTTGCCCACGACGCCGCCGCTGAAGATGACCGGCGATCCGACCGTGATGCCGTAGTTGCGCCCCTTGCGGATCGTCAGGCGCTGCCACCAGGCGTTGAAGTCGCGCCGCGCGACCCGCGCCGGCTCGCTGCGATAGCCCGGCAGCGTCGGAATGCGGAGCAGCGCCTCCAGTCGCGCCACCTCGCGCCGCAGCGTCTCGGTTTGCTGGAGCGTGACCTCGTAGCTTGCGTTCAGCCGAGCCAGGTCGCGTCCGGCAGCAATGAGGTCGTGCCTCGTCCGCGTGCGCAGCGACCAAAAATCCTGGAGGTCGCGCACGTGCGACGCGGCCACGCTGACGGGCGCCTGCAGCTCGAAAAAACTAATGCCGAGCACCCGCTTCACCAGCGTTGGGACCAGCAACCATCCGGCGAGGAGGAGGCCCAGAAGCAGGAAGGGCCGGCTGGCGTGGAAGCTGCGGTGCGGCACGGGACGCGGGACCGGTAGGGAAGCAGCCGCGGGGGGCGCGCGGGACGACCCGGCGGTCCGCCGCCCACGGGCTGGTTCAGACGTTCTGGATTACCCAGTTCAGGTCGTTGAGCACGGCGCCGGTACCGTTGGCGACGGCGGAGAGGGGATCCTCGGCGACCGTCACCGGGAGGCCGGTCTTCTCGCTGAGGAGGCGATCGATCCCTCGGATCAGCGAGCCGCCGCCGGCCAGGACGAAGCCGCGGTCCACCAAGTCGGCGGAAAGTTCCGGCGGGCAGCGCTCAAGCGTCGTGCGCACCGCATCGACGATCGCGCCGATCGTGTCGCTCAGCGCCTCGCGGATCTCCTGCGACGTAATGTGGATCGTCTTGGGCAGGCCCGCGACCGAATCACGGCCCTTGACCTCCATGGTCAGTTCCTCGTCGAGCGGGTACGCCGAGCCCACGCGGAGCTTGATCTCCTCGGCGGTGCGCTCACCGATGAGGAGATTGTAGGCCCGCTTCATGTAATTGATGATCGCCGCGTCGAGTTCGTCGCCGGCGATGCGGATCGACTTCGAAAAGACGATGCCGGAGAGGGAAATGATCGCGATCTCCGTGGTGCCGCCGCCGATGTCCACGATCATGTTGGCGGCCGGCTCGTCGATCGGCAGGCCGACGCCGATGGCTGCCGCCATCGGCTCGGGAATGGTGATCACGTCCCGCGCGCCCGCGCGCGTGGCCGAGTCCTTGACGGCACGCTTCTCGACCTCGGTGATGCCCGAGGGAATCGCGATGACCACGCGCGGCGCGACTCGCAGCGCGTTGCTGTGGACCTTGCGGATGAAGTAACGCAGCATCGCCTCCGTCACGTCGAAGTCGGCGATCACGCCGTCCTTCATCGGACGGATGGCGGTGATGTTGCCCGGCGTGCGGCCCAGCATGCGCTTGGCCTCGTCTCCCACCGCGCGGACGTGACGGGTGTGCGTGTCGATCGCGACCACGGAGGGCTCGCGCAGGACGATGCCCTTGTCGCGGACGTACACCAACGTATTGGCGGTGCCGAGATCGATGCCGATGTCGTTGGAAAAGTAGCCGAGCAGGTTGGACATGGGGCGTTGCGGGGCTTGGCGCCGCCGGAGGTCAAGTGTCCGACAGCCTCCGCGGGTGTCAACGGGCGAAAGGGCCTTGGCAGGTGTTTTGCAGTAATTGGCGAGGGTCGTTTCCTGGACGTTTCCGAGGCGCTCGGGTCGTGGCTCGACAGCCTTCGGTCGGATGTGTTGGCTGCGCGCATGCGGTTTGTCCTTCCTGCTTTCTCCTCCTCTCGGAGATCGCTGCGGGTCGCGGTTTCCGGATCTGCGGGCCGCCGTGCCTTCACGTTGCTTGAGGTCTTGGTCGTCTTAGCGATCATCGGCCTGCTGGTGGGCTTGGCGGTGAGCAACGTCACCGGCATCCTTGGCGGCAATCAGGTCAAGGTGACGCAGATGTTCGTGCAGACGACGATGAAGACGCCCCTCACGGCGTTCCGGCTCGACATGGGCGACTTCCCGTCGACGGCGGATGGGTTGGCTGCGCTCGTGACTGCACCGCCGAACAAGTCGGACCGCTGGGGCGGTCCCTACCTGGAGGTCAAGGGTGGCAAGTTGCCGCTCGATCCGTGGCAGGAGCCCTACCAGTACCGCTATCCGGCCGTGAAGAACAAGACGGGTTACGACTTGTGGTCGAAGGGTCCGGACAAGACGGACGGCACGGCGGACGACATTGGGAATTGGTGAGCGCATGGAGTGGGGCGCGCGACACTCTCGGTCGCACTCGCGCCTGGCGCGCGCGTTCACGATCCTCGAAGTCCTGCTCGCGCTCGCGCTGCTCGGCTTGCTTGCCACCCTGCTGATCGGGGGGGCGGGAAGACTGCTGGAAGGCCGAGGGCGCTCAGCGGAGGAGGTTTTCTGGAAGGCGGCCACGGAGGCGCGCCGCTACGCGCTGCTCCGCGGCGAGGATGTACGTCTCGCCTACGACAGTGAAACCAAGGTGTTTTCCGCCTCAACGCGCGAGGGTACGCAGCGTTTCCCCGTGCCGGTCGCGGGAGAGTTGCTGATTGAGTTCTTGGGCGCAGGCACGTCGGGCGGCCCAACCGTGCTGATCGGTGGCTCGCTGGTGGAGACGCAGCCCCTCCCGTTCGTCACCTTCTACGCCGATGGCACCTGCTCGTCCTTCCGGGTGCAACTGCGCAACCGCCGCGCGGCCGAACCGCGTTACCTGCAGATTGATCCGTGGACGTGTGCACCGGTCCTGAGCGCTGCGCCCCCGGGTGGCGTTCGTCGAGGATCGTGAAGGATGCTGGCATGAGGCTGCGCCGACCTGAGTCCCGACTGCCGCAAACCGCGCGTGGCTTCACGCTGCTGGAGGTGCTCGCTGCGCTGGTAATCTTCGCGCTTGCGGCCGTGGTGCTGGGCGGGGCGTACCTCAACGTGCTCAACGCCTACCAGTCGATGGCGCGCAGCGTACGCCAGCAGGACGATCTGCGCTTTGCGCGCGAGTTGCTGCTGGCCGAGCCCGACCGTCGCAAGGCCGAGGAGGGGGGGGACTTCCGCGCGGGTGACGGCCGGCGCGTGGAATGGCGGGCGGAGATCGAGCCCACGGAACTGCCGGATCTCTTCACGGTCCGTTTTCGTTGTCGCGTGGAGGAGGCACCCCCGGCCAAGACCGGCGAGGTGGAGGAAGTCTTTCGGGTGCTCCGACCCACGTGGTCGGAGGCCGCGGAGCGGGATGAACTGCGGGCGGAGATGCGCCAGCGCATCGAACGCATCGCGGAGGAACTGGCGCGATGAAGCGGTTGCGGAACAGGCCGGATCACGGTCGTGCGCGGTGCGGATTCACGCTCCTGGAGATCCTCGTCGCGCTCGCGCTGGTGGGTCTGGTGTTGGTCGCTTTGAATACGTTCATCTTCTCGATGAGCGAGCTCTGGGGGCGCCGCAGTGAGTCGCGCCTCTTTGACCAACACGTGCGGGCGGTCTCGCGATTTCTCGAGCGGGAGTTGCGGCGGGCGGTTTGGCCGCCCGAGGGATTCTTGGAGCAGGCGGCGATCAGTGTGCGCGACGTTCGATCGAGGAGCGGATCCAGCGGGCCGCTGGTTCGATTCGAACTGCGCGAAGGCAGCCGCCTAATCGGGTGGTCGGACAAACCGCTTCCGGAAGTCGTGTGTGCACTCGCTGTGCGCGATGGCGTGGGGTTGGTGCTGCTGTGGCAGAGCCGCCTCGAAACGCGCTTCGGTGACGATCCGCCTCGCGAGACCGTGATCTCCCCCTTGGTGGCCGCGATCCAGTACGATTACTATGACGCGGAAACGCGGTCGTGGCGGACGGAATCGTCGCCCCGCCGGAATCGCGAGAATGCCGAGCTTTACGATGCCCCCCGGCGGTTGCGCCTGACCTTCCGACACGGTGCGTATGCGGAGGAAACCCTGATCACCGTGCCGGCGCCAGTGGAAGCGCTCCCGACCTACTGACCCGTGCGACGTCCGATGCATCCTCTTGAGCCTTCGGCGACGTCCCGCCCCGGTCGCGGGTCCGCGCACGCGCGTGGTTCCGTGGTCGTTGTGGTCCTGGTGGCGCTGATGTTTGCCGCGACCGCGTTGGTGGTGTTCATCGAGAAGGCCGGGAACGACCTGCTGATGGAGACGCGCGAGGCGGATGCGGCGCGGTTACGCCGGGAAGCGCAGTCGGCGTTGGAAACGACCCTCGCCGTGCTGGAGGAATTTCGGCAAGTGCAGGGTGCGCTGCGCAGCCCCGCGGAAGGATGGGGTGATCCGTTGGAGTTTGCGGGCTATGAATCCCTTTCGGGTGCGGCGGTGCGGGTTCGTTTCGAAGATGAGAGCGGCAAACTGTCCTTGCCGACGATGGACGGGCCGGCCCTGGTCGAGCTCTTCAAGAGCTGGGAGGTGCGGGAGGCGGACGCGGAGCGACTCGCGGATGCGCTGCTCGGCTGGATGCAGCCGGATTACGTGCCGAAGACGGCGGGGGCGCCGGCGCCCGAGGACTACGACCGCGGCGACACGCCCTACCAGCCGCCCGGCCGCCCTTTGCGATCGTTCTCGGAGCTCGCCGCGATCGGCGTGGCGAACGAGTTCTTCTATGACGCGGCGGGGCGGCCCAACGCGAACTGGCACCGGTTTCGGGACACGGTTTCGCTCTATCGGTACCCGGCCCCCAACCTCAACGCTGCGGCGCCCGGCGCCTTGGCAGCCCTGAGTCGATTTGATGACGGACAACAGCGTCGCTTCGCGGAGTACCTGCGCGGGAGTGGCCCCTACGCGCGTCGCGGCCCCGGGTTTTTTCGCACGGCGGACGAGGCGTTGGCGGTCGCGGGTGGACAGACTTCGCTCGCGGGTTGGGGTGTGGAAGTCCGGGCTCTGCGCATCCGAGTGTTCGTGGAGCGCGGCGGCTCCCGTTACGAACTGGCGGCGCTGGTGTCGCCGCCGAACGGAGCCGAGCCGGTACGCCCGGTCGAGATCCGTAAGCGCGACGGCAAGCGCACGGACGGCGCCGCGTCGGCTCCTCCTCCTCCTCCGGCGGCTTCGCGGGAGAGCCGGAAAACGCTGAACTATCCGTTTACGCTGTTGGAAATGACCGAGAACGTGGTTTTGTCAGCCGAACACGCACCGGACACCACGCTGTGAGCCTTGCCCCTGAACTGACCTCCGCGCCTGCCCCTACCGCGCCTGCCCCGGCCGCTGCGGGTGCGAGCGTCGTGCTGCTGCCGGATGCGCGCTTCTTCGTGAGGGCGGTGCCGGTGAACGCCGCTGCCGGTGCGGAGGCCGTGTCGCGCGAGGTGGAACTTGCACTGGAGGTCGTTTCTCCCTTTCCGGTGAGTCAGCTTTTTTACGGATACCTGTGGCACCCGGACTCGGTGCACGCATTGGTGTTCGCGGCGTTTCGCCGCCGCTTCACGGACGACGAGCAAGCGGCGTGGGTGGAGGCGGAACGCGTGGTGCCGCAGTTCGTGCTGGCGGCCAGCCTCAACCCTGGGCCGGGGAGAACGGTGGTCCTGGGCGATGGGGCGAGCTTGACCGCGGTGTATTGGGGCGAGCCCGGCCCGGTGCCCTCGCGCGTGGTGACGGCTCCTTTGGCTCCGGATGCGAGCGATGCAGAACGCTCGGCCGTACGTTCGGCCCTGCTCCGGGCTGTCGGCTCGGTGGGCGCGGGAGTCGTCGACCTTCCCACGCCGGTGCGGACACCCGACGAAGGAAACGAGCAGCGAGTGCTCTGGTCGGCCGGCGAGTATACCCTGAGCCTGCCGCTGGCGAATGGTTCGCACCTCGACGTGCGGGATAAGGGGGAGTTGGCCGCGCGGCGGGCCTCGCACCGCCGGGCGCGTCTGCTGTGGCGTGGATTTCTTGCGGGCTTGGGTGCGCTCGTTCTGCTCACGCTGGGCGAGGTGGCCTTGATCGGTCTCCGCGCGTGGGAGGCGGGCCGTCTCGCGCGGGTGGAGGCGCAACAACCGGCGGTCGACCGCATCATGTCGCAGCAAGCGTTGGCGACCCGCATCGAGGAGCTTTCGACGAAGCAACTCCGGCCGTTCGAGATGATTTCGCTGGTCACGGTCGCGGGCAATCCCGGCACCCAGAAACCGGTGTCGGTCCAGTTCATCCGCACGGTGACGAACGGCCTCTACACGCTTGAGGTCGAGGCGCAGACGAAGGTCGGGGGCGACCTCGCCCTGTATCAGGCGGCGCTGCGGCAAAACCCGGCGGTCGCATCGGTCGAGGTGGCGAAGCACGATGTGCGCGATGCCACGACGACCTTCGTGTTGGTGATCACCTTCAAGCCTGAAGCGTTGGCGATGCCGGGGAGGTCGTCATGATGCGACGATTCAAACAGGCCTTCATGGGGCGATTGCTGCGCGAGAAGCTGCTGCTCGCGACGCTGGTGATGCTGGCGGTGGCGATCTGGGGTTCCGGTTTTCTCCGGCGCTTGGGGGCGGCGGTAGAGGAGTCGCGACGCGTGTCCACGGACCTGTCCGTCCAGGCGCAGTGGCTGGAGCGCAGGGAGCGAATCGAGGCACTGGCGAAGACGGCGATCCAAAATCTGGATCCCGCGAAGTCACTCGATGCCGTCAAGTTGACGGCAGAGGTTTCTGAACTCGCCTCGGCCGCCGGCATCACGAGCAACCGCCAGATCGATGCCGCCCGGTCCGAGCGCACCAATGAGTTCGCGCTCCACTCAATCGAGTTCCGGGCCCGGCGGGCGGACTACGCGAACCTGCAGGCCTTTTACTTCAAGTTGGCGGAGCGCGCCCCCTACATCGGGCTGGAGCAGTTCTCCCTCGCGACGGTCCCGAGTCGCCCGCAGGAGCTGGAGGCCGTTTTCCGGATCACCTCGGTCGAGGCGCTGCGGTGAGGAGTATCCGCCTGACGCTTTGGGTTGTTTGCCTCCGACCCATGGCTTGAGATTTTCCCAGCGGCGCGTTAGTTCGATCCGCCAAACCCCATGGCTTCCCTGAAGACCTTCCTGCCTGAACGGTTCCCCGGCCTTGTTTGGTCGCGCGGCCAGAACCGATGGCGCGCCGCTCTGGCGGCCGCACTGCTGCTCTGGCTCTGCCCGCGGGACACGCGCGCCCAGGGCCAGCTGGGCTACAAGTTTCAGACGTGGCAGGAGGAGAGCGGCCGCATTCGCGTCGACTCCCACTATGCCCTCGCCGAGCGCGATCTAGGGGTGGCGACCAAGCTCAAGGTCACCGGATTGGTCGACACAATTTCGGGCGCATCCCCGACGGGTCAGCCCGCTTCCAAGCCCGGAGCACCGCTTCCAGTGGCCAGCCTGACCGACCGACGCAAAGCCTGGTCGCTCGATCTCTCGCACGTCTTTTCCGTCACGACGGTCGCCCTGGGTTACGCCAATAGCCGCGAGAGCGACTACATCTCGGACGGTTGGTCGGTGAACAGCCGGACTGAGTTCAACGAGAAGAACACGACCTTGCTGGTGGGCTATGCGCGGGTGGATGACGACATCACCGCCCGCTTCCTGCCGGCACCCCAGACGAAGACGGGTGACGACGTGGTCGTCGGCGTCACGCAGCTGCTCAACCCCCGGACGTCGCTCTCGTTGAACGTCACGCGCGGTGTGGCGCGTGGGTATCTTTCAGACCCCTACAAAATCGTCCAGAAAAGCACCGAGCTTCTCCCGGGCCTTTCGCTGCCTCTGACGTTCCCGGAGAATCGTCCCAACCGGCGCGAGAAGTGGATCGTCTTCAGCGGACTCAACCTTGCGCTTCCCGAGATGAACGGGGCACTCGATGGCAGTTATCGTTTCTATCGCGACGACTACGGCATTCGCAGCCATACCTTTGAACTGGCATGGTTCCAGTCGCTCGGCGAGCGGTTGATCGTGCGTCCTGCGGCGCGTTACTACCGTCAGGGCGCAGCGGACTTCTACCGTCTCTCCCTGGACGGATCCGCGATCGTCCCGGGATCTTTCACGACTGGGCGGGCGCCGTTCTTCTCGGCGGATTATCGTCTTTCGGAGATGGATACGGCGACGGTCGGCGCGAAGGTCATCTGGACCGTGCGTCCGGAGCGGCTGACCATTGATGCAGCGCTGGAGCGCTACACGATGCGCGGGCGTGACGGCAAGACACCGGTCGACGCGTACGCGGATGCGAACGTGCTCACGGTGGGGGCGAACTTCAGCTGGTAGCTTGGCGGAGCCTGCACCGTGATCCTGAGTCCTGCACAAACGCGCGCAGTGGCCGCTCCGGTGGCGACGGGGACGGAGCAGCCCCTGCGCAAGGTTGTGTGGTGGGCGCTCGGCACGGACTGTTCGTTGCAGTTCGCATGTGCGGACGACGCCCGGGCGGACTCGTTTGTGTCGGCCGCGAAGGCGTGGGTGGAGCGGTTTGAGGCCCGTTATTCGCGCTTTCGTCCGGACAGCTTGGTTAGCCGCATCAATGCGGCGGCGGGCGGTGACTGGGTGGAAGTGGATGCGGAGATGGACCAAATGCTCACGCTCTGCGGCTCGGTGCATTTCATGACCCAGGGCATTCTGGACGTGACCGCGTTGCCCTTGTTGCGACTTTGGCGTTTCTCGGATCCGGCGCCGCGTCTGCCGACGCGGGAGGAGGTGGCGGCGGCGCAGCGGTTGGTGGGCTGGGGCAAAGTGCGTCGTGAGCCGGGCCGGGTTCAGTTGCCGCTGGCCGGCATGGCGTTGGATTTTGGCGGGTGGGGCAAGGAGTTTGCGGTGGATGCGGTGGCGCAACTCGGCGTGGAGCACGGCCTGACCTCCCTCCTCGTGGACTTTGGCCATGACATTCGTGCGGTGGGTCAGCCTCCTGGGCGCCCCGCGTGGCACGTTGGTCTGGAAGATCCGACGGCGCCCGGAACGGCGCGCGGCAGCGTGGCGGCGGTCAACGTGGGCATCGCTTCATCGGGTGACTACCAGCGTGGCGTTACGATCGATGGACGGCGTTACGGCCACATCATCGACCCGCGCACGGGGTGGCCCGTGGCCAACGGGTGCGTGCAGGTCACCGTGATCGCGCCTAGTTGCGTCCAGGCGGGGCTGCTGTCGACCTCCGCGTTCGTGCTCGGTCCTGAGGCGGGGCTGCGCTTGATCGGTGAAACCTATGGGACCGAGGGCCGGATCCTGACCTCCCGTGCGCGTCACCAAAGCCGCGGTTTCTATCGTTATGAAGCCACCTAGAGCCCAATCGCAGACCTTGTGGAGCGAGCACGCGTGGCGCCGCGCGGGCGGCGTGTGCCGACGCGGAGCAGTGCTGGCCGTGCTGGCGTGGGTGGCCGGGCTTATCGCCTTGGCCGGAGACCTGCGCGCCCAGTTGCGCGTGGGTGACCCGATGCCGGCGTTGGGAGAGTTCAGCCTGGAGGGAGAGCTGGCCGCGGCGCCGACCCAAGGCCGAGTGGTGGTGCTGGACTTTTGGGCCTCGTGGTGCGCGCCCTGCAAGGCCTCGTTTCCTCTGCTGGGTGCGTTGCAGCGCGAGTGGGGACCGGAGGGGGTGACGGTGATCGGCGTCAGCGTGGACGAGAAAAAATCCGCGTACGAGGCCTTCCTCTCGCGCCAGCAGCCGCCCTTCGTGACCGTGCGTGACGCGCAGCAACGACTGGTCAAGCGCGTCCGCGTGCCGAAGATGCCGACCACGTACCTGATCGACCGGAAAGGCGTGGTCCGATTTGTGCATGAAGGATTTCAGGGAGACGCGACCGAGCGCTCCCTGCGGGCACACGTGCGCCAGCTGCTTGACGAAGCGCCCTGACGCCTCTGTTCGAAGCATCATCCCATTCCCCACCCATCCCCCTTTCCCCCATGAGACGCTCCTCCTCCCTCGTTGCCCTGCTGCTGGTGTTCGTGGCCATCGGTGCCACCGGATGCACGACGGTGCAGCCATGGGAGCGGGCGACGCTCAGCAGCTACTCGATGCGCCCCGATCGTGACCCACTCGCGCAGGCGATGGCGGAGCACATTTACTTCTCTCGCGAGTCCGCGGCGGGAGGACGTTCGGTCGGCGGCAGCGGCTGCGGCTGCAACT
>JACCDP011556111.1_pt1 | contig 98040 bp, 76 predicted proteins | sample 7445841 | NCBI WGS metagenome assembly JACCDP01 (sample SAMN15323441, study PRJNA562643) | freshwater metagenome | isolation source: river surface water | place: USA:Blue River Watershed | collected 2017-08-17
CCACCTGCCACGGATCCTCCAACTCCAACAGCTTCTGAAAGAATCCCGTCACATTACGGTCCGTTTGCCGCTTCATATCGCCTTTTGAACACTTCCCTCGGTTACCCACAAGAATCTGCGAAGAACCGAATGTTTAAAGGGCGAAGCGCCACGCGAGGGTGCGGCTCTTCTTCTGACCATGCTCCAGCGGCAGCACCCTGACGTCCATCGCACCCGTGATAGCCAGCGCGCGTTTCAGCGGCAGAAGATGTTCGCGGCTGGAGACCAACGTGGTGAACCAGCCCACCCGGCCGGCAAACCCGCGGCTTTCGGCGATCATCCGGCGAATGAAGCCGAGCTCGCCGCCGGCACACCAGAGCTCGGAATTCGTGCCTCCGAAATTCCGCCGGAAACGCGGCATGGTGCCACCGCCGAGTTGCCGCAGCTTTCGCCGGGTGCCGGCCGCCGCCGCCTCGGGTGAGGCGTGGAACGGCGGGTTGCAGACGGTCAGCGCGAAACGCTCGTCCGGAGCGACCACGTTGGCGAAAATGCATTCGCGCGCAGGTTGCCGCCGGAGAGAAACGGCGGACGCGAACCGCGGATTGGCCGCTAGAATCTCGGCGGCGTGACGCAGCGCGACGGGATCAACCTCCGTGCCGACAAAACTCCAGCCATAAGCCTGATGGCCGAGCAGAGGAAAAATGACGTTGGCGCCGACCCCCACGTCGAGGACCCGCACACGAGCGCCCTGCGGAATCACACCTCCGTTCGTCGTGGCGAGCAGGTCGGCCACGGCATGCAGGTAGTCCGCGCGACCGGGCACCGGCGGGCACAGGTAACCGGGCGGGAGCTCCCATGTGCGAACGCCGTAATGATGGAGCAAGAGCGCGCGGTTGAGCGCCTTCACCGCGGCCGGATCCGCGAAGTCGATGGTGGGACCCCCATGGGGCGCGGTCCGCACGAACGCCGCCAAGGACGGACTCGCCGCAGTCAGAGCGGCGAAGTCATAGCCAGCGCGATGCGGGTTGCGGGGGTGCATGGCGGCTGCGCGGCGCGAGCCTCAACGGCGTGTTTTCCACTGCACGTAAATTTCCTCCACTTTCGCGCGCGCCCATGGCGTCCGGCGCAGAAAAACGAGGCTCGAGTTGATGCTCGGGTCGAAGCGGAAGCAGCGGATGTCGACGCGCTGGGCCAGTTCCGCCCAGCCGAATTCCTCGACGAGCTCCATCAGGAGCTGCTTCAGCGTCACGCCATGCAGCGGATCTTTCGACGGCGGGGAATCCATACGCGCAAACGTCGGGCGCGTAAGCGGCGAGGCAAGCGCGGAGGCGGGCGGCCCCGGAGGCTGCCGCCCGCGAGGCACGTCTGCGTACTTTGGGATCCGGCAGCCGCAAACACCCGACCGCTTGACCACCCGGTCGCGTATTACAATGTGATACACATGAAAGAAGTCCTTACCCTCCGCCTGCCCAAGGGCAGCCGCCGGCGTCTGACCCAACTGGCCAAACGTCAGCGTCAGAACGTCAGCCAGTATGTACGGCACGCGATCGAGACCCAGCTCTGGATAGACGCCCTCGACGAGACCGCGGTGCTCGCCGCGCCCAAGGCCGCGGCCCTGGGGTTGAAGACCGACGACGACGTATTCCGGCTCTTCTCTTGAAGCTCGTTCTCGATACTAACGTCATCCTTTCCGCGGTTCTGGTCCCGGGCACGTGCCGCGAATTACTTAAGGGCAGAGCCCTGCTGCACGACTGGTTCACTTCCCCCGGACTCGTTGCGGAACTGGCGGGAAAGCTTGAGCAAAAGCTCGGTCTGCCTCCCGAACGCACACCGCTTTTCCTGGTTTACGGGCACCGCGCCCAGCTGGTGTCGCCCTTGACGCTTTCCGCACGCGTTTGCCGCGACCCAGATGACGACCTCGTCCTCGCCACGGCGTTGGCAGCGCAGGCCGACATTATCATCACGGGTGACCGAGATCTACTGACCCTCAAGTCCCACGGTGGCGTCCGCATCCGCAGCCCGCGCCAATTCACGGACAATCCCTCGGCATAGACCGGGGCGAGACCTGACCCTTTGAAACCGGGCGCCGGCCTTCGCCGAGCCTTCGGAAGAAACACCCCGACAGAAAGCGTGCGACTGAGCAATTCAGCCCGGCGACCTGGATCAACCGCAGGCTTCCAGCTTCCCGTGGTCAAAGAACAACGGGGCCAAATGGCCCCGATAGATCCGTGTGGATCCGTCGTGCCGTGCCTCAAAACCATCTTCCCTCGGTGCGGTTCTCTTTGGATACGCCACGCCCGCATTTATCCGCGCGATCTGGGAAATACGCGGTGAAAACCGCGGAATCCTTCAAAAGAGCCTTTGGTCGTCGCGCAAACGGTATGGTCCGCGGCGGGCGGCCGCGGCTACACCAAGCCAGCCCCATTCGTGTCGATTGGTGTCCATTCGTGGTTCACCCGCGCGGACCGAAGAGGACCGGGCGGTCGGAAAGGGCCAGTCGCGTCTCTCGTCACCGCAACCGACGTTTTTTCACCAAATTTCGCCGCCGGCCTACTAGGCGGTTGCAAGGCTGGGGAGTACGCTTTTCCGTTCGCGACCCCGGCCCGTTTTTTCACCCCTCCCCTCTTTCCCCATGTCGAAAAAATCCGTCAAGGATCTGAAAACCATCAAGTCCAACGTGAAGAGCCGCGTCGAGGCGGCGCTCGCCGACACCGGCGGGCTCCTGCGCCTCGCCCCCTGCTGGGTGCCGCGCTCCTTCCTGCAGCCGGGCAAGCGCCTGAAGCTGCACCCCGATGATCTCTACGCCTTCGGGCTCAACCGCGGCGGCATCGACGAGCGTTGGTTCGCGTCGACCACACCCGCCGCCAACGACAACCGGACGCCCGACGAGGGCCTGAGCTACGTCGTCATCGGCGGCGAGCGCTTCACGCTCCAGCAGGCGATCGACGAGTGCGGCGCGGGCCTGATCGGCAAAGCGATCTGGAAGAAGTACCGCAAATGGCCCGTCTATTCGAAGTTCTTCGATAACATGGGGCCGATCCCGCACCACATGCACCAGAGCGCCGCGCAGGCGAAGCTGGTCGGCCAGGAGGGCAAGCCGGAGTCGTATTACTTCCCGCCCCAGCACAACAACGTCGGCAACAACTTCCCCTACACGTTCATGGGCCTCGAGCCCGGCACGACCAAGGCGCAGGTCCGGAAGTGCCTCGAGAATTGGAACAAGGGCGACAACGGCATCCTCGACCTCTCGCGCGCCTACCGCCTGAAGCCGGGCACCGGCTGGCTGATCCCGCCCTGCGTGCTCCACGCCCCGGGCTCCCTCTGCACCTACGAGCCGCAATGGGGCTCCGATGTCTTCGGCATGTACCAGTCCCTCGTCGAGGGCCGCGAGGTGCCGTGGTCGCTGCTCGTGAAGGACATGCCCAAGAGCAAGCACCGCGATCTCGACTTCATCGTCGACCAACTGGACTGGGCCGAGAACACCGATCCAAATTTCAAGGACAACCACTACCTGGAGCCCGTGCCGGTGGCCGACACCCGCGGCGAGGGTTACGTGGACCGCTGGATCGTGTACGGCAAGGTGGCCGGCGAGCAGCTGTTCACCGCCAAGGAGCTCACCGTCGAACCCGGCGCCAAGTGCGTCATCAAGGACGGCGGCGCCTACGGCCTGATCACCGTCCAAGGCAAGGGCCGCATGAACAACCTCAACCTCGATTGCCCGAAGCTCATCCGCTTCCATGAGCTCACCGAGGACGAGGTGTTCTGCACCGAGGACGCCGCCAAGGCCGGCGTCACCTTTGAGAACACCAGCAGTGTCGAGCAGCTCGTCGTCCTCCGCTACTTCGGCCCCGAGGTGCACCCCGACGCGCCCGCCATCGGCGCCTACCGCAAGAACAAGTTCTGAACGCCCCTTTGTCACCGGGCGTGCCGGTGGCGGCCGGGCGGGCGTGAGCGCCTCCCCCGAGGTTACCCCTCTCCCGCCTCCCGGCCACCCCGGCGCTCCCGGTGACCCAGAGTCCAACCGCAACCGCAGAAACCTCCAAACTCCCGCAACATGTCCGCGAATAACTTCCCGAAGCTCCACAACGCCATGTGGCCCGGCCTCGTCGGCAAGGGCAGCCCCGGCGCTGAACCGTTCATCGAACTCGACACCATGCTCGACCTGACCGCCAAGGCGGAGGTCGGCGGCGTCAAGTTCGACGGTGTCGATCTCTTCCTCTACAACCCGCACACCGACATCGATATCTCGGACAGCGGCATCAAGGCCCTTGCCAACAAGATCAAGTCGAAGGGCCTGGTGGTCGGTTCCGTCGTCGCGCCGGTGTGGTTCGACGCCTCCGCCGGCGGCGACGAGAAGGCCCGCGCCAACTTCGTCGCGCACGTCCGCAAGGCGGTCCGCATCGCCCGCCAGCTCCGCGAGCTCGGCGTCCGTCCCTACGGCGTGGTGCGCATCGACAGCGCCACGAGCGTCACGGCTTGGGACAAAGACCCGAAGGGCTGCACGAAGCTCATCGCGCAAACCTTCCGCGAGGCGGGCAAGATCGCCAAGGGCGAGGGCGAGCGCCTCGCCGCGGAGGGTGAGATCTGCTGGGGCGGCATGCACTCCTGGAAGAACATGGTGAACCTCCTCGAGGAGGTTGGCATGCCCAAGGTCGTCGGCTTCCAGGCCGACATGTCGCACACCCACCTGTACACGCTCGGTGCCAACGCCGAGGCGCACCGCCTCGTGCCGAAGAAGTACCATTACGAGCCCGCCGAGTTCCATAAGGCGATGACCAAGCTCACCGACGCGCTGCGCCCGTGGACGATCGACTTCCACGTCGCGCAGAACGACGGCTCCGTCTTCGGCTCCGGCGACCACGAGAAGACCGGCAAGCACTGCCTCGCCACCGACCCGCGCGGCAAACTCAACATCGTGCGCGACTCCGGCTACTGGCTCCGCGACAAGCAGGGCAAGGTCACCAAGAAGATGAAGCACATCTGCTGGGACGGCTGCATGTTCCCCAACGAGGTGCTGATGAAGCAGCAGACTTGGAACGACATCCTCTCGGCGATGATCGAGGTCCGCAACCAGCACGGCTGGGTCGGCTGAATCAAAAACCAAGCGCGAAGACGCGAAGGCCTCGCCGAGAAACGCCAGGGCGGACTAGCTCAGGTTCCTCTCCCGCTTTCGTCCGCGATCCTTCGCGCTCCTTCGCGTCTTCGCGCTTAAACCCCCACTCCCTAAATCCCTCCCAACATGGCTAAAAAACAACTCCGCGTCGGCCTCATCGGCTACAGCTTCATGGGGCGCGCCCACAGCAACGCGTTCCACCAGGTCAACCACTTCTTTCCGTCCAGCTACGAGATCGTTCCGCAGGCCGTCTGCGGCCGCGATCAGGCGAAAGTGAAGGAGTTCGCCGAGAAGTGGGGCTACAAGTCCACCGAGACCGATTGGAAGAAACTCATCGCGCGCGACGACATCGACGTCATCGACATCGCCACGCCCAACAACCTCCACGCCGAGCAGGCCATCGCCGCCGCCAAGGCCGGCAAGATGATCCTGTGCGAGAAGCCCCTCGCCATGAACTCGAAGCAGGCCGAGGTCATGGTGAAGGCCATCGAGAAGGCCAAGGTGCCCAACATGGTCTGGTACAACTACCGCCGCTGCCCGGCGGTCGTCCTCGCCAAGAACCTGATCGACGCCGGCAAGCTCGGCCGGGTGTTCCATTACCGCGCCAACTTTCTCCAGGACTGGACCATCAACCCGGAGCTCCCCCAGGGCGGCACCGGCCTCTGGCGCCTCGACGTCAACGTCGCCGGCTCCGGCGTCACCGGCGACCTCCTCGCCCACTGCATCGACACCGCCCTCTGGCTCAACGGCGGCATCAAGGACGTCAGCGCCATGACCGAGACGTTCGTGAAGGAGCGGAAGCACAGCCTCACCGGCAAGGTCCAGAAGGTCGGCATCGATGACGCCTGCCTCTTCCACTGCCACTTCAACAACGGATCACTGGGCCTGTTCGAGTCCACGCGCTACGCCCGCGGCCACAAGGCCCTCTACACATTCGAGATCAACGGCGAGCACATGAGCCTGAAGTGGGACCTCCATGACCTGCATCGCCTGCAGATCTTCGACCATAGCGACGAGGGTCCGGAGCGCGGCTGGAAGAGCATCCATGTCTCCGACGGCGACCATCCCTACTGCGGCAAGTGGTGGGTCCCCGGCCTGCAACTCGGCTACGAGCACAGCTTCGTGCACGCGATGGTCGAGTTCATCGAGGGCCTGGAGAGCGGCAAGGGCTGCACGCCCAACTTCCGCGACGGCCTCGCCACCGACTACGTCGTCGACGCCGTCCTCGCTTCCGCCAAGGCCCACAAGTGGGTCAAGGTGAAGCAGGCCTGATCCGAGGCTGTGCCGGAGAGAACCACGGATGCACGCGAATGGCCCCGGATTCACCGTCGAGCCTCGGGCGAGAAAAAGTTCGCGCCGGGGTGCGGTGATGATCGTCGCGACGACGACCCGGCTCGCGTTCAAAACCCGTGTTTGTCCGTGTGAATCCGCGGTCCCTCTTATCCGGATGAGCTAAGCTTCCGGCTCCAAGCCCGGTTTCCGGGCGGCGGCGTCAAGACGCCGCCGCCTTTTTTCCGCCCCGAATCCTACCCCGACCCCACCCATTCCCATGCGTATCCGCGCCCTGCTCTGCGCGCTCGTGCTGCCCTTGGCGGCGCACGCCGCCACCTCGCTCACCTTCAATCCGCCCGCCGGCGTCACCGCCCGCGGCAAGCACGTCGTCCTTCTTTCCGGCGACGAGGAATACCGCAGCGAGGAGGCACTCCCGATGCTCGCGAAGATCCTCAGCCAGCGCCACGGCTTCCGCTGCACCGTGCTTTTCGCGTTGGACGCCGATGGCGTCATCAACCCGGAGAACCAGCGGTCGCTCGCCGGCTCGGCCGCGCTGGATTCCGCCGACGCCATCGTGATGTCGCTGCGTTTCCGTAACTGGCCGGAGGCCGACATGGCGCGCTTTGTCGCCGCGTTCAATCGGGGCGTGCCGGTGATCGCGCTCCGCACCTCCACCCACGCCTTCAACATCCCCCCGGGCTCACCGTACGCTCAGTACAGCTGGAACAGCCGCGCGCCCTGGCCGGGCGGCTTCGGCAAACACGTCCTCGGCGAGACCTGGATCTCGCACTGGGGACGCCACAAGTTCGAGGCCACCCGCGGCGTAGCCGAGCCGGCCAACGCCGCCGACCCGATCCTGCGCGGGGTGAAGGATGTCTTCGGCGACAGCGACGTCTACGAGGCCTACCCGCCGGCCGACGCGCGCATTCTCATGCGCGGTCTGGTGCTCAAAGGCATGAGCCCGACGGATGTGCCGGCGGAACAGTCGAAACCCCGCGCGACCGACAAACAGCCCCAGGGCGTGAATTCGCCCGCGATGCCGATCGCCTGGACCCGCGTGTTCCGCAACGAGGCCGGCAAGGAAAACCGCATCTTCACGACCACCCTCGGCGCCGCGACCGACCTGATCAGCGAGGGATCGCGCCGCGTCGTGGTGAACGCGGTTTTCTGGGGCCTTGGCCTCGACGTGCCGGCCGCGGCGGACGTGCGCTTCGTCGATCCATTCACCCCAAAGCCTTACGGGTTCAAAGGCTACCGCTACCGGCTGACGCCCTCGGACTACGCGCTCGGCAAGGAAACGCCCCCGGGCGCCACGCCGCCCCCCGCGCCGCCGAAAAACCCGCCCGCGAAGAAGGCCGCCAAGCAGGCCTCGGCCGGCGGGGCATCCGGCGCCGCCGCCACGGCCGCGGTTCCCGCCGCCCCGGCAACCAAGCCGGCCTTCCAGCTCAACGCGGGGGACCGCGTCGCGATCGTGGGCAACGCCCTCGCCGACCGGATGCAGCACCACGGCTGGATGGAAACCATGATCCACCTGAAGCACCCCGCGCACAACGTCACCGTGCGCAATCTCGCATTCGCCGGCGACGAGGTCTCGAACCGCGCGCGCTCGAAGGATTTCGGCACGCCCGACGAGTGGCTCGGCAAGGTGCAGGCGGGCGTCGTGTTCGCGTTCTTCGGCTACAACGAGTCCTTCGCCGGACCCGACGGGCTGCCGAAGTTCCGCGAGGAGCTCTCCGCGTTCCTGCGCGAGACCCGCGCCCGCACGTACAACGGCCTCGCGCCCCCGCGCATCGTCCTGTTCTCGCCGACCGCGGTGGAAAAGCACCCCGACCCGAATTTCGAGTACAAGCCGCAGGTAAACGAGAACCTCGCCGCCTACTCTCGCGCGATGGCCGAGGCCGCGCGTGACGTCGCGGGCGTGACCTTCGTCGACCTGTTCAACCCGTCGAAGCGCCTGTTCGAGGAAGCCGCGCGCCGCGGGGACGGCCCGCTCACCATCAACGGCGTCCACTTCCACGACGCCGGCGAGGCCCGCCTCGCCAAGGAGATCTATCCCTCGCTCTTCGGCGAAACCGCGCCCGCGGTGGAGACGCCCGAGGCCGCGAAGGTGCGTGCGCTCGTCAACGAGAAGAGCGCAATGTGGCACTCACGCTACCGCTCCGTCGACGGTTACAACATCTACGGCGACCGCTCGAAGATCGCCTACGTCTCCCATCCCGACGCGCCGAAGATCACCAACACGCAGGTCTTGATGGAGGAGATGGCGCAGCGCGACGTCATGACCACCAATCTCGAGCGGAAGGTCTGGGCGGCGGCGGCCGGCAAGTCCGGATCCGTCGAGATGCTGCCCCTGCCGGTCGTGACCGCTTTCGGCACCAACAAACCGGGCCCGAACATCGACGGCACTTATCCGTTCGTCGACGGCGACGAGGCGACCAAGCTCATGACGCCCGGACCGGGACTGCAGGTGAACCTCTTCGCCAGCGAGAAACAATTCCCCGAGCTGTCGAAACCCGTGCAGATGGCGTGGGACGGGAAGGGACGCCTCTGGGTGGCCGTGTGGCCGAATTACCCCGAGCGCACCCCGACTTCGAAGATCGCCGACAAGATCCTCATCCTCGAGGACACCGACCGCGACGGCCGCGCCGACAAGTGCACCGTGTATCTCGATGGGCTGAACTGCCCGACCGGCTTCAACTTCTTCAAGGACGGCCTGCTCGTCATGCAGGCGCCCGACCTGTGGTTCGTGCGCGACACCGACGGCGACGGCCGTGCCGACTGGAAGGAGCGCGTGCTCATGGGCCTCGATTCGGCCGATTCCCACCACCAGACAAACTCGATGATCTACGAGCCGGGCGGCGCGCTGCTGCTGAGCGACGGCGTTTTTCACCGCACGCAGGTTGAGAGCGTCGAAGGCGCGGTGCGCAACATCGACGGCGCCATCTTCCGCTACGAACCGCTCACCGGAAAGTTCGAGCGCTACGTCGCCTACGGGTTCGCGAACCCGCACGGCCGGGCCTTCGACCGCTGGGGCAACGACCTGATCGTCGACGCCACCGGCAACAACACCTACTTCGGACCCGCCTTCAGCGGCCGGATCGACCATCCCGGAAAACATCCGCGCATGAAGACCGTCTGGGACCGGCCCGCCCGGCCCTCCGCGGGCAGCACCTTTCTCACCAGCCGCCATTTTCCGGAGGAATTCTGGGGCAGCTTCCTGAATCCCAACGTCATCAGCTTCCAGGGCATCTACCGCGTGAAGATGGTCGACGACGGCTCCGGCCTGAAGGGCGAGCGCCAGCCCGACGTCATCTCGTCGACCGATCGCAACTTCCGGCCGATCGACACCGCGACCGGCCCCGACGGCGCGCTCTACATCTGTGACTGGCACAACCCCCTGATCGGCCACCTGCAAAGCCATCTCCGCGACTCCAACCGAGACCATGTTCACGGGCGCATCTACCGCGTCACCGCGAAGGACCGCCCGCTCGTGTGGCAGCCGAAGATCGAGGGCGAGCCGGTCCCGGCGCTGCTCGAACTCCTCAAGCGCGGGGAGAACCACCTTCGCAACCTCGCGAAGATCGAGCTCGGCAAGCACGACTCCGAAAAGGTCGTCGCCGCCACCAAGGCCTGGGCCACGAAGCTCGACGCGGCCTCGCCCGACCACGCCCACCACCTCGCCGAGGCGCTCTGGGTCCACCAATGGCACAACCGCGTCGATCTCGACTTGCTCGCGCGCCAGCTCAATTCGACCAACGCCGACGCCCGCGCCGCCGCCGTGCGCGTCCTGAGCTACTGGCGGGACCGCGTGCCGAACGCCCTCGACGAGTTGCGCCGGCTCGCCGGCGACGACCACCCTCGCGTGCGCCTGCAGGCGGTGCGCGCCGCGAGTTTCTTCCCGGTCGTGGATGCCACCGAGGTGGCCCTCATCGCCCTGAAAAAGCCCGTCGACTACTACCTCGACTACGTCATCGGCGAGACGCTCCGCCAGCTCCGTCCGCAATGGCGCCAGCGCATCAGCGAAGGTGGGAAATTCGCCGGCGGGGACGCGGCCGCCACGCGCTACCTCCTGCGCACGCTCACGGTCGCCGAGGTGCAGGCCATGCCCCGCACCGCCGACGTCGCCGAGAACCTCCTCGGCCGTTCCGGCGTGAACGAGGCCACCCGCACCGAGGCCCTGGCCGCCCTCGCCAAGGCCCGCGGCGCGGCCCCGGTCGCACTCCTGCTGCAGGTGCTGGAGAGCCCGGGCGAGATCGACGCCAAGGGCGTCGGCCGCCTACTCGTCAACCAGTCCGCGGCCACCCTCCTCGCCCAAAGGGAAGGCCTGCTGAAGCTCGCCCTGGCCGAAACCGCCGACGGCCGCACCTACGCATGGGCCGCCCTCGCGCTCGCCGACAAGTCGCTTGATCGCGTCTGGCGCGAGGCCGCCGTCACCCCGTTGTCCTACGCCAGCCTCCTCGGCGGCATCCCGCTCATCCCCGACGCTGAACTGCGCGCCAAGTCCTTCGATCGGGTGATGCCCATCCTCGGCCAGCCGATCACCGACATCCAGGGCCCCGATCACATCGTCGCGGCGATCCAGCGCGACGCCATCCGCTCCGCCGTGAGCGCGAAACGCGAGCCCGCGGCCGTCTTCGCCGCCCTCGCGACGATGATCGAGCGCGGGTACCAGGTGCCCGTGGCCGCACAGGGCATTCGCGCCCTGCCTCGCGACAGCTGGAAGCCCGCCGACGCCGGACGGGCCGCCCGCGCGCTCGTGACCTGGGCCGGAAAAGCGCATCCCAACGAGCGCACCGGCCGCGACTACGTGGAAAGCGTGCAGGTCGCCGACGATCTCGCGGGCATCCTGCCGGCGGGAGAATCCGAGGAACTGCGCAAGACCCTCTCGGGACTACGCGTCGCGGTGTTCGTCGTCCGCTCGGTCGTCGAGGGCATGCGCTACGACACGCCGCGCATCGTGGTGCAAGCGGGCCGCGCGTTCGACCTGATCTTCGATAATCCGGACGTGATGCCGCACAATCTCGTCATCGTTAAGCCCGGCACCCGCGAGCAGGTTGGCACAGCCGCCGCCGCGATGACGCCGGAGGCGAAGGACTCCAAGGGCCGCACGTTCGTGCCCGACCTCGGCAGCGTGATCGCCGCCACCAAGATGCTCGAGAACGGCCAGAGCGAGACCCTCAAGGTTGCGGCCAATCTCCTCCGCACCGAGGGCGAGTACGAGTACGTCTGCACGTTCCCCGGCCACTGGATGATGATGTGGGGAAAGTTGATTGTAACGAAGGACGTCGACGCCTACCTGAAAGCCAACCCCGCGGCACCCGCCGCCGCCCCAGCACCGGCCGGACACAACCACTGACCTTCATCCCCATGAAAATGATCCGCACACTGCTCATCCTCGGCGTCGCCGCCTCCGCGACCATCGCCCCCTTGGCCTCGGCCGCTGACGCCGGTTTCCAACCGATCTTCAACGGCAAGGACCTCTCCGGCTGGGAGGGCAACCCCGACTTCTGGTCCGTCCGCGATGGCGCCATCACCGGGCAAACCACCGCCGAGAAAACCACGAAAGGAAATACCTTCCTCGTCTGGAAGAGCGGCCGCCCCGCGAACTTCGAGCTCCGCGCCCGCTTTCGCCTCACCGCGCAGAACGACAAGAACCAGGCGAACTCCGGCATCCAGTACCGCAGCAAGGTGCTCGAGGCCGCCACCTTCGTGGTCGGCGGGTACCAGGCCGACATCGACTCGACGGGCAAATACGCGGGCATGCTCTACGAGGAGCGCGGCCGCGGCATCCTGATGTCGCCCGGCCAGACCATCCGGGTCAGCGCCCCGGACGCCGCGGCCATCGCCGCCGCGCAGGCCAACAAGAAGGCCAAGGGACAGGCCAAGGCCAAGATCGAGGTACTAGGCACCGCCACGAAACCCGAGGAGATCCTCGCCGCCTACAAGCTCGGCGAGTGGAACGAGCTGCGCATCGTCGCCAACGGCCAGCGGCTCCAGCATTACCTGAACGGCAAGCTTTCGGCCGACGTCACCGACACGGACGCGACCGCAGGCGCGAAGGACGGCGTGATCGCCCTCCAACTGCATCAGGGCCCGCCGATGACCATCCAGTTCAAAGACGTCCACCTGAAGACCCTGCCCTGATTCGTACCGGTCCCGGCCGCCGTTGAACAACGGCCGGGACCGCTTTTTCGCGACGGCCGTTGGCCGCTCCACGACTCGCCTCGCTCTCCGGCGACCCCGGCCGGATACCCCTGCGGCCTTGCTTTCACCCCATGAATCCCCGCCTTAGCCCCACCCTGCTGCTGCTCGCCGCGCTTCCCGCGGCCCTGCCCGCCCAGACCGCCCCCGCCACGAACGCGCCGGCCACGCCGAACTCCGCCGTCAAACTCGAGGAATTCGTGGTGACCGGCGTCTTCAACGCCACCGAGGCCAAAAAGGCCACCACCGCCATCACCGCGGTCGATATCAGCGTCATCGCCGACCAGGTGCCGATCAGCGCCGATGACATCCTGCTCAACGTCGCGGGCGTGTTCGTGAACTCCTCCCTTGGGGAGATCCGCGGCATGGTCTACTCGCGCGGCATCTCGGCCGACAGCAGCGACGGCGCCACCGGCCAGTATTACGTCTCGATGCAGGAGGACGGACTCCCGCTCACCAACGTCAATTTCGGCAACTACAACGCCAGCTACTTCAACCGGCCCGACGGCACCCTCCAGCGGGTAGAGGCCGTGCGCGGCGGCAGTGCTTCCATCACGTCCTCGAATTCACCCGGCGGCGCGTTCAACTACATCAGCCGCGTGGGCTCCCAAAACTTCGGGGGCGAGATCCGCACCCGCTACGGGCTCGAGGGCCGAGCCTCCCCGCACTTCCGGGTCGAGGGCGTCGTCGGTGGACCGATTGGGCGCAAGGGCTGGACGTACAGCGTCGGCGGCTTCTACCGCTACGCCGAGGGGCACCGGCCGGCGGACGGTTACCCGATGAACCACGGCTTCAACCTCCGCGGAAACGTCTACAAGGACTACGGCCGCGGCTCGTTGAAGATCTACGGCAAGTACCTCGACGATCGGAACCACTGGTATGAATACCTGCTCGCCCGCGATCCGCAGGATCCCAAGCAGTACCCGGGGCTGAGCCGCTACAGCACCAATCTCTTCCCGAAGACGAAATTCCAGTACCCACGCGAGACCGACACCACTTTCGCCACATTCGACTCGGCCGACGCCGTCCGCTCCCGCCAGCGCTACGGTGGAGCGGAGTGGAAGCATGACTTCGGCGGCGGCTGGTCCGTTAACCATAACATCAAGGCGAGCCGAAGCTGGGCCGACTGGAGCTCCAGCGCCGGTGTAACTCCGCGCTCCCTCGATTGGCCGAATTTCTTCAGCAACATGGGCATCCAGTTCAGCGGCGGTGGCAGTGCCCTGAACGGCCGCGTGCCGCCCGGCCTCTACCAGTTCTACGACCGGAAAACGGGCTCGGTACTCGCCGAGGTGACCTCCAACGGGTCCTACACGGTGAACGCCAACGCCATGGTGCAGGCCGGCCAGGTCGTTCGCTTCGCCAACCTGCCGAACCAGCAGATCCTGCCCAACGCCTTGTGGACGAACAACGGGCGCGTCGCCAACGAACACATGGATGAACTGATGGAACGGCTCTCCATCACCAAGAAGCTCGGCTCGATGTCCTTCACATTCGGCGGCTATTTCGGCTACGCCGACATCTCCGACCGTCAGTCCAGCGGCGGGCGCACCGCCTCGCCCCTCACCGAGCAACCGGATCCGCTCGGTATCCGTTGGATCCCGGCCACCGCCGCCAACGCGCCCGCCGGCACTCCGGCCGCCACGCTGGCAGCCGTCACCCCGTGGAACGGCCGGACCGTGCAGCTCACCAATCCCGAGGGTTTCACCGCGCTCGGCGTGGGCTACGTGCGCGACGAGGCGATCGCCCGCCAGCTGGCGTATTTCTTCGGACACAAATGGGATATCACCGACCGCTGGGGTGTCGACTGGGGCTTCCGTGGCGAGAAGTTCCGCGTGAAGGGCTTCAACCAATCCGGCACTCAAAACCCCCGCGGCAACTGGGACCCCACCTACGGCGGCGCCGACGGCGATCCGTACACCATGTTCGACAACCGTTTCCAGGTTCCGAACACCGCCGCGAAATGGTTCTTCGACAAGGATGTCCGCAGCTTCTCCTGGTCCGTCGCGAGCAACTTCGTGATCGATAACGAGAACTCCTTCTACGTGCGGTTCGCCGACGGCGAGAAGGCTCCCGACTACGGCTTCTTCCGGAATTACAACTCGGTGTTCCGCCTGAACAACCTCCGCCCGAAGCCGCAGACCGTCGAGCAGTGGGAGGTCGGCTACCGCTGGAAGCGCAAGGACCTCACGCTCACCCTCACGCCGTTCTGGAGCCGCTTGGGCAACATCAACAGCAACCCTCAGGCGACCGAGGCCGACGGCGCCACGCTCTACTACCCGGATCCGATCTACAACATGGTCACGTCGTACGGCATCGAGCTGGAGGGCGAGTACCGCTTCTCCGAGCGCCTGCGGCTGCGCTCGGTGTTCACCTCCCAGAAGTCGACCAACACGATCTGGAAGGTGTTCGTCGCCGGCGTAAACGGCCGCGACGACGACAGCTACCTCGATTTCTCCGGCAAGCCCGCCGACAACAATCCGGACTTCATCCTCAACACGACGCTCGATTACCGCACCCGTGACTGGTTCGCCAACGCCTCCTGGCGTCACATGGGCGAGCGCGCCGGCAACATCGCCAACGTCATCACGCTGCCGCGCTTCAACCAGTTCAACCTCACCGTCGGCTACACGATCTCGAGAACCCGCTCGGTGAACCTCAACATCAACAACGTCCTCGACAGTGAGGGCGTCATGACGTGGCGCGGCTGGGGTGTGAATCCCGGCGACCGCCAGAGCTACACCTCGCTACCCGCGACGGGCCGCGACACCATGCTGCAGTACGTGCCCGTGCAGCCCCGCGCCTTCTTCCTCACGTACACCCAGCGCTTCTGAGGTCACCGACCGCCTTATCCACGCGTCTTCTGCAAACTCCCATGTCACTCCGCCTCACCGTTTGTCTCGCCGTCTGCGCGGCCGCCGGCCTTTCCGCGGCCGAACAGAAAAAGAACAATCCGATCCGCCCCAATCCGGCGGAGTTGCCTCCCCCGGCGGACCCGGCGGCGATCAGCGCGCCCCCCGGCTTCAAGGTCGAGATGCTCTACAGCGTGCCCCGGATGGACCAAGGCTCGTGGGTATCGCTCACCACGGATCCCAAGGGCCGGATACTGGCGGCGGATCAGTACGGCGGCATCTACCGCATCACCCCGCCACCGCTCGGCACCACGGCCGGCCTGAAGGTTGAGAAGCTGGACATCGATTTTAACCGCGTCACGGTCCCGGCCGTCGTCCCCGAGGAACCGCGCAAGGGGAAGACCGAAAAGGCCAAAGCCGAAAAGTCGGCCCCGGCGGAAAAGCTGGAAGTCGGCGCCCACGGTCTGTTGTACGCCTTCGACAGCCTCTACGTGATGGTGAATGAGAATCGCGCCCGGGCGGGTCTCTGGCGCCTCCGCGACACGAACGGCGACGACCAGTACGACGAGGTGAAGTACCTGCGCCCCTTGAAGGGCACCGGGGAGCACGGCACCCACTCCCTCGTGCTTTCCCCCGACGGCCGGACGATCACCGCGGCCTTCGGAAACTTCACGGACCTCCCCGCCACGGTCGAGAAGACCCGTCCCACCGCGTGGGGCGAGGACCACCTGCTGCCCCGGATGTGGGACGCCCGCGGGCACGCCCGCGGCCGGATGGCTCCCGGTTCCCATATCGTGCGTTTCGATCCCGAGGGGAAAATCTACGAACTGTACACCATCGGCTTCCGCAACCACTTCGACCTCGCTTACGACCAGAATGGTGAACTGTTCACCTTCGATTCCGACATGGAGTGGGACCAAGGCACCCCTTGGTACATGCCCACGCGCATCAACCACGCCGTGAGTGGCGGAGACTTCGGCTGGCGCAGCGGAGCCGGCCGATGGCCGGAGTACTACGCCGACAGCCTTGGCACGGTGGTCGACATCGGCCCGGGCAGCCCGACCGGCGTGGTGTTCGGCACCGGGGCCAGATTTCCCGCGAAATACCAGCGGGCGTTCTTCGCCGCGGACTGGACCTACGGCACGCTCTACGCGATCCACCTCCAACCCGACGGCGCGGGCTTCCGCGGCGAACGCACCGAGTTCATCACCGGCAAGCCGCTGCCGCTGACCGATGTCATCATTCACCCGCGCGATGGCGCGATGTACTTCGCCGTCGGCGGCCGCCGCACGCAGTCCGCGCTCTACCGGGTGACGTACTCGGGGCCCGAGAGCACCAACCCGGTGGGCGCCTTACCCCCCACCCCGGAAGCGAAGGCCCGCCGGGCGCTCGAGGACTTTCATCGCGAAGGCGCCGAGGCTTCGGCGATCGACGCCGCCTGGCCTCACCTCGCTAGCAGGGATCGCAACCTCCGCTTCGCCGCCCGGGTCGTCCTCGAGCGGCAACCAGCCGCCCGCTGGTCCGACCGCGCTCTCTCCGAACTGCAGCCGCAGGCCTTGATCGAGGCCATGATCGCGCTTGCCCGGGTGGGCGACAAAGCGCTCCAGCCGAAGCTGATCGCCTCCCTCTCCCGGCTGGATCTGAAGACGGTCGCGCCGGAAATGCGCCTTCCGCTGCTACGCGCGTGGCAGCTCGTTTTTACCAGGATGGGCAAGCCGTCCGCGGAAGTCTGCGCCACCGTGTCGGCCAAGCTCGATCCGCTGTTCCCGCATGCGGACCCGCTGGTGAACCGAGAGCTGCTGCCGTTGCTCGTCTTCCTTGATTCCCGGCAGGTGGTCGCCAAAGCCGTGCCCCTGCTGAGCGTCTCCGAACCCGTCACCGTGACCGGTGAGGAGATCGGCGGCACGGCGTTGATCTCCCGCAATGATCGCTACGCCGCCGCGGTGACCGGCGTCACCGCCAACCGACCGGACCGCCAGCAGATCGCCATGGCATACACGCTCCGCCACGCCACCGCCGGATGGAACCCGCGGCTGCGCACCGAGTTTTTCTCCTGGTTTCCGCGCACCGCCGCCTGGAAGGGTGGCAACAGCTTCAGCGGCTTCATCCAGAACATCCGCACCGAGGCGTTGGCCAACGTGACCGACAAGACGGAGCGGGCCGCGCTCGATGCGCTCTCCAAGCCGCCGCCCCCGTCCTTCGCCGCACCTTCCGTGATGCCCAAGGGACCCGGACGCCCCTACACGCTCACCGAGGCAGTCGGGCTCATGCCCGCCAAACTCTCCGGCCGCGATTTCGCCCGCGGCAAGGCCATGTACACCGCCACCGCCTGCATCATGTGCCACCGCTTCGGGACCGAGGGCGGCAGCGGCGTCGGCCCGGATCTGACCGGTTCCGGCGGTCGCTACTCCGTCCGCGACCTACTGGAGAACATCATCGAACCCTCCAAGGTGATCAGCGACCAGTTCGGCGCCGAGCAGATCGAGCGCCGCGGCGGGGATCCACTGGTCGGCCGCGTCGTGGGCGAGGAAAACGGCGAGTTGGTCGTGATGGCCAACCCGTTCATGCCCGACGAAAAGGTGCGCGTGAAGACCGGCGAAGTGGTCTCCCGTCGCGCCTACGAAACCTCCCTCATGCCCTCCGGCCTGATCAACTCGCTGAACCCCGAGGAACTGCAGGATCTCCTCGCTTACCTGCTCAGCGGCGGCAATCCGGCGGACCCGATGTTCCGCCGGTGACCTTCGCTTCGGCGCTCGTCGTGGGGCGCCGGGGTGCGTAGGTGGTTGCTCTCCGCGGAACGAGTCAGGGCGCGTTGACGTACGCCGGTTGAAGCTGGAAGCTGAGGTTTAAGTCAGAGCGGCCGAACGCGCCCGCCAACGGCGAACGCCTCATCCGTGTTAATCCGTGTCCATCCATGGTTGCTCCACCGAGAACCGATTCAGGAGCGCGTTCATTCGTGTCCCTTGGTGTCCATTCGTGGTTGCCCGCCCGCTACCCCAGCATGCCCTTGAGCGGCTTGCTGAGTTGGAACGCCTCCCGAACGGCGGCGAAGGCCTCGAGCAACTCGACGGGGGCACCCGGGCGCGGAAAGACCACTTCCAGTGAGGCGCCGTTGCAGCGGACCACAGCGTCGACGCCCTCGACGGCCAGAGTGCAGTCGCGGCAGTCGGACGGGTAGGTCACCGAGAGTCCGGTGTCGGGATCGAGGGATTCCACCGCATCGATCACCGCCTCGACGCGGGTGCCCTGACGGAACCTGAAGGAGAGTTCCGAGAAGCGTCGGGCGAAAACACCCGCGAACTCCGGTGAGCGCGCCACGTCCAGGTCGCGGAGCGCCGAGAGGGTCGACGTGACCGTGTAGCGGGCAGGATCTGCCTCCTCCAGGGAGTAGGTGAGCTCCACGGTGAAGTCTCGGGCGGACAACACCGCGGAGGGGCTTGCGACCTCGAGGGCGATGTCCTTGCGCTTGTAGGCGAGCGCTTGGCGGGCAGCCTGGAAGAGCGCCTCGGCCTCCTCCGCCAATTCGTCGGAGCAGAGCCGGGCGAGGAAACCCAGCGTCGCCGGGTTGACTGCGTCCGGGACGCTGTGGTGTGACTTGCGGAAACCCCGCAGCGCCTTCACGGGCCCGCCCGTGCGGCCTGCGAAGGTCAGTTCGGCGACGAGGCTGGACGGCAGGTCTCCCACTAACCCCCAGAAAAGGCCGCGCGTGGTGCGCTGCCGAGCCGAAATCCGGCGGAATCCGTTGGCGCCGCCTGCGCCGTCCGAAGGGGGTCGGGGTGAAACGTGCAACACCTGGTGCAGCGAAACGGCCCGGCAGCCAACGCGCGTTCCACCCCGTCCGTTGCACGTTTCGAGCTGACCCCAACGGCGTTTAACCCGACTCCGCTTCCGGATCGCTCGAGGGTTTCTGCCGGACTTAGCCTGCGTCACCGCACTGCGATGGCGCGATCCACAGCGTCACGCACTGCGTTGCGAAGCTTTTCGAGCATCGCGTAGTCCTGCATCTGAGCGAAGAACACGCCGACGACGCCTGTCTTGCGATCTGCCCACACCAGCGTGCCGCTCGATCCCCAATGGCTGAACTGGTTCTCGCGATCCAGAATCCAGCCCAAGCCATACCCCTCGCTTTGCCGTCCCAGCATCGCCTCCACGGTTGCCCCGCCCAACACCGGCGATCGCGCCTGCAGAAACGAGTGCGCGAAAAGGGCGATGTCGCGTGGCGTCGAAAACAGGCCGCCGTCCGGCATCGTCATGCGCACCCGCCAGGCGGGATCGTAGCGGCAGAACTCCGTGACGACACCCTTCTCGCGCCGATAGACCACGGCCGTCCGGTCGATCTTGGTCTCGGTCACCGCGAAACCGGTATCGCGCATTCCCAAGGGGCGAAGGATCTCGGCTTCCACAAACTCGCCAAATGACCGGCCGGAGCACACTTCGACGATCCGACCCACGACGTAGGGCGCCGCGTTCGAATAATTAACCTGGGTGCCAGGCACGAATTCGAGCGGCCGGGCCGCGATCGCCTCGATCACCTCCGGCAAGCCGCGCTCCAGCCAGGTCGGATTAAAGAAAGCGCGCTCCCGCAGAGGAACCGACACGGGGATCCCGGACGTGTGCGACAGGAGCTGCCGCACCGTAACCGCGTGGCGCCGGCCGTCCTTCGTGGCCAGACCCGCGAATTGCGGCAGGTAGGACGCCACCTCCTCTTCCAGGTTCAACCGGCCACGCTCCACCAAAATCATCGCGGCCGTGGCGGTGACCGGTTTCGTCAGCGATGCGATCCAGCAGATGGTGTCGATTTGAAACGGCCGTGCGGGCTCGGTTGCGCGCACCCCGAAGGCGCGGTGTTCCAGCACCGTCCCATGGCGCATGACCAATAGCGTGGCTCCCGGCAGCCTTCCGTCCGACACCGCTTGCGCCACCAGCTGAAAAGCCGGCGCGAGATCCTGAGCGGATGCCGCCGGCGAAAAGCTCAAGAGACAGCACGCGGCGATACTGGGAAAGAGAGCGGGAAAGGAGCGCATGGATTGGCTAGCGGGCAAACGGCTAAGCCGCACCCACCAACGGACCTCCTACTTTGAACTCCGAGCCGGCGCCAGCTTTAGGGGCGCGGCGGTGACGCTCAGCCGATCCTTCGTCATCGGTTGGTCGGGCAGCTGGTCACTTGGGTGGAAACTTTCGCGCCATCCGATCCGTGATCCCGCGATAATTCGCAGCGCTCCCCAAGGGGTCAGGGCGCACGGGTGTCGGCCTGAAGAGTCCGCCGCGGCGGCTCGGCGCCGATGTTTTCCCGCAGGGCAGCCGACGCCGAGGGCGTGGCCGGGGCGAACGCGGATCCGGAACGAAGGACGGACCGCCGCTGGCCGGGGATTATTGGAGAAGATTCCGGCCGCGATTTTCCGCCTGACGGATCGTCACCGGCCAGCCGGGAAACTGGTTGGAAGCCTTGCCGTCGGCCGCGTCGACCAGGAAACGGTACGATTCGACGGTGTAGGTTTTCGCGACGGTGTCGAAGAGGACGAAGCCGAAGCCGCTGCCTTTCTCGTGCGCGCGTTCGTAGCGGTTCAGCGCCCGGCCCACCGCGGGATTCCCCACGGCGTAGACGTAGACCTTGTTGCCGAAGGCATCGACATACTCGCCGGTTTCGGCGAGCCCGTGCCGGGGACGGTTGCCATGCGGCAGCTTCAGCTCGTCCGGGCGCCACCAGCGCGGATAGCCGGCGGCGATCGCGGGCGTGCAGAACGACCACATGCTGTCGCGCTGTTGCGCGACACCGTACTGCACGAGGGTCGCCAGGTGCTGGTCGCCGTTGATGTGCAGGGCCATCGCCGGGCGGAGAATGTCGACCGCGCGATTACGCGCGGTCTGCGGCCACGAGCCCGAATCGAGATCGGCCTTCAGGTAACCGTCGTAGCTGCCGTGGTGCGTGGCGACGGCGGCGAAAACCGTCTGGCTGAGCACGGCCTTGAGGGTGTGCCCGCGCCAGTCCTGCGCCCATTGCTTCAGAAACTCCTCCTGACGCTCCCCGAGCAGGACCAGCCCCGGGACGTCGAGCTTGGTGCAGTCGAAAGTCGGATCGACGACATGGTCGCGGCGCGGCCCCCCGGTCTGCACGCGGTCGGGACCGCTCTTCCATTGGCGGTCGGCGAGGATCGCGAAGCCGACGCCACCGTAGACCATGTCGCCGTAGTAAACGCTGATCTCCTGCTTCGACGGCGTGGGATCGTACGGATCGGGATGGTGCGCGACGTTGGTGCGGTGCACGGCATTCACCATCCGGGCCGGCTCGATGTATCCGCCCTTCGATGACGCTCCGGGATCCTCGGCGGTGATCGCCATCTTGGCGCCGCCTTCGCCCCAGATGTTGCCCTGGAAAACATCGTGGTCGTCCGGGATGCACAGCGTCGGGGCGTGACGCATCACGTCGCGGAAGGCCCAGCCGAACTGGTAGAATTTCCGCAGGTAGTTGAGGATCGCGGGCTCCGCCGGCTCGCGGATGATGCCGAAGCCGCCGTGACTCTCGTAGATCTGGTCGCCCGAGAAGAACACGAGGTCGGGCTTCAGTTTCGCGACGTTGCGGGCGACGGGCTCGTAGGGAAAGCCGTAGTCGTTCTGGCAGGTCAGCGCCGCCAGGCGCAGCGGGCGGCCGGCGGGATTGGCGAGAATCGTGCCGGTCCACTCGGAGGGCGTCACGGAGCCGTCGCGGTGTTTCTCGCGATAGACGAGCTTGTAGGCCGTGTCCTTTTTCTCATCCCAACGCGGAATCCGGAATGTCGCGACCCAGGCGTCGGGATCGAGTTTGGACTCGCCCAAGGACCGCCAGCTGCCGTCGCGCTGCACGTGCAACTCCACCACCTGGCTGTCCGCGCGGCCCATCGGACCGGTGAGCGCACTCATCTTCATCACGAAGCCCTCCGCCGTGCGCGAATCGCTGAGCGAATACATCGACCAAAGGAGCGGACCGAAGCGCCGGGCAGGGCTGACCGTGAAGGCGTCGCCGGACAATTGCCAGGCGGTGAAGCGGTGGCGCGAGCCGCCGGCCGCGTTCGCGGCCTTGGCGGCCTTCTTGGCGGCTCCGGGCCCGCCGGCGGCGGCGTAGCCGCTTACGAGGGCGACGTTGCCGAGCAAGGTCTCCGCCGGCACCGTGTGGCTCAGTTTCCCAAGACTGGCGCCGCGCTCCCCCGTGCGCGCCTCCAGGGTGAGAACGACCTCGTCGCCACGGCCGACGCCGGTGAGCACCAAGGCGATCAGCTTCGGATCGGCGCCGGCCGCCAGCTGAGCGGTCTTGGGGCCCAGCACCAGATTACCATCCGCCACGCCGGCGTTCAGCCCCTGCTGGACAAAACAATTGCTGCGATACTCGTTGAGCTCGCTGCGCACGCCGAGGCGGAAGCCGCCGCCGTTGTCCTTGCCGCGCACCTCGAGTTGCGAGAGCTGCACCGACATCGAGAAGCCCTTCGCCGGGTGCGTGAGCTGATGCGTCAGGGAGTGAATACTACGGTTGCCGCCGAGGCTGCGGCATTCGGCGCCGCCGTCGGCAATCCGCCAATCCTCCATCGGATTGGCCCAGAAATCGCCGCCGAGAAAGACCCGGTCATGGGTCCGGCTCCAAGCGTCGGAGGCCGGAGCCGCGCCGGCGCTCTTCGTCGCGGCGGCGGCACCGACGGCGGTGGCGAGCAATTTCAGGGCGGTACGGCGGGGAAGAAGGTGATCCATGGGGAAGATTCCGCGGTCGAGACTGCGATCAGGAGATCGTCAAAGCCAGTTCCTAAAAATCGACGGCACCCGGCGGGATGATCCGGAGGTCCACCTAGGGCATCGCGGCGGGCTCCGAAACGTCGGGGCGAAACGGAAACCCAGATGAGGAGCTCAAGGCCCTACTAACCCGCTCGCGGCAGACCGGCCCTGGTCAACAAGAGACCAGCCGGACGGGGTGACCAGCCGGACCGGTTCAGGCCGAAGCGTGCAACGCCGCCCCCCTCCCCTCCCCGAGCCTCCTGAATCTCTAGTTTTCTTGCGGCGACTTCTTCGGGGCGTCGGCGCGCTTGGGCGGTTCCACCAGGCTCGCGAGATAAGTCATCGCCCGGAACGGGCGCAGGATCGCGTTGCCGATCACGATCGGCTCGACCGGGTGCCCCTTGTCCTCGGGCAAGCGGGCGATGAGCGATGACAGCACCACCGCGCCGCCGAGCACACTGACGAAAAACCACTGGAACACGCTGGCGTCGACGCCGCGCCCTTCCCCGCCCTTCAGCAGCAGGCCCCAAATCACGGGCGAGGTTCCGCCGATCAGCGCGGTCACCGCCCCGTGGATGGCGACAGCGAGCGTGCGGTCCTCCGCGCTGATCGTCTTCGGCAGGTAGCTCAGGTTGGCCATCGCCCACGTCGCGGCGCCCAGACCAATGAGGAAATAGGAAAGCCACACGCCCACCGAACCGCCAAATCCGTCGCGCAGAAAAAACCACCAGTACAGGCTCACCACCGCATAAATCCCGAGCGCCAGCAGGAAAAACGGCTTCGCCCCCGTCTCGTCGATCCGGCGCCGCACGAGCCACGCCGCCACCATCACCCCCGAGTAGCGCCCAACCTCCAGAACCATGATCGCGGCGGTCGACATGCCCGCTCCCGTCTTGAGGAAGTAGGCCGCGAAGGGCGGGATCGGGGTTGCGAACACCGCGCAGGCCACCGCCAGCCAGGCATAGGTGCGGAAATTCGACGGCCGCAGCAGGTGTCGCGGCGTGTCGCGCAACACCGTGCGCAGGCTGATGGATGACGGCTTCTCCGCATCGGGCATCCGCTTGAGCGAGAAATAGCTTACGGTCGAACCGCCCAGTGCGATCAGGTACTGCGCCAACAACGCCCAGTAGACGGGCAGCAGGGCGAAAAGGCCCGCGCAGACGAGCAATGTTCCGATGCTAGCGACCGCGGCAGCGAACTGATCGCTCGCGAAATAGCGGCCGCGGATCGAGGCCGGCAGGATCGCGTAGAACCACGAGATGCCCGAGGCGGCCCCGATGGAGCGGCACAGGCAGAAAAAGAACACGCTCCAGACCAGCACGTGCACCATCCAGGGGCGTTCACCACCAAGGGCGAACAGCGCCAGCACCGCCGGTACGCCGAGGAAGATGCTACGCGTGCCCCAGCCGCCTAGCATCACCGCCTTGTATCCGAACCGCGGCAACAACGCCGTCGAGAGGATCTGCACTGGCGTGAGCACAAATACAAAAGAGTACGCGAGCCCGACCTCAAACGGGCTCGCGCCGAGTTGCTCCGCGAAGAGCACCATCGGCGTGCCGATTCCGATCTGCCACGAGAGCGCGTTGAAGAACGCGAAGACGATGCCCGGCCGGTACGGCACCAGCTCGGGATCAGACTTGGCCGTGGGAAACAGCATCGTGTCCGCGCGCGGCCGCGCGGCGCGGCTGGTCAGGCGAGTTCCTTGCGCCAGCGCGCGAATTGCCGCGCGACCTGACGCGGGCCGGGCATACCCGTGCCCTCGCGGCGAGCCAGAGCCCGACGCAGGTCAAAGACTTCGTTCCAGTCCGCAGCGTAGGCTGGGTGTACTGCCTTCACGTCGGCGTGGCTGAGTTGGTTGAGCGCGACGCCTTTTTGCTCGGCCAGCCGCACCACCGCGCCGACCGCATGGTGGGCGTCGCGGAAGGCCACGCCTTTCCGCACCAGATAATCCGCCAAATCCGTCGCCAAGAGTCCGGGATCGGCGACCGCCGCCGCGCAGGCATCACGACGCACCTTCATGCCCGCCACCGTGCCCGCCAAAACTTGGGCGCAAAGCAGGGACTGGTCGAAGCTGTCGAAGACGGGCGGTTTGTCCTCCTGCAGGTCGCGATTGTAGGTCAGCGGAAGACCCTTCGCCAGCGTGAGCAGGGTGTGCAGGTTGCCTTGGAGCCGGGCCGATTTTCCGCGCAGCAACTCGCAGGAATCGGGGTTTTTCTTCTGTGGCATCAGCGACGAGCCCGTGCAGAACGCATCCGGCAAATCAACGAAACGGAATTCCGCGCTGCTCCAGAGAATGAGATCCTCGGCGATCCGGGAAAGATGCACGCCTAGGATCGCGCAGGCTCCCGCAAACTCGAGGAACAGGTCGCGGTCCGCCACCGTGTCCATCGAGTTTTGCGTCACCCGCGGCCGGCCGCGGCCGTCGACGAAACCCAAAGCCCGCGCCGTGAACTCACGGTCGATCGGGAGCGTCGTGCCTGCGATCGCGCCGGCGCCGAGCGGGCACCAATTCGCGTTTTCCGCCACCGCCGTGAAGCGCGCGCGGTCGCGTTCCAGCATCTCCATCCAAGCGAAGAGATGGTGGGCCAGGTAGACCGGCTGGGCCCGCTGCAAGTGCGTGTAGCCGGGAATGAGCACGTCATTGCCGGCTTCCGCCGCCCCCAGAAGGGCGCGCTGCGCGCCGAGCACGGCCTCGGCCAGCGTCGCGCAGGCGTGCTTGAAGAACAGCCGCATGTCCGTCGCCACCTGGTCGTTGCGACTACGCGCGGTGTGCAGCTTGGCCGCCGCCGGCACCCGCCGGGTCAGCGCCTGCTCGATGTTCATGTGCACGTCCTCGAGCTTCGGATCCCAGCGGAAACGGCCGGCCGCGATCTCCGCCGCGATGGCGTCGAGCCCGCCGTGGATCGCGTCGCGCTCGCGCTTCGTGATCAGGCCGACGTGCGCCAGCATCGCCGAGTGGGCCTTGCTGCCGGCGATGTCGAACGGCGCCAGCCGATGGTCAAAAGATACCGACTCGCTGAATCGCAGCATGAGCTCGGCGGGGCCCGCGGAAAACCGCCCGCCCCAGGTCGCTTGAGAAGCCTTCGCCATGGGCGCAACTGATGCGGCCCGCCCCAAACCCGCGCAACGGGAAAGATGCCTCGTCCGCGCTTGCCGAAGGCGCGGCACGAGCGCCACTGTCCGCCATGCTCCGGCGCGCACTCGCCGCCTTTTTCCTGCTGGCCGCCGCGCTGCCGCTGGCCGGAACGACTCCGGACGCCTCCTGGCGGAGAGTCGTGATCGAGCCCACCTGGACCTCCATCTATGTCGGCACGGTTTCCCTCCGAATGCCGGAATTCAACCGCAACAGCGCCGGGGAGTTCGAGTCCTCCTACTCGGCGCGTGTCCTGCCGTGGTTCTTTCAAAACGAGAGCGGCCGGCTCGCCATCGCGGTGACCGACGATGCGCTGCGAAGGCTGGCGGGCGGTGAATCCATTGATTTCACCGGCCACGCCGCCAACCACACCGGGCAACCGCGGGGCATCACGGGCCGCGCCACACCGGTGGACATCACCTCCGGGCGCATCAAGGTCCGCGTCCGGGTGTCGGCGAGTGTCGAGTTGATCTTCAACACCACCTACCGCTTCACGGGCAACTGACCGTTTCGCCACCGCTCCGTAACCCCCGTCACCACCCCCCGTCTTCCCCGCATGCTACCGCGACTGATCACTCTGCTCCTCGTCCTCGCCGGAGTGCTCCGAGCCACCGCACCGGACCGGCCGAATATCATCTTCATCCTCGCCGACGATCTCGGCCTGGGTGACGTCGCATGCACGGGGTCCGACCGCTACCAGACCCCACACCTTGATACCCTCGCGCGCGGCGGCACGACCTTCCGCCATGCCTATGCGGTCCCGCTTTGCGGCCCGTCGCGGGCCACCATCCTGACCGGCCGTTACCTTTTCCGCACCGGGGCCACCAACCAGGACGCCACCGGCCGCTTCACGCCGCAGGCTGAGATGATGACACCGGCGGTCCTGAAGCAGGCGGGCTACGTCTCCTCCTCCATCGGTAAATGGGGCCAGCTACCTCTCGGGCCCAAGGACTTCGGGTTCGACGATTACCTCCGGTTCTCCGGCAGCGGCGCGTACTGGAAATCGCAGGGCAGGAAAGGCGAGTCCGTGGAAATCAACGGCCGCCGCGTGCCCGTCGGAGACCACGAATACATTCCCGACCTGATGCACACGCATCTGGTCGATTTCATTACCCGGAATCGCGAGCGCCCGTTTTTCGTCTACTACTCCCTGTCGCACGTCCACACCGACATCCTGCCCACCCCCGACAGCGCCCCGGGCAGCACCACGCTCTATGCCGACAACATCGCCTACATGGACAAGCTGGTCGGGAAACTCGCGAATGAGTTGGACCGGCTCCGCTTGCGGGAACGCACGCTGATCGTGTTTTTCGGCGACAACGGCACCTCGGAGGGGAAAGCCGAAACATCCACCGTCGGTGGGCGAAGCCTCAACGGCGCCAAGGGTTCAATGCTGGAGGGAGGCAGCCGCGTACCTTTGGTGGTTAACTGGCCGGGCGTTGTGCCGGCCGGTCGGTTTTCGACCGACCTGATCGACTGCAGCGACTTCCTGCCCACCTTCGCGGAGCTAGCCGGAGCGCCCCTGCCGGCCGGCAAGGTCATCGACGGCCGGAGTTTCGCATCACAATTACGGGGGCGGAACGAGCACGGCCGGGATTGGATTTTCATTCAACTCGCACGCCGTTGGTATGTCGCCGACCGGCACTGGAAACTCAACCAGGCCGGGGAGCTGTTCGATCTTTCCGATGCCCCCTTCACCGAGAAAGCCGTGGCCTCCTCCAACGCTTCACCCGCCGCCAGAGCGGCCCGTGTCCGGCTGCAGTCCGCGCTTGACCGGCTCAACCCGGCGGGAGGCATCCTCGACGACGGCGATGGCACCGGCCGGCATGCGAAACGGGAAGAGAACCGCGCGAAAGAAAAGACCCGAAAGAACTGAAGGAATTTTGAACATGAAAACAACCCGCCTACTCCCGTTGCTTCTCTGGGCAGCCGGCCTCACACCCTCGCACGCGGCCGAACGCCCCAATGTGCTCTTCATCGCGGTCGATGACCTTCGACCCGAGTTCGGCGCCTATGGCGCCAGCCACGTCAAAAGTCCGAACCTTGACCGGCTGGCCCGGTCCGGCGTCACCTTTCATCGCGCCTACTGCCAGCAGGCGGTGTGCTCCCCATCGCGCACCAGCGTCATGACCGGAGCGCGGCCCGACTCCACCAAGGTGTGGGATCTCGTGACCCACTTTCGCGACGCCATGCCCGGAGTCGTGACCCTCGGCCAACACTTCAAGAACAACGGCTATTTCGTCCAAGGGATGGGCAAAATTTATCATGGCGGCTTCGATGACGCCCCCACCTGGTCCGTTCCGTGGCAGTCACCCCGGGCCCAGACCTATGGGTTGCCCGATAACAACCGCTACGGCCGCCCGGCGCCGGATGCGAACGACGGCAAGTCAGGCTCGAAGAAGAAATCCTCCGACAAGAAGCTCAACTCCCGCGGCCCCGCTTTTGAGGGTGCGGACGTGCCCGACAACACTTTTCAGGACGGCCAAGTGGCCGACCTCGCGATCCGAACCCTTGGAGAGCTGAAGGCCAAGACCCAGCCGTTCTTCCTCGCGGTGGGCTTTGTAAAGCCGCACCTGCCGTTCGTGGCCCCTAAGAAGTACTGGGACCTCTACGACCCGGCGAAAATCCAGCTCGCGCCCAACAAGTTCCGTCCGAAGGACGCGCCGGACTACTCCATCCTGTCGGGAGGAGAGCTCCGGAACTACAAGGACATTCCCGAATCCTCTATTCCCGACGACCTCGCCCGCCAGTTGAAGCACGGCTATTACGCGGCCATCAGCTACATGGACGCTCAGCTGGGACGGGTCCTCGACGAGCTCGAGCGGCTCAAGCTGCGCGAGAACACCATCGTGGTCCTGTGGGGAGACCACGGCTGGAAACTCGGTGAGCACGACGCTTGGTGCAAACACAGCAACAGCGAGAATGACACCAACGGCGCGCTGCTGCTTTCGGCGCCCGGACTGAAGACGGCGGGAACCCACTCCCGGGCATTGGTGGAGTTCGTCGATATTTACCCCACGCTCGCCGACCTCGCGGGACTACCGCTGCCATCCCACCTCGAGGGAATCAGCTTCAAGCCCGTGCTCGAGAAACCGGACCGACCCTGGAAGCAGGCGGCCTTCAGCCAATATCCGCGATCCAGCGGCCGCTCCGGCGCGGGTCAGGTGATGGGTTATTCCCTGCGCACCGAACGGCACCGTTTCACGGTCTGGGTCGCGCGGAACGATCCCGCAAAGGTCGAAGCCACGGAGCTCTACGACCACGCCACCGATCCGCAGGAGAATCAAAACCTCGCGGGACGGCCCGAGCATGCCGCCCTGGTGGAAGGGCTGATGAAGCAATGGCGCGCCGGTTGGCGGGGAGCGACTCCCAAGTCCTGAGACCGGGGCGCCCGTTGCCCGGGCGACTCAACCACCGACGGCGTGCTTCAGCGCGTATTGCGCCTGATTGTGCTCGGCCACGATCGAAAGGTAATCACGACGCGCCCGGGCGAGTTCCTCCTCAGCCTGCAGGTCCTCCAGCACCGCGCTGACTCCAGTGTCACGGCGTTGACGCGACAACCGGGCCGTCTGATCCGCCGCCTCCAAGGCCTTGCGGGCCAACTCCACCTGGGTGGCCAAGGAGCGAGCCCGCACATGCTGCTCCACCACCTGCCGGCGGATTAGCTCGCGCACCCTTTCCTGCTCAAGGGATACCTGACGCTCCCGGGCGGCCGCTTCCCGTTGACGATTGGAATCAAAAAGGCCGCCGGGACCAACCCGCCAGCTGAGCCCGATGGCGTAATCACCACTATAGCCCCAGTCGCGGGTGACACCGGAACCGGACGGACCCCCGCCGAGACCGCCGAAACTTGCCTGCGCACCCACGGTCGGCACCAACGGGGCAACCTCGGATCCGCGGCGCAGCGTGCGAGCCGCCTCAAGGCGCCCGGCAGCTTCGTCGAGCTCCGGACGAGCGGCCAGCGCCCTTGCCACGAGCGGGCCTGAGGATTCGCCGGCCTCCACCACGGTGACCGGCGCCAACTCGGCGTCAGCAGGAACCAGCTCGATCGCGGGATCTAAGCGCAGGATTTCCGCCAGACGGGCCGCCGCCATCCGCTGTTCGGCGCGCGCCCGGAAAACCGCGAGATTGGCGCGCTCCGCCGCCGCCTGCACCCGGGAAGCGTCGCCCTTGAATGTGAGACCGGCGGAGGTCGTGGCGCTGATCTCCTCCGCGTGCCGTCCGGCGATCCGGGCCGACTCCTCGGCAACTGCAACCGCGGAACGCGTGCGCGCCAGCTCGAAATACGCAACCGCCGCGCGGAGCACAGCCTCCCGCTGGCGGCCGGCCAAGGCAGCCTCGGCCGCTTTCACCTGCTGACGAGCCGCGAGCTCCTGGAAGCGGGCCTCACCAAGGTCCACCTGGGCGTTCAGAGCAACGCCGGCGGCGAAGGACTGCTTGTCCGCATCGATGACCGGGCCGTTGACCGCCTGGATGTTGGCATCGTGACGGCGCCATACGATCGCGGGAGTGATCCACGGGAAATAGCGGGCTTTGGCCGCATCCCCCGAGGCCTTCGCCTCGGCGACTTTTTCCCGGGCGATTCCGACCTCGATATTATCGGCGCCCGCGAGACGGAGCGCAGTAGGCAAATCGATCGGGCCCGCAGGAGCCTGCGCGCGCGCCAGGCTGGCAACGGCCAGCAGACCCGCGTGGAGGAGGCGATGGCGCAGGAAGGTTTTCATTTCGCCTCCACGGCCGTGACCACCTGCCCCGGAGCGAGGGCAACCTTGCCCGGGATCAAAACCCGCGCTCCGGCCGGCAGACCGTCGAGGATTTCCACGTGGGTCCCGTCGTTGAAGCCAAACTTCACCGGAACGCGATTGGCCTTACCATCCGCCAGGAGGAAAAGGAATCCCGCGGCCTTCTCCCGCACCAGCGCCGCGGCCGGCACCAGAAGGGCGTCGCGGTGAAGCTCCACGCCGATGCGCGAACTGACGTACATCCCCGGGCGAAGCGTTCCGTCGGAATTCGGCAGGTCAGCCTCGACCAACAAGGTGCGGGTGCGCTCGTCGAGCGAACCGGCGTGCCGGTTGACTTGGCCGCGAATCATCCGACCGGGGAGCGCTTCGGATACCAGTACCACCGGTTGCCCGACCGCGACCCTCGCCGCCTCGGCTTCAGGCACCGGAACAACCGCGCGCACCACGGAGAAATCCGCGATCGAGACGATCGCCGCGGACAAGGGATTGGCACCCGCGGTGGCCGCGGGAACAAATGCCCCCGGATCCACATGCCGGCTGGTAATGACGCCCGCGAAAGGCGCCGTGATCCGGCCGTAGGCCAGCAAAGCGGCGTTCTGGCGCAGGGAGGCTTCGGCGACCGCCAACCGCGCGGTGGCGGCGTCCGCCGCCTGCGGAGTGATCAAATCCGGCGCCTTCGCTTGGGCGGCCTTCACGCGATCCACCTCGGCGCGGGCGACTCGCACCTCCGCCTCGTGGCGGGCGCGTTCGGCGGCAAGCTCCGGAAGATCCAGCTCAGCGAGCACCTGGCCGGCCTTCACCGCGTCGCCGCGGTCGACCGAAATGGTGCGCAGGTATCCCGCCACTTTGGCGTGAAGAGTAACCTGCTGATTAGCGCGCAAGGAGCCTGGAAGGGCAACGAAGCGGTGAATATCGCCCCGGCGGGGGCTGGTCACCTGTACTTCCGGAGCGGGCTGGGCCGCGGACAGGAACGAGGCGGAACTCAGGAGCGCGCCGCAAAGAAGGGTTCGGGAACAGAGCATGGCGGTAAAGGAGTCGGGGGTCAGTTGTTTCCGGTGCGGTTGAAATGGCTGCTAGCCGGATCTTCGGGATCGAGGGAGGCCGAGCCCACCTTGCGTCCCGTGAGCACAGCGAAGATCGGCGGGAGGAAGAATAACGTGGCGAACGTCGCAAAGAGCAGTCCACCCACCACCGCACGGCCGAGCGGAGCAGTCTGATCGCCCCCCTCTCCCAACCCGAGGGCAAGCGGAAGCATGCCGGCGATCATCGCGCAGCTGGTCATCAGAATGGGTCGTAGGCGCGTCCGGCCTCCCTCGATGGCGGCGCCGGCGGGATCGGCCGACGTCGCTCGCGCCTTTTCCGCAAACGTGACGAGCAGGATCGAATTCGCGACCGCTACGCCGACCGCCATAATGGCGCCCATCGCGGACTGGATGTTCAAGGTCGTGCCGGTGGCGACCAGCGCCACCACGACTCCCGCCAGCACGGCGGGAACCGTGGAGACGACGGCCACGGCGAGCCGCACCGATTGGAAATTGGCGATGAGCAGCAGAAGAATCACCACGATCGCGATCACGAGACCGGACCGGAAACCGGCGTTGAGTTGCTCCAGCGGCACGACCTGCCCGCGAAGGTCGATCCTCGTCTTGGCGTCCGGCGGAGGCCCGGCGGCCACGATGGCCGCGCGGATCGCGCGGGTGGCCGTTCCGAGATCGGAACCATGGATATTAGCCGTGATGCTGACCAACCGCGCCAGGTTATAGCGCTCGTAGGTGCCCACCGAAGTGCCGGTGGTGAACGATGCGATGTTCCGCAGCAGAACAGGCTGCCCTGTGCTGGAAGTGATGGGTACGTTCTGCAGGTCCTCGATCGAGTTCGTGCGCGCCTCCGGGATCTGCACCTGAACGTTTATGCTGATGCCGGATCCAGGGTCGGCCCAGTAGACGGGAACCGTGAAGCGGCTCGAGGTGGTCGCGGCCACGACGGATCGGGTGACATCGCTCATCTGCACACCCAGCAGACCGGCACGCTCACGGTCCACGTTTACGGCCACGCTCGGGTAATCGAGCGTCTGGGCGATTTGGACATCACGCAGGAACGGTATCCCGCGCAGCTTCTCAATGATGCGATCCGCGTGGGCCTTGCTAGCGGGCAACGCGGAGCCGCTCACCGCGATCTCGATCGGCGTGGGGGATCCGAAGCTCATGACCCGTGTGACGATATCCTGCGGCTCGAAGGAAATGCGCAGATCGGGCATCTCCTTGGCCAGGGCGGCACGCAGGCGCTCCTTCAGCGGCTCGATGCGGACGCCCGAGCCAGCCTTCAATTGCACCGCCAGCCAGCCCTCCTCCGGACCGCCGTTCCATAGATGGACGAGATTGACGGGAAAGCTCGAGTTATGAACGCCCACCATGCCGATCGAGATATCGACCCGGTCCGCGCCGCCGGCCTCCCGCTCGATCGTCCGCAGAAGGCGCGCTGACGCCGCCTCGGTTATCGCCACCTGAGTGCCGCTCGGCAGGCGGAAACGAATCGCGAACTGGCCGTTGTCGGCTTTCGGGAAAATCTCCGTGCCCAAGCGGGCGCCGACCACCCACACCACCACGACGCAAATTCCAAGATAGGCCACGGTCAGCGGCCAACGGGCGGCCACGAGTCCCCGCATGAGACCGGCGTAGGCGTTCTGCAGACGGGCGAAAGAGGAGGCATCGTGGACCGCCCCGCTCTGCCTGCGGAGAAACCACACCGAGAGAACCGGCACCAGGGTGCTGGACAGCAGATAGGATGCGACCATCGCGAAACCCACTGAAAGCGCCATGGGCACGAAGAGTGCCTTGGCCGCCCCTTCCATGAAGAAGGCCGGGATGAACACGCTGAGGATGCACAAAAGCGCGAGCAAACGGGGACCAGCGGTTTCCCGCGTGCCATCGAGCGCGGCCCGCGGGAGAGAAGCCCCGCGGGCGAGATGAGCGTGGATGTTCTCCACCGCCACCGTTGCTTCATCCACGAGAATTCCCACCGCTAGAGCAAGACCGCCCAGTGTCATCAGGTGGATCGACTGCCCGGATATCCAAAGCGCGAACACCGCGGCCAAAAGGGCGATCGGGATATTGATCACAACGATGGAGGCGCTCCGCCAGTCACGCAGGAATAACAGCACCATGATGCCGGTCAGAAGGGCGCCTAGGCCGCCCTCCTTCACCAGATCACGGATCGAACGTTCCACGACCGGAGATTGGTCAAAAACGTAGCTCACCTTGATATCCTCCGGCAGGATCTTCTGGAACTCGGGGATGTTCTCCTTCACGAGCCGCACCACCTCAAGGGTGGAGGCGTCGGCACGCTTGGTGACTGGCAGGTACACCGTGCGACGTCCGTTCGCCAAGGCATACGAGGTGGTAACATCCGCCGCATCCTCAATCGTGGCGACATCCCGCATGTAAACCGCGCCCTGCTCGGTCCGGCGGATCGGCGTCGCCTCCAAGTCCTTGGGATTCTTCACGATCGAGTTCATCTCCACGATCGGATACTTGTCCCCCAGGTTTAGGTTGCCCGAAGGGCTGATGGGATTCGACTCGGCAAGGGCTTTAACGATGTCGTCAGGCGACAAGCCGTAGGAACGCATACGGTCCGGGTTGACGTTGACGATGATGCCGCGGGAGCTTCCGCCAAACGGAGGAGGTGCCGAGACACCTGGGAGCGTGGCAAAGGCTGGGCGTACGCGATTGAGCGCCTGATCCTGCATTTCGCCCAACGTGCGATTGGGGTTGTCGCTCGAGAAGACGAGATAACCCACCGCCACGCTGCCCGCGTCGAAACGCATCACAAATGGTGCGACGGTGCCCGGTGGCATGAAGGCCCGGGACCGGTTCACCTGCGCAATCGTCTCCGACATCGCCTGCGACATGTCGGTCCCGGGGTGGAATTGGAGCTTCATGATGGAAGCGCCCTGAATGGACTTCGACTCCACGTGGGAAATCCCTGCGATGTAGAGGAAGTGGTACTCGTAGCGGTAGGTCAGGTAGCCCTCCATCTGGGCTGGATCCATACCGCCGTAAGGCTGCGCCACATAGATCGTGGGAATCCCGAGCGGCGGGAAGATGTCCCGTGACATCCGCTGGATCGCCAGGAAGGCGGCCAGGACGACGGCGATGACGGCGACAACGACGGTGAAAGGACGGCGCAAAGCGCCTTGCAGGAAATTCATGCCGGAGGGGAAGAAGACGGGGCGACGGCCTCAAAGACGAAAAAGCTTTTTCCCGTTGCGAGTTATTTCTCCGCTCCGGAGGTCTTCCGTTTCACTTGCGCCCTGCGACTGCCGGTTCGTTTTTTCGCGGTCAGCGCCAAAAAAAACGCCCGCTCTTGCGAGCGGGCGTTAAAAACCGAACGGAGCTAGGCTCGACATTCGATTTTTTGGCGGGAGGAAGGACAACGGTGACCGCCTTCCCTCTTTGATCAAGGGCTTTATTGCGCTTAACACGAAACGAGGCCGCGACGAATCGCGGCCTCGGGGAAATAGGCTCCAGAACTGGTTCTTAGCCGGCCGAAGCTTCGGCCGGCTTATCCTCATCGAGGGGTAGCTCGGCGCCGAACGGTAGCGTGATTTTGAGCTGCTTGTACCGCGGCAGGCCCGTGCCCGCAGGGATAAGGTGCCCCATGATCACGTTCTCCTTGAAACCACGCAGCAAGTCTACCTTGCCCAGAGTCGAGGCATCCGTGAGTACCCTTGTGGTCTCTTGGAAGGAAGCAGCTGAGATGAAGCTTTCCGTCTCAAGCGAGGCCTTGGTAATGCCCAGCAGGATCGGCTCGGCTTCGGCGGGCTTACCACCAGCCTCCTCGATGCGCCGGTTATTCGCGAGGAACGCCGAGCGATCAACCTGCTCGCCCCAGAAGTATTCGGAGTCACCCGGATCGGTAATCCGAACCTTACGGAGCATTTGCCGGATGATGATCTCGATATGCTTGTCGTTGATGGTCACACCCTGCAGGCGATACACCTCCTGAACCTGTGAAATCAGGAAGTCGTAGAGCGCGGAAGGCCCTAGGATTTCAAGGATCTCATGCGGGTCCGCCGCACCTTCCGTCAGGTGCTGGCCCTTGTGCACAACGTCGCCAGGCTGAACGATGATGTGCTTGCCGGTCGCGATGAGATGTTCCTCCTCTTGGGCGGTCTCCTCGTTCTTGACGACCAGCTTTCGCTTGCCGCGAACGGTGCCCTCGAACGAGACGATGCCATCAATCCGCGACATCTCGGCGGCGTCCTTTGGGCGACGAGCCTCGAAAAGCTCGGCGACGCGCGGAAGGCCTCCGGTGATATCCTTGGTCTTGGACGCCTGCCGGGGAGTCTTGGCTAGGAGTGCGCCAGGGGCGATCGTGTCGCCCTCGTTGACCGCGATCTGCGCCCCGACCGGGATGGAATAAGCCGCGAGGGCCTTGTTCTTCGAATCGCGAACCTCGATCTGCGGATTGAGATCCTCCTTGTGCTCGATGACCACCGTAGCGATTCGGCCCGACGATTCGTCGAGTTCACGCTTCACGGTGACTCCGGGGATCATGTCCTTGAAGTGCAGCGAGCCACCCTTTTCCGACAAAACCGGGATGTTGTAGGGGTCCCATTGCGCAAGCACGGCCCCCTTGTCGATCTTGCCGCCGTCGGCGACATGGAGGTACGAGCCCACCACGATATTGTAGACTTCTAGTTCCTTATCCTCGGCGTCGAGGACCTGTATGGTACCGGTCTTGTTAAGGACAATTGATCCTCCGTCAGCGGTTTCCACGAGGCGGAGCCCGCGGTATTTCACCCGGCCACTCGAGCGGACGCGGATCTCGGGGGTCTTGAAGCCGCCGGATGCGACGCCACCGATGTGGAAGGTACGCATGGTCAATTGCGTGCCAGGCTCGCCGATGGATTGCGCCGCAATGATACCGACGGAGTCGCCAATCTTCGCGACCTTGTTGGTCGCGGGGTTGATACCGTAGGACTTGGCGTCAATACCGCCCTTCGAGATGGAAGTGAGCGGCGACATGACCTTAACGCGCTCAATTCCGAGCTCGTCGATCCGCGCTGCGATTTCCTCAGAGATGAGCTCTCCGGAACCGACCAGCACCTCGGACGGGCTGATTGGATTCATCACGTCGTCACTGGAGAAGCGACCGATGATCCGCTCCTTGAGACCGACGATCTCATCGTCACCCTCGAAGATAGCCTTCTTCCAGACGCCGTCGCGGGAGCCGCAATCCTCCTCGGCGATGATGACGTCCATGGCTACGTCGCAAAGCTTGCGGGTTAGGTAGCCGGCATCCGCCGTCTTGAGTGCGGTGTCGGCCAGACCCTTGCGCGCGCCGTGGGTCGAGATGAAGTACTCGAGCACCGTAAGTCCTTCCCGGAACGAGGAGAGGATGGGACGCTCGATGATTTCGCCGGAGGGCTTGGCCATTAGCCCGCGGGTGCCGCAAAGCTGGCGGACCTGCTGCTTGTTACCACGCGCTCCGGAGTCCATCATGATGTACACCGGGTTCACCTCGGTGCGACCGTCATTGTTCTCCAGCTTGGAGAACACCTGCTTGGCGATCTGATCAGTGGCGCTTGTCCAGATATCGACCACCTTGTTGTAGCGCTCACCGTCCGTAATGATGCCTTTGTGGAACTGGGCCTCGACCTCCGCGATTTTTTTGCGCGAGTCGGAAACGATTTCCCGCTTGGAATCCGGGATAATCATGTCGTCGATTCCAATCGAGATACCCGCTTGGAACGCCGTCTGGAAACCAAGTTCCTTGAGGCGATCAAGAGTTTCCACGGTGGCGTGGTTACCCGAGATCTTGTAGGTGTTCAGAATCAGGTCACCGAGCTTGGCCTTCGGCACGGGGAAATTCACAAAACCCAGTTCACGGGGCCAGATCTCGTTGAAGATCACACGTCCCACAGTCGTCCGCAGCGTCTTCCGTTTCGCGTCGCCAAAAACGGTTTCGCGACCGTGATCAGGGTTGGGAATCTCCAACCAGTCGTGCATGCGAAGAGAACCATCCGATTTGACGTAGAGTACCTCTTGAAGACCGCTGAGCAACGGGACACGCTCGTTCTTCGTTGGCTTCCGGCGAGGCTCAATCGTGAGGTAATAGGCTCCCAGCACGATGTCCTGCGAAGGTGTGAGGATGGGCTTACCCGAGGAGGGCGAAAAGATGTTGGAAGTCGCCATCATCAGGAGCTTGCACTCCATGATCGCCTCGAGTGAGAGCGGAACGTGCACCGCCATTTGGTCGCCGTCAAAGTCAGCGTTGTAGGCGGTGCAAACCAGTGGGTGGATCCGAATCGCTTCTCCCTCGATGAGGACCGGCTCAAACGCCTGGATCGACAGACGGTGGAGCGTGGGCGCGCGGTTCAGGAGAACCGGATGTCCCTTCGTGACCTCTTCGAGGATATCCCATACCTCAGGAGACTTCTTCTCGATCATCTTGCGCGCACCGCGAACGGTGTGCACGAAGCCGAGTTCCTTGAGACGACGGATAATGAACGGTTCGAAAAGGACCAAGGCCATCTTCTTGGGAAGGCCGCACTGGTGAAGCTTGAGCTCCGGACCGATCACAATCACCGAGCGCCCCGAGTAGTCCACTCGCTTTCCGAGCAGATTTTGGCGGAACCGCCCCTGCTTGCCCTTGAGCATGTCGGAAAGCGACTTGAGCGGACGATTGCCCGCCCCGGTGACGGGACGGCCATGACGCCCGTTGTCAAAAAGCGCATCAACCGCCTCCTGCAGCATACGCTTCTCGTTATGAATGATAACGTCAGGCGTCTTCAGCTGCATCAGGTTCCGCAAGCGATTGTTGCGGTTGATGACGCGGCGGTAGAGGTCGTTGAGATCCGACGTAGCGAAGCGCCCGCCCTCGAGCGGAACGAGCGGACGTAGGTCCGGCGGAATGACTGGGAGCACCTCAAGTACCATCCACTCCGGGCGGCTGTTGGAATGGATGAAGCCCTGCACCACCTTGAGGCGCTTGGAGAGCTTCTTCTTGATCTGCTTGGATTTCGTGGCGCGCATCTGTTCCTGAAGCTCAGCCACGGTCGCCTCGAGGTCCGTCTTAACGAGAGCGTCGCGCACGGCCTCCGCACCCATCTTTGCTACGAAAGAGTCATCACCGTACTCGTCCAAAGCCTGCCGGTACTCAGTGTCGGTGAGAAGCTGACGCGGTTCGAGCGGGGTCTTACCCGGGTCGATCACCATATAGTTCTCATAGTAGATCACCCGTTCGAGGGAACGGGCGGTCATATCGAGCAGCAGTCCGAGGCGGCTGGGCATCGACTTGAGGAACCAAATGTGCGCCACCGGAACCGCGAGCTCGATATGCCCCATGCGCTCGCGACGGACGCGAGCGATCGTCACCTCGACGCCGCACCGATCGCAGACCACGTCCTTATACTTGATACGCTTATACTTTCCGCACGCGCACTCGTAGTCCCGCACCGGTCCGAAGATTTTCTGGCAGAAGAGACCACCCGGCTCGGGCTTGAATGTCCGATAGTTGATAGTCTCGGGATTCTTAACCTCACCCTTCGACCATTTGCGGATGGTGTCGGGCGAGGCGACGGTGATCGAAACGCAGTCGAACGCGCTCTCCTCTAGGCCTAGGGCTTCACGGGCCTGGTCGCGATTGGTACCGGCGGCGTCGTTGGGTTGAATCATGGTGATGTCTCCCTGGGTCGATTGTTGTGGGCGGGCCTTCAGGAGCCGAAGCTCAGGGCGTCGCGCTTCTGCAGCTTGATGTCCAGGCCGAGGGACTGGATTTCCTTGATGAGCACGTTAAAGGACTCCGGGGTGCCGGCCTGGAGGGTATTGTCACCCTTTACAAGTGATTCGTAGATCTTGGTACGTCCCTGCACGTCGTCCGACTTGACGGTGAGCAATTCCTGCAACGTATGGGCCGCGCCGTAGGCCTCGAGCGCCCACACTTCCATTTCGCCGAAGCGTTGTCCGCCGTACTGGGCCTTGCCACCCAAGGGTTGTTGGGTGACGAGGGAGTACGGACCGACCGCTCGGGCGTGGATCTTGTGTGAGACCAGGTGGTTCAGCTTCATCATATAGATGTAGCCTACAACGACCTCCTGATCGATCTTCTCGCCTGTGCGCCCGTCAAAGAGCGGGCTCTTTCCGGATGACGGTAATTTCGCCTCTTTGAGGTACTCACGGACCTTCTTTTCCGGAATTCCGTCGAAGACCGGAGTGGCTACCTTGATACCGAGGCGCTTGCACGCCCAGCCGAGGTGGGTCTCAAGGACCTGCCCCACGTTCATGCGCGAAGGCACGCCTAGGGGGTTTAGACAGATCTCAACCGGAGTGCCGTCCGGAAGGAATGGCATATCCTCCTCGGGAACGATCTTCGCGACCACGCCCTTGTTTCCGTGGCGCCCCGCCATCTTATCGCCGACCTCGAGCTTTTGCTTAGTGGCGACGTAAACCTTAACTTGTTTGATCGCGCCGTCGGCGGAGCCCTCACCTGCCTCGATGGAGGTGATCTTACGCTCACGGTCGCTCTCCAGCTCGTCGAATTTCGTCTGGTATGAACCAATGATCTCCATGATCTTGATTCTCACAGGGGACGGATCGATCTGCACGTGCTTGGATACAGCGGCCAGCTTGCGCAGGAGCGTTTTGGTGATCTTGCGGTTCGCAGGAATGATGATCTCACCCGACTCGCCGTTGATGACGTCCAACGGGATCTTCTCACCCAGGAGGATATTGGAGAGTGCCTCGGTCAGCGCCTCACGCAATTTATCCATCTGAGTCTTGTACTCCTCTTGGATCTGCTTGGCCTGCCGACGACGGTCCGAAGGAGAGAGTTTCTCCTCTTGGTTGTCGACCCGCGAGGAGACCTTCACATCCATGATGATTCCCGCCACACCCGAGGGGACAATCAGGGAGGTATCCTTAACATCGGCTGCCTTCTCGCCGAAGATCGCGCGCAGCAACTTCTCCTCGGGGGCGAGCTCCGTCTCTGATTTCGGGGTGATCTTGCCGACGAGGATGTCGCCCGGCTTTACCTCAGCTCCGATCCTGATGACGCCATTGTGATCGAGGTTTTTGAGCGCTTCCTCTCCGACGTTAGGGATGTCGCGCGTGATTTCCTCGGGCCCGAGCTTGGTGTCGCGGGCGGTTACCTCGAATTCCTGGATGTGAATGGAGGTGAAGATGTCCTCACGGAGTACCTTCTCGGAGATGAGGATCGCATCCTCGAAGTTGTAGCCGTTCCACGGCATGAACGCGACCAGCACATTACGACCGAGCGCCATCTCGCCGCGGTCGGTAGAAGGACCATCGGCGATGATTTGCCCAGCCTTGATCTTCTGTCCCTCGCGAACGATCGGCTTCTGGTTGAAGCAAGTACCAGCGTTCGAGCGCATGAACTTGCGCAACTCGTACACGTGCACGTGGTTTTTAGGGTCAGTGCGAACGTTACGCGGGAGTTCGCCGTCCTTCGTCACGACGATCCGCTTGGCGTCAACCGATGCCACCACACCGGCGTCCTCGGCGACGACCACGATCTTCGAGTCACGCGCGACGCGCTCTTCGATACCGGTTCCCACGAAAGGCGCCTCCGCTTGGAGCAGCGGCACGCCTTGCCGCTGCATGTTCGCGCCCATGAGAGCGCGATTGGCGTCGTCGTGCTCAAGAAACGGGATCATGCCCGCGGCGATCGAGATGACTTGCTTCGGCGAGACGTCCATCAAGTGGACGTCACCCGCTGGAACCTCGAGGAAGTTACCGTCCTGCCGCACCGTCACCTTACCAACGAAGTGGTTTTTCTCATCGATCTCGGCGTTAGCCTGAGCGATAACCTTCGCCTCCTCTTGGTCAGCGGTGAGATACTCGATCTTGTCCGTGACGCGTCCGTCCTTCACCACGCGATAAGGCGTTTCGATGAAGCCGAACTCGTTAACCCGGGCGTAAGTCGAGAGAGAGTTGATAAGACCGATGTTCGGACCCTCAGGGGTCTCGATCGGGCAAATGCGACCGTAGTGCGAAGGATGCACGTCGCGGACCTCGAAGCCGGCGCGTTCACGATTGAGACCGCCGGGCCCAAGCGCTGAAAGGCGCCGCTTATGCGTCACCTCGGCCAGCGGGTTAATCTGGTCCATGAACTGCGACAGCTGGGAACGGGCGAAGAAATCGCGGATGACCGTTGTCAGTGCCTTCGGGTTGATGAGCTTCTGCGGAGTGATCGAGTCGACGCTCTGGTCGTACATCGTCATGCGCTCTCGCACCAGACGCTCAGTGCGACTAAGCCCAACGCGACACTGGTTGGCCAGCAATTCTCCGACGGTACGGACACGTCGGGAGCCAAGGTGGTCGATATCGTCCACCACTCCAACGCCCCTCTTAAGGCGTACGAGATACTTGGTAGCAGCCACGATGTCCGAGCTCTCGAGAATGCGCTGCTCGAGATCTGCCTTAAGACCCAACTTCTGATTGACCTTGTAGCGGCCGACCCGCCCTAGGTCATACCGCTTCGGATCGAAGAACAACCGCTTGAGCAGTGCCTTGGCGTTGGCCGTGGTCGGTGGCTCACCGGGGCGCAAACGCTTGTAGATTTCCTTAAGCGCCTCCTCCTCGTTCCGTGTCGGGTCTTTCTTGAGCGCGCGGATGATCGCGCCTTCGTCGACCGACGTGTCGATCACACGGATGGTAGCGATATCATGCTTCTCGAAAGTCCGCACGATCGCCTTGGTCAGGGGCTCGAACGCTCGAGCAAGCACCACTCCCTTTTGGGCGTCGATGGCGTCCTCAACGAGGACCAGCGTCGACACGTTCTCCATGTCCAACGCTTTTGAAACGCGGAGTTCCTTGATCTCGTAAAACAGATTCAGGAGATCAATGTCGCTTGAGTACCCAATCGAGCGAAGTAGAGTGGTGATCAGGAATTTCCGGCGGCGGCGCCGACGATCCAGATAGACGTAGAGCAGATCGTTGTTGTCGAACTGCACCTCCAGCCAGGTGCCACGATCCGGAATGATGCGGAAAGAATGCAGGGGCTTGCCGTTGGGATGCGGGGTGACCTCAAAGGCAATACCCGGGGATCGGTGGAGCTGCGATACCACCACCCGCTCCGCCCCGTTGATGATGAATGAACCGCGGTCCGTCACCATCGGGATTTCACCCATGAAAATATCCTCGTCCTTGATGAAGTCCTCCTCGCGCAGACGAAGCTTCACGTAAAGAGGTACCGAGTAGGTGATGCCCTCTCTTAGACACTCAAGTTCCGAGTGCTTAGGCTCGCCCAAACTGTAGGAGACGTACTCGAGGGTCAGACGCTCATCGTAGGAAAGAATTGGGAACACCTCCCGGAATACCGCCTCTAGACCTTGTGGCTTGCGCTGCTTCTCAGGGATGCCCTTCTGCAAGAAGTCGAGGTACGACGTGATCTGGATCTCGATCAGATTCGGCGGCTGAATGACTTCGCGGAGCTTTCCGAAGTTTACGCGTTCGGTGTGGTTGCGGTCGGCCATGAGATTTACCCGGAAGGGTTAGGAGGCGTAAGGGGCCGCGCGAAACCCGAAGGTGCACGCGGCAGCTGATGTGAACGGACGCGGAAAAGGGACAGAGCGGGCCGCGCTTTGGCGCGGCCCGTCCAGATCAAAACGCATTTGTGCGAACAGAGTCGCCAAGCGTCGGCGGGACTTACTTGAGCTCGATCTTGGCGCCAGCGGCCTCGAGCTTCTTTTTGATGTCCTCGGCCTCGGCCTTGGGAACATTCTCTTTGACGTTCTTCGGCGCGCCCTCGACCAAGTCCTTGGCCTCCTTGAGACCGAGGCCGGTGATTGCGCGCACTTCCTTGATGACGCCGATCTTGTTCGCGCCCGCGTCCTTGAGAACGACGGTGAACTCGGTCTGCGCCTCGGCGGCCGGGGCGGCGCCCGCAGCGGCACCGCCAGCGGGGGCGGCGGCGACAGCAGCGGCGGCGGAGACGCCCCACTTGCCCTCAAGGTCCTTGACCAAAGCGGCGAGTTCCAAAACCGACTGGCTCGAAAGCCACTCGATGACTTGTTCCTTTGTGATGTTGCTCATGGTGTCTTTCTCCTCGGATCCGATAGCGGTTTCAGGAATGAAACTCGTTTAAGAGACGAATCCCCTAGCGGTTCCGAATGGATTTGTTTTCCGCCGATCCGCGGCTAAAGCCGAAGTTCGGCAAAATTTTCTTAGTGGTTGGCTTCAAGCCGCCGGGGCGGCCGGCAACTCCTTCTTGACCTTGGCGTCGAGCACGCGGACGAAGGCCGCGGCGTTCTGAGTTAGGAGACCAAGCAGCTGCGAGCGAAGCGCCTCAAAGGACGGCAAGTCGGCAATCTTGGAAAGATCGGCCGCGCTGATCAACTTACGGTCGAGTACGCCCACTTTGATCTCAAGCTTCTGCTTCTCATCGAAGAATTTCTTCAGAACCTTGGCGACTCCAGCGGAGTTTTTACCGCCCACAACGATAGCTGTAGGACCGGCGAGTGAAGCGTCGATCTCGGGAAGGCCGAGGGCCTTGGCAGCCACGCGCAGCGAGCTGTTCTTGACGACATGGAACTCCGCCTTTTCGACGGCCAGTCGCTTCCGGAGTTCCGCGGTGTCGGCAACGGTCACCTTGGAAAAGTTGGCGAGAATGACGTAGTCGGACTTGCGAAGGTGCGACTCGACCTCGGCGATCAGGTATTGTTTTTCGGCTCTCATGGTCGGTGCCCTCAGTACTTGCTGAACTCGGTTGAGGCGATCTTCACCCCCGGGCTCATGCTCGAGGACAAAGTCACGCTCTTGATGAACTGGCCGCCCTTGAAGGTGGACGGCTTAGAACGGCCCACGGCCTCAAGAACCGTGAATGCGTTTTCGAGGATCTGGGCGGAGGCAAACGAGCGCTTGCCCACGCCGACGCCAATATTGGCGGTCTTGTCCATCTTGAACTCAACCCGGCCGGCCTTCACGGCCTTGATGCCTCCAACGATGTCGTCAGTCACCGTGCCTGCCTTCGGGTTGGGCATGAGACCCTTGGGGCCTAGGACCCGAGCGAGGGTGCGGACCTGCTTCATCGCCTCAGTGGTCGCGATGGCTACATCGAAATCAAGCCAACCCTCGTTCACCTTCTGCATCATGTCCTGGAGTCCCGCGAAATCGGCACCCGCGGCCAAGGCCTTTGGCGCATCGTCGGTGAAGACGAGGACGCGTACCTTTTTGCCGGAGCCGTTTGGCAGCGGTGTCGTTCCGCGGACGTTTTGCTCGCCGGAGGCGGCATCAACGCCGAGGCGGAAGGAAAGCTCGATTGTCTCGTCGAACTTAGCCTTCGGGAACTTGCTAAGGATCTCGACCGCTTCCTTGAGCGGATAGTCCTTGGCGAGGTCGGCGACCTTCAGGCCGCCGTTGTATCTTTTGCTATGCTTCTTGGCCATGTTTTCTCCTTGCGGTGCGAACGTCCAGAGGACTCCCGCGGGATGTTTGCGTGGAGCGTCGCGGAACAGCCGGCCGGAGCCGGATTCCCCGCAACGCAGAAAATCAATCCACCACCTCGATGCCCATGTTACGGGCAGTGCCGGCAATAACCTTGATGCCCGCCTCGGGCGTGGTGGCGTTCATGTCGCTCTTCTTGATAATATAGATTTCAAGAAGCTGCTTTTTCGTGACCTTACCCACCTTGTCCTGATTCGGCTTGGCCGAACCACTAGCGATGTTCGCCGCCTTTTTGAGGAGGACAGAAGCGGGCGGCGACTTAAGGATGAAGGTGAAGCTCTTGTCACTGAAAACCGTGATGACCACGGGGAGGATCATCCCGTTCTGGTCCTTGGTGCGGGCGTTGAACTCCTTGCAGAACGCCATGATATTAACGCCTTGGGCGCCCAGCGCAGGACCAACCGGAGGCGCGGGATTAGCGGCGCCGGCCGGCAATTGGAGTCGGATGTATCCTTGGATCTTCTTGGCCATGATTAAAGAGAGGAACGGGGTCTAAAAAATAGGGGATCCGGCGACTTACTCGGTAAGGCGTTGTACTTGCCAGTACTCAAGCTCCACCGGGGTGAAGCGCCCGAAAATGGACACGGAAACCTTCAACTTGCCGCGCTCGGGGTCGATTTCGTCAATCCGCCCGGTGAGGGAGGCGAATGCCCCATCGGTGATCTTAACTTCTTCGCCCACGGCATACTGAACCTTGGGAACCTCCTTGCCGCTGGCGGCTTCGATCCTCGCGTAGATTTCATCAACCTCGCCCTGCCGCAGAGCTGCCGGGCGATCTCCGCCCACGAAGCCAATCACCCCGGTTGTTTCCTTAACGAAGTACCAGGGTTTGTTGATGAGTTTCCCGTCGTCTCCGAACAGCTTGGCTTGGATGAAAACGTATCCGGGGTAGAGCTTGCGAACTTTGGTCGACTTCTTCCCGCCCTTAACTTCGGAAACAACTTCCGTCGGAAGGAGCACCTCGAAGATGAAGTCGTCGAGTTCCTCGGCCTTTTTGAACTTCTCGATGTACAGCTTAACCTTCGACTCCTGCCCGGAAAGGGTATGGAGAGCGAACCACTGGGCGCCGGCGGGAGCGGTCGTTGGAGCAGGCATGAGAAGGTGCGCCCGTGATTAGCTGACGAGGTCGGTGAAGAGCACAACGACTTGGGTCAGCGAGAAATCACTGATGCTCGTGAAGATGCCCATGATGAGCACGGCGACGATCACAACAATAGTCGAATCGCGCAGCTCAGTCTTGGTCGGCCAAGTCGCCTTCTGGAGTTCCCCGACCATCTCCCCAAGGAAGATGCGAGTGCTACGGAAAGGGTTTTTCATGATTTTTGCTGGCAGGCGCGGAGGGAATCGAACCCCCAACCAACGGTTTTGGAGACCGCTACTCTACCGATTGAGCTACGCGCCTGAGATGCTCCCTTAGACGACGCAGCCGAGACCCCTTGAGGAGGCCTCGGCGAGGCGCCGTCGACGGTTGCAGCGACAGTTATTCGGTGATCTCCGTGATACGACCAGCCCCGATGGTACGTCCACCCTCGCGGATGGCGAACTTCTGGAGCTTCTCCATGGCGATCGGAACGATTAGCTCGATGTCCACAGCGATGTTGTCGCCGGGCATAATCATCTCCACGCCCTTGGGCAGGTTGACGACGCCCGTGACATCGGTGGTGCGGAAGTAGAACTGCGGACGATAGCCGTTGAAGAACGGTGTGTGGCGACCGCCCTCATCTTTCGAGAGGACGTAGATCTCCGCCTTGCCCTTCTTGTGGGGAGTGATCGACTTCGGAGCAGCAATGACCTGACCGCGCTCGATGCCGTCCTTGTCGATGCCACGCAGAAGGATACCGACATTGTCACCAGCCTGGCCGCTATCGAGGAGCTTGCGGAACATTTCGATGCCAGTGACAACCGTGGTGGTTGTATCACGCAGGCCGACGATCTCAACTGTATCGTTCAGCTTGACGACACCGCGCTCGATGCGGCCCGTGGCGACGGTACCGCGTCCGGTGATGGAGAAAACATCCTCGACGGACATCAGGAACGGCTTGTCCATCTCGCGCACCGGCTCCGGAATCTCGGAGTCGATGGCGTTCATCAGATCGGAGATCGCCTTCTCACCCTCGGGCTTTCCCTCGAGTCCCGCGGTCGCCGAACCACGGATGATCTTGGCGTTCTTGCCATCGAATTGATACTTTGTGAGCAGGTCACGAATTTCCTCCTCGACGAGCTCGAGGAGATCGGGGTCATCGATGAGGTCGACCTTGTTCAGGAAGACAACGATCTTAGGAACGCCCACCTGACGAGCGAGGAGGATGTGCTCGCGAGTCTGGGGCATCGGGCCGTCAGCCGCTGAGACGACGAGGATCGCGCCGTCCATCTGGGCGGCGCCAGTGATCATGTTTTTGACGAAGTCGGCGTGGCCCGGGCAATCAACGTGCGCGTAGTGGCGCTTGTCCGACTCGTATTCGACGTGCGCGACGGAGATCGTGACGATCTTCGACGCGTCGCGGACCGTACCACCCTTGGCGATATCGGCATAAGACTTCATCTCGGCGAGGCCCTTGCGGGACTGGCACGCGAGGATGGAGGTCGTCAACGTGGTCTTGCCGTGGTCGACGTGGCCGATGGTGCCGACGTTCACGTGCGGTTTCTTGCGTTCGAATGCTGCTTTAGCCATGGGAGACGGTTGTTTGGGTGATGAAGGAAGGGATGACCTCTGGTTTAACGTCGCAGAAGCCTGATTCGACGTGCTTTCTGACCCTGGAGCCCAGAAACGGACTTGAACCGTCGACCTCCCCCTTACCAAGGGGGTGCTCTACCAACTGAGCTATCTGGGCGGAAAGAGAGAGTGCCAAAAAACGAAAAGAGCTGAAAAACGTGCGAGCCGGCTCCGGCACCGTCAACAGCAAATTCACACGAATTTACGAAATTCATCACGGTCCGACCACGAGACGAAAAAAACCAGGAGGCAAACGTTCGCCCACGCGGAAAACCTGCGCCAGAATTCGCTTAAAATGGGCATCAACATCCTCGACCGTAGAGCTGTTGACCAGAACCAGCGGCGAAGCCAAGCCCGCCGCGTCAACCGCCGCAAAAAGCTCCAGCGGTTCCCAATCCTTGCTCCCGGTGGGAGCCAAGCCGGGGGCAAGAGCCTCCGCCAGCACCACGGCGCCGGAAGCGGCGGAAAACACCTGCAAATAACCGCCTCGTGGCAGGAGCGGCTGCACGCCCCTTTGTCCGCGACCCAAGCCCACCACCCCGACCTCGGCTTGGCTCGGAGCCAAGGCATCCAGACCCGAGGCTTCACCGGCCGGCCTGCTGTTGAGCACGGCCACCGGAGGCAGTTCGCGCAGGATGGCCGCATCGCCTTCACCCGGTTCATCAGCCGCACGATCGAGGTCAAAGAGCGTGCGACCGGCCTCGCGCCTCGGGTCTGTCGGCGTGGCGTTGAGACGCGTAGGCAGGAAAAGCGGACGAGGATCCCGCAGGACCGCTTCATCCTGCAGCAGGCTGTCCCCCATCCCAGGGCGCGCGATCTGCACCACGACCTGACCGGCTACGGCGGTCGAAGGCGGAGCAGAGGGAGGAAAGCGCAGCAGGGCCGCCGCCCCCGCGACCAGAGCCATGGCCGATGCGCCGGAAAAAAGCCAAACCCATCGCTCGGAACGCGGCATGGCTTAGGGTGCACCGGACCGGCCGCGATCCGTGCCCAGGCCGGGATCGCCCACCGCCCACACCAACTCGAAGCCGGCCGCGGTTGCCGCCGCCGCGACGTCAGCTAGAACAAAAACGGGGACCTCCGCGCCCGCGCGCACCAATAGCCGCGGGCCGGCAGTGCGCGCCGCCTGTGACTTCAGCCATCGCCCCAGGTCATCGATCCCGGTCAAACCGTCGGGCGTGAAGACCTGTCCGGAGTTTATGACGGAGATGACGTGGGAAGTCGGCCGTGCGGATCCCGATGAGCCCGCGACCTGCGGCAGACGGAAATCCACCCCGAGACCTGGGGCCAGCACGAAGCGGGAACCAAATAACGAGAAGAAGAGCACCAGGAGCCCGACGTTCACCACGAAGAGCCAGTCGAGCCCGCGCGGAGGCGGACGCAGGCGGGAGGCGAGATCGAGGGGCCGGGTGATCATCTCAGGAGCCCCCGGAGCCCGCTCGGTATTCGGTGATAAGATACTTCATGATCTCGTTGCCGGACCACTCCACATCACGGACGATCGCGCGGACCCGGGCGGAAAGGAAGTGGTGCGCGAGATGCGCGGGGATGGCGAGGAGCAAGCCGCCGGCGGTGGCCGCGAGGGCCTGCCACATGCCCCGGGAAAGCGCCGAGGCCATGGCGTAATTCCCGCCCTGCTCGAACGCCGCAAAGGTGGCGATCATGCCGAGTACCGTCCCCAGGATGCCGACGAGCGGCGCCACCTGCGCGATCACGGCGAGGGCTCCGATCCGCCGCTCCAGCACGGGGATCTCGTTGAGGGCGGCCTCCTGTACCTGCAGCCGCATGCGTTCCTCCGTGGCATCGGCGTTGAGCAGCGCCGCCTTCACCACCGAAGCCACGGGGCCAGGCGTCTCCTCGCAGACCGTCAACGCCTCGACGAGGCGCCGCCGCGCGAGGATGTTCCTTATGCCGTCGATGAACGCCTCCGCGCGGATCTGCCCGCGGTGCAGGAAAAGGGCGCGCTCGATGAAGATCGTGAAGAGGAGGAGCGCGAGCGCCCCAAGGACCCACATCATGGGTCCACCCCGGGCAAGGAGACTCAGTTCATTTCCGGACATGGCGGCAGGGTTTGGGCGGCGGCGGGCGCGGGCAATTTCATTTCCCCAGCGCCGGGCCTCCGAGCTGGGCAAGACGGGTGCGCGCGACCGATTCCCCGACAGGGAGACGCTTGTCGAGCAGCAGCCGGTAGGCTTCGCGAGCCTCGTCGAGACGCCCGAGTTTTTCCAGCAGGTCGCCCAGGTCGCGCAGGGTGCGGGCGAGAAAATAGGGACGCTTCGCATCCGATTCGAACGGGCGCGCCTCCTCCCGCAGGAAGGGGGTCACCACGTCGCGCGACCAGACCACGATCGCCTCCTCGGCCCGACCCCGACGCGCGAGGAGCAGACCGAGGTTGTAGCCCGCCTCGACCCGGACGTCGCGGGGAGCGTCGACCCGGTCGCGCAATTGCTCGTAGATCAACTGCGCGCTGTCGGCGTACGAACGGCCGGCCGGCGCTGTGCCCGCCGCCGCGGCCCGGGCCGAATACGTGGCGGCCAGCGCCAACTGCGCCATCACGACGTCGGGGCGTCGCGGATAGCGATTGATCAGATCCTCATAGGCACGGCCAGCCGCATCGAAGTCATTGAGTTTGCGGAAGATATCCCCCTGACGGAGGCGGGCCGCGAAAACCAGATCGGCTTGACCGTTGGCCGCCGGATGCCCGACCAGTTCCTCCAGCCGTTTGTTGGCCTCCTGCAGGTTCTCCGGCCGGCCGAGGCGCTCCGCCAGGGAGGCGAGCCGGAAAAGCGCGAAAGGCACGTATTCATTATTCCGGTACTCCCCCTGATCCGTGAGGGCGATCAGTGCGTTGCGCGCCTTGTCGATCTGCTCCCGCCCCGCGTATTGCTCCGCCTCGATCAGGTAGGACGAGGCGGCGGCATCGCTCCGGGGGAATTCTCCGCGCAGCCGCTTCAGCGTTTCGAGCGCGGCGTCCTCGCGGCCCAGCGCGAACTCCGCCCGCGCCCGCAACAAGGTCGAGGTGCCCGCGATGTCGGAGCGCAGGGCCGGGTCCCCGGGCAGGGGCGTCGCCACGAGTTGTTCCACCAGACCCAGCGTGCGTTCCAGGTCGCCCGTCTCGAAAGACAAACGCGCCTGCAGCCAAGCCATCCGCACCCGTAATTCCGGCCGGACGGCACCCGCCCCAGCGGCGTTGGCACCCGCTTCAAGCAGCCGGTTCACGCGCCCGTAGGCCTCACGCAGGCCATCCGCGCCCTGCACCTGGAGCGAGCGTGCGAGCGCCCACTCCGCCTGCCAGCGACTCGCCGGATCGAACGCGCTCTCCCGCGCGTACTCGTCCAAAACCCCGCCCGCCTCCGGTGAGCCCGCCCGAATTTCGGACAATATCCGCTGCAGCATCAGCGCCCCCACCCGGGAAGCGGCGATTTCCCCCGCCGCTTCCCGAAGAACGGCCGCGTAAGCGTCGGCGGCGCTCCGAAAATCACCCCGGTCTCCCCCGGCCAAACCTGCACGGTACCACGATTCCGCCTCCATCACGCCCAGCTGGGACTGCAGCCGCCGACCCGCCGTCGCGTTCGAAGCAACCCCGGCGACTCCGCGGAGCTCGGACCGGGTGCGCTGGCAGAAATCCGCGGCCAAACGGAAACGGCGTTGCTCCCAAGCGGACTGGGCCAGCACCGCGAGGGCGTGGGCCCGGAGCGGAGAGAGCGCGTACTGCCGGAGCAGGCCGTTCGCATCCTCCTCCGCCTGCGCGTAGTCCTTTTCCGCCAACGCCACTTGGGCCCGGAGGAATAGCAGCGCTTCCTTGACGGGATGATCGGGCTGCCGGCCGATGAGGCGGCCCAACAGGGAACGGAAATGCGCCCGCTCGGGCTCGGCGGCCGACTCCCCGGCGAGGATCTGTAACGCCTGCCGTTGCATGACCGGATCCGATCCGGTCTCCAGCAATTGACCGAGCGCGTTGCGCCCCGCGCCGTTGCGCGAGCGGTCCCCGATGATGCCGAGCACCAGCCGCAGCTTGTCCCACCACACCCTCTCTTGGGCGGGCAGGCCGACCAGCACTCCCTGGAGAAACGAGACCGCCTGCCCCTTCTGTCCGAGCGCATCGAGGGAAACGGCGTAATTCTGCGCGAAACCGTAGCCGACCGGCGTGCCTTGGTATCGCTCGTAGTTGTCGCGCGCCCCCTTGAGGTCGGACTCCCTCGGGGCGCTCATGCGCAGACGCAGGACCTCGGCACCCAAGGCGAACCGCGCGCGCGCGAGGTCGGAACGCGCCGCCGCCTCCGCCTTGGCGTAGAGCTCCCTCGCCCGCGTCAGGTCGCTCCCCTGGGCCACCTGCAACTCGGCCTGAAGGAAGAAAAGCCACGGAAGATCATCCGCCGGTAAATCCGCCTCCCGCAGCGCCGCGAGTTCCGCCCGGACCCGGTCGAAAGCGCGCCGCTGGTTCGCGAGCAAGCCGCCGCGCAATCGCCAGGCCGCGGAACGCGGCTCCGGCTGCTCGCCCATCGCCTTTTCGGCCTCGTCGAGCCGTCCCGCGTCAAGCAGCGCCGAAACCAGCGCGAGGGAGATCGCGCCACGGTCGGCGGCCCCGCCGGCCAGTACACGGCGGTAAAGGTCCGCCGCGACGCCGGGCAGGCCGAGGTCGTGGGTGCGCCGGGCGGCGATCAGGTTCGCCGCCTCTTCGCCCGCCGTGCTCCCCGCTGCCGCGGCGGCCCGCAGCGGGGCAGGCGGGTTCAGAGGTTCCTGCGCGAACGCGGGGAGACCGAGCAACGCGGCCGGCAACCACAAGCGGCGGAATCCCCGGGGAAATCTCACGCGCGTCACGTTGCGCGACGCCGGCGAACAATCAACCGCGATGTCTTCCACCGCGGCCCCGCCGACCAAGGACCGCGCACGGTCTCGCAAGACGCGCGGAGCACAGGTTGCCGGCTTACCCTAGACTCCGCCCCGACCGCCGGCCCGCCCTCACGCTCCAACCTGCCGCCCACCAACCATGAAAGAGCCCGCCGCACCTGACCTCAGAAACCTCGCCATTCTCGGCCACGCTTCCGCCGGGAAAACAATGCTGTGCGAGGCGATGCTCGCCTGCGCCGGCCGCCTCGGCCGCATGGGCTCCATCGCCCACGGCACGACCGTATCCGACTACCACGCCAGCGAGCGGGAGCACCTCATCTCGGTGCACTGCTCGCTGCTCCACGCGGAGTGGCACGGAAGGAAACTAAACCTGCTGGATTGCCCGGGCTACAACGACTTCCTCGCGGAGGGCCTCGGGGCCATGCGCGTGTGCGACTCCGCCCTCATCGTCATCAACGCCGCACACGGCTTGGGCATCGGCACCGACGCCGCCTGGAGTTACTGCACGCACTTCGGTCTGCCGAAGGCCATCGTGGTGAACGCCCTCGACAAGGCGCAGGTCGACTTCGAGGCCGTCCTCGCCGACGCCCGCGCGCATTTCGGCCGGAACGTGTTTCCCTTCGCGATCCCGCTGGATTCCGGCCCTGGCTTCCACCGGGTGCTGGATGTCATGCGTAACCGGGTGACGGTCTACGCGAGCGGCGGCGCGGGAAAGCACACCGAGGAGCCCGCCGGCGAGCTATCCGCGCGCGTGCAGGCGCTGCATCGCGAACTGATCGAGTACGTCGCGGAATCGGACGACGGCCTGCTGGAGCGCTTTTTCGCGAACGGTCTGCTGGCGGAGGATGAACTGCGCGCCGGCTTGCACCAGGCGATCCAGCGCCAGGTGATCGTACCCCTGTTCGCCGTCTCGGCGGAGACCAACGTGGGCGTCGCGCGCCTGCTAGACTTCGTCGCGAAGTACGGTTCCTCGCCGCTGGACCGCGCCGAAGTTCCGGCCCGCGACGCCGGCGGCCTCCCGGGAATCGTGCGGCTCGATCAACCGGAGCCCGTGGTATTTGTCTTCAAGACAATGAACGAGCCCGGCGTGGGCGAGCTGTCGCTGTTCCGCGTCTTCGCCGGCTCCGTCGGCTCCGGGGATGAGCTCGTCAACACCTCCCGCGGCGGCACCGAGCGACTCAGTCAGATCTACCTGCTGAACGGCCGCGAGCGCACTCCAGTCGCCCGGCTCGCGGCCGGCGACCTCGGTGCGGTCGTGAAACTGCGCAACACCCACACCGGCGACACTCTGTGCAGCCCGCGCTTCCGGGTAAGCCTGCCAAAGGTCGAGTACCCCACGCCCAACCTCCACACGGCGTTGCGGCTACGTTCGAAGGGCGAAGAGGACAAACTCGCGGTTGGTCTCGCGAAGCTGCACCTCGAGGACCCGACCTTTCATCACCGTGTCGACGACGAGCTGCACCAGACGATCGCCTCCGGCCAGGGAGAATTGCACCTGCAGGTGATCGTGGAGCGATTGGCGCGTCGCTTCAATGTGGAGGTATCGCTCGAGGAACCGGCCATCGCCTACCGCGAGACCGTGCGCGGCCGCGCGGAATCCCGTTATCGGCACCGGAAGCAGACGGGCGGCGCCGGCCAATTCGCGGAGGTGTGGATGCGCATCGAGCCCGGCCCGCGCGACCAAGGGATCGAGTTCACCGAGTCCCTCGCCGGCAACAATGTCGACCGCGTCTTCGTGCCCTCGGTGGAAAAAGGGGTCGCGACCGCCTGCCGGGAGGGCGTTCTCGCCGGGTACCGCGTGACCGACGTAAAGGTGGATTTTTTCGACGGCAAGATGCACCCGGTCGACTCCAAGGATATCGCCTTCCAAGTGGCCGCTTACCACGCCTTCAAGGAGTGCTTCCTCGCCGCGTCCCCCGTCCTCCTGGAACCCGTGCACGCGGTGAGCGTCACCACTCCCGAGGACTGCGTAGGCACGGTGCTGGGCGATTTGTCGGCCCGGCGCGGTCAGGTGATCGGGGTGGAGGTCGAGGGTCGTTTCCGTGTCGTCCGTGCGCACGTGCCGCTGAAGGAACTCCACCGCTACGGCAACACGGTGCGAGCGCTCACGGGCGGCCGTGGGCGCCACGCGGAGCAGTTCGACCATTACGCGGAACTGCCCGCCGAGGCGGCTCAGCGCATCACCGCCGAACGGGCCAAACGCAACGGCGCGGAAACCGCGAAGTGATCCCCAGGCCGGTGAAACCCAAGCCAGCCATGAACCCTTGGAAGATCGAGGTCACAGGGCCGCACAGCGGTGAAATCGGCGAAGCGATCCTCCGCGAGGACCACGGCTTCGCCAGGGAGGAATACACGTACGAAGCCGGCCATCGGATGGAGGTCGCGGTGCACCACATCCAGGATTCGCAATGGCACATCTTCACGGACCTCGACTCGGGGCACCGTATCAAGATGCCGCCGGGAAAGTTCCGACGCCTCCGACGGAGAGCAGACATGAAAAAGCCCGGCCGCGCGGACCGGGCGTGAGCTGGCGGGAAAGAAATCCCTTAGACGAGGTCGGTCTCGCCCGGATTCGGGATCTTCGGGAAGAACCCGGGGCCGGGCCGACACTCCTTCGGAAAGATGTCGAGCTTGGAACCCTCCATCAGCCATTTCCACGACACCTCGCGGCCCGTGTAGGCGGAGATGCGGCCGCCGATCGCGGTCAGCGTGCTGATCGCGACCTGCTCGCCCTCGTTGAGCGGCTGGTTGCGGCGGATGCTCTCGATCAGATGCGTGTGCTCCATGACGTACGGGTCGGGCGTCGGGCCCGCGTAGTTGAACGGCTTCGCGCCCTTGATGGTGGCGACCCCGGACTGGGTGAGGTCGGCGTAGCCCTTTGACCCCACGATGCGCTCGGCGATGCGAGGGGTGGATTTGGGCGTGTGCCGGCACATGCTCATCACGCGCACGCCGTTGGCGTATTCCATCTCGACGGCGAAATGGTCCCAGATGTTGCCCGGGATGTTACCGCGGGACTGGCGGCCGCCCATGCCGGTGAATTTCACCGGAGGGCCGTTGAAGGCCCAGTTCATGACGTCGATGTTGTGGATGTGCTGCTCGACGATGTGATCGCCGCAGATCCAGTCCCAGTGGTACCAGTTCCAGCATTGCCACTCGAAGTCCGACACATTTGCGAGCCAAGGAGTCTTCGGGTCGTCCTTCTGCCGGAACCAGATCCCGCCGCCATTCCAGTAGCACTGGCCGCCCACGAGCTCGCCCATCTCGCCGTCGTGGATGCGCTTGATGGTATCGACATAGCTCTGCTGGTGCCGGCGCTGGGTTCCAGCCACGACGGCCACGCCCATCGCCTTGGATTTGCGCGCGGCCTCGATGAACCGACGGCAGCCGACCGGGTCAACCGCCACCGGCTTCTCGGTGAAGATGTGAATGCGGCGCGAGGCGGAGTTGGCGTTGACCGCGGCCTCGAAATGGACCGGCCGGAAACCCGGAGGGGCCGCCAGTATCACCATATCGATGTCGGCCGCGAGGACCTTCTCGTAGTTATCAAAGCCCCAGAATTTCTGGACCTTGGTCAGGTTGAGCTTCTTCTGCGCGGCGTTGACCTGGTTCTCGAACAAATCGCCGAGCGCGACGATCTCGACGCCGGGGGCCGAATCGAGGCAGTTCTTCGCGGCGCCGGTGCCGCGGCCGCCGCAGCCGATCACACCTACGCGGATGCGGTCGGAACCGCTGTTGGCGCCGAGCGCGCGAGGGGCGGACATGCCCGCCAGGGCGGCGGCGCCGGTGCCGGCGGCCGAGAGTTTCACGAAGTCGCGACGCGACAGATCAGGTTGAGGGGGCGTTTTCATGGGGAGGCTGGGGGCTGGGTTAAATTGCTGGCGGAAAGCTCTGGAGACGCGCGCTAGGATTTCGGCGTTTCATTCCAATAAATCACCACGTTGTGCGAGGCGCGGCCGGCGGCGATCACCTCCGGACGACCGTCACCATCGAGATCGGCGACCTTCAGGTCCTCGCAGGCCATCGTGTTGTCGTCGACCACCGCATGCAGCCGCCACTCGCGGCCGGCCGGATCGACCGGAACGTACAACCGGATGCCCACGCGGTCGCCCGGACGCGTGCCGCGCCAACCCGCGACCAACTGGTCGTAGCCGGTCCCCAGCAGATCGGCCGCCGCCAACCCGTGGCCCTGATTGATGTTTTCATCGATTACCCGGCGGCTCGGGGTTAGGTCCCTCGACCCGTCGGCCCCGCGGTAGACCACCACTTGGTTCCCGTGCATCGGCTCGATGGTCGCAAGGAATCGCCCGCCGTCGGGCAGCACTCCGCGCCGCACCTCGCCCGCCGGAGTCGTGGTGAGGCCGAGGAGAGCCGGGCGCCCGTTCCGTCGATCGGCCAGCAGTACCCCCTCCTTTGCCGCGATCAAAAGGGATTCGGGTGAACCGCCTCCGGACGAGGGAAGAAGGTCGAAGTTGTGCGCGAGATGCAGCGCGGGCTGATCCGCCGCGAAGGGCGCCGGTGCACTGGTCTCGCGCCACGGCCATTCATACCCGAGCACCCGCACGCCCTCGCCTTCACCGTTGCGGTTACCGCGGCCATGCAGCGGCAGCACCGCCAGGCTCCATCCACCGGAGGTCTGCACCCAGTGCATGCGATGCGTGGTCGGATCGTGAGGCAACCGGCGCGGAGTCCACCGCTGGGTGCGATCCGCCGGAGCCTCCAGGAGAAACACCGCGCCGCTCTTCAGCGTGTCGTTGGGGTTCCACTCCGCCCCCACCGCGACCTCCGCCTTGCCGTCGCCGTCGAGGTCCCGCGCGGCGATGCACACGTTGTCCTTCGCCGTGAGGTTTTCGGCCATCACGAACTTCTCCCACTTTGGCGCGCGGTACCAGACGATCTGCCGCGCGTCGGCGAGGAGGATGTCGCTCCGGCCATCGCCATCGACATCAGCCACCGCGAGCCCGTAGCCGATCTTGATCTGGGCGTCGATGACCTGCGGCCGGACCTTGAGCGCGGGGAGCACGGCGGACGCGACCGAGGCGGAGAGAAGGAGGAAGGCGAACGGGGTGGAACGCTTCATGAGGGGCACGGTGAAACAAGCCCCCGCCGAGCCGGGCGTCAACGTCCGCGTCCGGTCAGGCCGTCGACCAACGCGCGCAACTCCCGCATCGAGCCGAGACGGAAGAAGCGCCCTTCCGCGCGCGGCGCCTCGTCGACGCGCTCCGCCGCCCAGGTGAGGTGATAAGGCACGTGCACACCGACACCCCCCAGCGCGAGAACCGGTAGGATGTCGGACTTCAGCGAGTTACCGACCATGATGAACCGCTCGGGCGGGATACCGTGGCGGCGGAAAATACCGCGGTAGGTGGCCTCATCTTTTTCCGAGACGATCTCGACCTGCCGGAACCGCGCGGCGAGGCGCGACTTCGCGAGCTTCCGCTCCTGATCGCGCAAATCGCCCTTGGTGATCAGCAGGAGCTGATGGCGGCCGCCTAGCTCCGTGAGCGTCTCCTCGACCCCGTCGAGCAGCTCCACGGGATGAGCGAGCATATCTTTGCCGAGCGCGATCAACTGTTGGATTTCCTCGGCGCTGATGCGTCCGGCGGTGAGCGTGATCGCCGTCTCGATCGCGGAAAGCGTGAAGCCCTTCACGCCGTAGCCGTACAGCTCGAGATTGCGCATTTCCGTCGCGAAGAGGGTGCGTTCGACGGTCGCGGCGTCATGGAAGCGCGCGAGCAGCGCGCGGTACCGTTGATGCGTATGCTCGAAGATGTTCTCGTTGTGCCACAAGGTGTCGTCGGCGTCGAAGCCCAACACCCAGTCATCGCGGACGGAAATCATCCGCGCACCAGATGCGAGCCCCGGGGGCGCGGCAAGCCCTTGGGTGCAGACTCCCAACCCGACAGGGAAATTTACCTAGTTGTGTCTTGCACCTTGTTACAGGGCGCGCGGGGCGATTGCGTTTTTTACCCGGGACTTCCCTGCCAACCAGAACCAAATGACGCTGCTCCCCTCGCTCATGTTGGCGTTCGCGCTGGGGCTCCTGATTTTCCCCTTTCCCGCCTTTTTCAGCCGACGGCACAGCTATCGGGCGCTGCAGGAGTTGGATATTGAACGACGCAACGGAAGTTGGACCCAAGCGTGGCGCCGGGTGCTTCGCTTCCCCTGGCACTGGACGGAATTAGCCCGGGGGGCGGCCGGATCGTGGCTGACCATCACGATGCTGCATCAGGTTGGTGCCAGCTGGCCGTGGTACCCCTCCGCAGCCGAATGGGCCGGGGCGGTCATCCCGCTCGTCGCCGCGTATCTCTCGATTCTGCTGAGCGCTCTTCTATTCACCTCCCCCGGAAAACAGCCGGCGCCGGTTTTCTTCACCGGCGCCGTCGTGCTGACGACGCTCGCCCCGGCCATCGCGCTTCCGTCGCTCCTCCTCGGGGGCGCCGTCATGCTCGCGATGAAGTCCCTCGTGGCCTTCTTCCTGGTGACCGGCCCGATCGCACTGGGTCTCGGCCTGCTCTTCGAACGCGAGCCATGGCCCGCCCTCGCCGCATTCGTGTTCGCGACCGCCCCGGTGCTGATCGCGGCCGGCCGGAATCAGGACCTCCTGCTCCCCTTGCATCGATCCAAGGCCAGGGCCGAGGCCTGCAGCGAATCCGAGCACAAACGCTGACGATCCCTCGCGGGTTGCAGGCGGAAGACCGGCGGGATTGGCTCCCCACCCGTCATGTTTCCTCAACGCCGCCTCATGCACGCCCGGGGATACCTCGGCCTCGGCCTGCTGGCGGACGCCGAGCGGGAGTTGTTCCTCGCCGAGGACGGCGGCGCGGAGCCCGCGGAGGTCGCGGAGATTCGCCTGGTCCTCCTGCATGAGAAAAGCGATTGGGCCGCGCTGCGTGACTTCACAGGTTCGCTCATTGCCCGCGGCGGCGCCGACGCCGGCGTGTGGATCTCCTGCGCCTACGCCACACGGCGCGCGGACTCGCTCGCCGCCGCCGAGACCGTGTTGAAAGAGGCGGAAACACTATTTCCCGCGGAACCGACGATCCAGTTCAACCTCGGCTGCTACGCCTGCCAACGGGATGACCTCGCCACCGCGCGTCGACGCGTCGACCGGGCCATCGCCCTCGAACCCGGGTTCCGCCTAGCCGCCGCCACCGATCCGGATCTTGCCCCGCTCCGCGCCGTGGACGGCACGGACTGTCCAAACGGGGCGTGATTTGACTCGACCCGCCCGCCGGCGCGCCATCGACACTTCGCACCGCGCATGACCGACGCCCCGCTCCTCGAGATTCGCTCGCTCGCCAAGTCGTTTGGCGGCGCACGCGCCCTGCGCGGGGTCGACTTCGAACTGCGGGCCGGCGAGGTCCACGCGCTCCTTGGTGAGAATGGCGCGGGCAAGAGTACCCTGATCAAAATAGTGACCGGCGCGCATCAGCCCGACGCCGGCGTGATCCGCATCGGGGGGCGCGAGGTTTCCGGCCTAGACCCAGCTTTCGCCCGCCGGCTTGGCATCGCCTGCATCTACCAGCAGCCCGCCCTTTTCCCCGACCTCACCGTCGCGGAGAACATCGGCCTGCGGCTCGATCCCGGTCACGCCCTGCGCCGCGTCGGCTGGAAAAAACTCCACGAGCAGGCAGCGGGGCTGCTCCGGAAAATCGGCGCCGCGATCGACCCGGAAGCCGAGGTTCGCGGCCTCTCCATGCCCGAGCAGCAATTGGTCGAGATCGCCTGCGCGGTCGGCACCGGCGCCCGCATCGTGATCATGGACGAGCCCACCGCCTCGCTCACCCAGAAGGAGCAGCACCTGTTGCACGCGGTGGTGCGGGACCTGCGCCGCGAAGGCGTCGGCATCATCTACATCTCGCACCGCCTCGAGGAAATCTTCGCCCTCGCCGATCGCGTCACCGTGCTCCGGGACGGCGAAAGCGCCGGCACCGGTGCGATCGGGGAACTCACCGAACGCGAGCTCATCCGCCGCATGGTCGGGCGCGAGGTCGCGCAGATCTACCCGCCCGCGGAGCGTCCGCCGGGCGGGGTCGCGCTCGCCGCCCGGGACCTCGGCTGCGCCGCGGGCGGCGTGCGGGATGTTTCGCTGGAAATCCGCGCGGGGGAAATTCTCGGCCTCGCCGGCTTGGTCGGCGCCGGCCGCACGGAGTTGGCGCGCGTGCTTTTCGGACTCACGCCCGCCGATTCCGGCGCCATCGAGTTGGACGGCATCCCGGTCACGCTGCGCTCGCCACAGGAAGCCGTGCGCCACGGCATAGCCTACGTGCCCGAGGATCGCCGTCGCCACGGGGTGGTACTCGAGATGGCGGTGGCGGAGAACATGACGATGGCGGTGCACCGGAGACTATTTCCCGGCTCGTGGCTGCGTTCCTCCGCGGAGCGGATGCTCGCGAACGGCTTTGTGCGCGACCTCGCGGTGAAGTGCGCCGGCGCACAGGCGCCCGCCGGCAGCCTGTCCGGCGGCAACCAGCAGAAGGTCTCACTCGCGCGCTGGCTCGCGACCAAACCGCGGGTACTGATCCTCGATGAACCCACCCAAGGCGTCGACATCGGAGCCAAAGCCGAGATCCACCGCATCATCCGCCGGCTCGCCGGCGAGGGCCTCGCGGTGCTGCTGATTTCCAGTGATCTCCCCGAAGTGCTCGGCATGAGCGACCGGATCGGCGTCATGCGTGGCGGCCGACTCGCGGGCGTCCTGCCCGGCGGCAGCGACGCCCACGAGGTCATGGCCCTCGCGCTCGGGCAAACAGCGAAGGGGGCCGCGTGAGAAAGCATTTCCGCGAACTCTCCGTGGCGGCGGCGCTATTGGTGATGCTCACCCTGCTGGCCGTCTTCGCGCCGGCGTTCTTCCAGCCGCAACCGTTGCTCTCTCTCGCCACCCGTGAAGCCCCGACCCTTGTGGTGGCCTGCGGGATGGCCCTTGTGATCATCTCGCGGCAGATCGACATCTCCGTCGGCTCGCAGTTCTCGGTGTGCGGCGTCTGCGCGGGTCTGCTCGCCGCCTCGGGCTGGCCGCTCGCCGCGACACTGCCCGCGGCGGTCGCCACCGGCGCGCTTCTGGGTGCCGTCAACGGCGCCCTCATCGCCGGCCTCGGGCTCCCCTCAATCGTGGTAAGCCTGGCGACGATGGTAACGCTGCGACAGGGCCTGAACCTCGCCCGGCAGGGGCAGTTTGTGAACCTGCCCGACGGGGTGCAATGGTTCGGACTAAGCCAGTCGAGCGGACAAGGGCTGATCGTCGGCTTTGCAGTTTTGCTGCTCGTCGCGCTGGCGCTGGCGATGCGCCACCTGGCGGCGGGACGCTTCATTCACGCGATCGGCAGCGACGCGGAAGCCGCGCGCCTCGCGGGCATCCGGCCACGGCTGGGGACGTTTCTCGTCTTTGTGCTCATGGGCGCGCTGACGGGGCTCGCGGCGATGATGAACGTGGTGCAGTCCCCGCAAGTGCAGCCGCTCTCCGGCCTGGGGTTGGAGCTGAAGGTGATCGCGGCGGTGGTGGTCGGCGGCGTGGCGATCTCCGGAGGAAGCGGGAACCTTTGGGGGGCGTTCGCCGGCCTGCTGCTGCTCGCGTGCATCGGGCCCGCGCTCACGCACCTGCGCGTCGAGGCTTATTGGGAAAAAGCGATTCAGGGCGCGATCATCCTGCTGGCCGTGGTGGCCGACGGCATCCGTTCCCGCCGGACGGGACCTTGATGATGAAACCAACCGACGCCCCATCGCGCGATTGGAAGGCGCTCTTGCTGCGGCACGAGATGATCCTGCTCTACGTGCTCGTGGCCGAATGGCTGTTCTTCTACTTCGCCGGCACGAGCGTGAACCGGCGCGGCGTGGTGATCGGTTTCGGCACGCTCGACCGCCAATTCGACGTCCTGCGGCATTCCTGCGAGATCGGCCTGCTCGCGCTCGCGCTCACGCCGGTGATCATCACCGGCGGCATCGACCTTTCCGTCGGTTCGCTGCTCGGACTTTGCGCGATCCTCTTCGGCAAACTCTGGCACGACGCCGGCCTGCCCATCCCGGTGGCCGCCGGCCTGACGCTCGTGATCGGCACGCTCGCGGGCGGTCTCAACGCCGTACTTGTCACCGCGCTGCGCCTCCCGCCGTTGATCGTAACGCTCGGCACCTACTCGCTCTTCCGCGGCCTCGCGGAGGCCATCACCCGCGGCGCGGTCACTTACACGGATTTTCCGGCCGGCTTCCTGTTCCTCGGCCAGGAACGGTGGCTTGGCCTGCCCACCCAGGCGTGGCTTTTCGCGCTGGTCGCCCTGGCCGTCTGGCTGCTCGTCCACCGCACCACTTTCGGACGCTCCTACCGCGCGATCGGTTACTCTTCTGAGGGGGCCCGCCACGCCGGGCTGCCGGTCGCCTCGCGGCTCGCGGGCGTCTACCTTCTCGCCGGCGGGATCGCGGCGCTCGCGGGGATCATCTACACCGCCCGTCTCGGGCAGGCCAAGGCCGACGCCGGCACGGGTTACGAACTCTTTGCCATCACGGCGGTGGTACTCGGCGGAACGAGCATCTTCGGCGGCGCCGGCTCGGTCCACGGCACGCTGCTCGGCGTCGCCGCCATCGCCGTGCTCAAGAACGGTCTCGCGTGCCTGCCGGTCGTGATGGAGCTCAACGCCGCGGAAGAGATCGCCGGCCTGCTCACCGGCGCCCTCCTGCTGCTCGCCTTGACCGGCGGTGTCGCGTTTCGCATGGTCCCGCGGCTCCGCCGCCCCCACCGCGCACCGTCCCCCACCCCGCCCTCTTCATGAAAAACTCCCCGCTTACCCGCCTCCTCGCCGCCGCCGCCCTGGTGCTCGCGTCCACGCTGAGCGCCGCCGAATCCCAGCTGATCGTCGCCATGCTGCCCAAGTCCAAGGGCAACGCCTACTTCGTCTCCTGCAAGGCCGGCGCCGACCGCGCCGCCCGCGATCTCGGGGTGAAACTGCTTTTCGACGGTCCGACCGACAGCAACGCCGCCAAGCAGAACGAGATTGTAGAAAACTGGATCACCCTCGGCGTCGACGTCATCGCCGTGGCCGCCGAGAACCGCGAGGGCATCTCCACCGCGCTGCGCAAGGCCCGCAAGCAGGGCATCCAGGTCGTCACTTACGACGCCGACGCCCAGCCCGACGCCCGCTCGTTCTTCGTCAACCAGGCCACGCCGCAGGGCATCGCGCACACGCTGATGGACGACGCTGCCCGCCTCCTCAACGGCGAGGGCGAGTTCGCCATTATCCTCGCCACGCTCACCGCCGCCAACCAGCGCGAGTGGCAGCAGTTGATCGAGAAGCGGTGGAAGGAAAAGTACCCGAAGATGAAGCTCGTCGCCGTGCGCCCCTGCGACGACCTCAAGGACAAGGCCCAGTCGGAGGCGACCGCCCTCATGAGCGCCCACCCGAACCTGAAGCTCATCATGGCCATCTGCTCACCCGCCGTCCCCGGCGCCGCCGAGGCGGTCAAGCAGGCCGGCAAGACGGGCAAGGTGAAGGTCATCGGCCTCGGTCTCCCGAGCGAGAACCGCCGCTACGTGAAGGAAGGCGTGACCGACACCGTCGTGCTCTGGAAGACCGAGGACCTCGGCTACCTCACGATCGAGGCCGCCGTCGCCGTCGCGAATGGCACCCTCAAGCCCGGCGCCAAAACGTTCCCCTCGCGCAAGCTCGGCGCCATCGAGATCCAGGGCGACAACATCCTCCTCGGTAAACCCTTCGCCTTCACGAAGGAGAACATCGACCAGTTCAACTTCTGAGCAGCCGGCGACGGTTGCTACCAGCATTCGCCGTACCGGAGCGAGGTCACGGCAGACCGTATATCTCGACGATCCGTTCGCGCAGGAGCGCGGCGTTTCCGCAGGCGAAGAGCCGATCCTCCGGATCAGCCGCATCGCCGGAACATCGAAGCGCAAACCCCAGCTTGTTTGTTCCATAATAGAGCGACCCAGGCCGTGGCGCAGGAAACGACGGGGGTGACGGAGGAGAGGGAGCATCCGGAAACTCCAAATCCGCTGTTCCTGGAGGCAGCGACCGCCGAACAGGCTGGCCTGCCTGCCTGCGGTAGCAGGTTTCACCCCGACCCTCTCGAACGTCTCCCGCCCCGCGGAGGGTGCTCGTCCCACCGAGTGATTGCTCGGTCTCTCATCTCAGCGCAATCCTGCCCGCGCTCCCGCGCCTCCACCCCCGCACCGTCAACCGCCCACCTCCCCGTACTATGAACACCCCCCGGCTCCACCGAGTCCTGCGCCCGCTCGCCCTTGTCATCGCTCTTTCCTTCTCCGCCACGGCTTTCGCCGCCGCGAAGCCCAACATCCTCTTCCTCTTCACCGACGACCAACGCGCCGACACCATCGCCGCCCACGGCAACGCCCACCTCAAGACACCCGTGATCGACGGCCTTGTCCGCGCCGGCGTCAGCTTCCGCCACAACTACGTCTTTGGCGGAAACAGCGGCGCCGTCTGCGTCCCGAGCCGCGCCATGCTGCACACCGGCAAGACGTGGTTCGCCCTCAATACCCAGACGCTCGCCGGCGAGAAACTCCTGGGCGAACTTCTTGGCGAGCACGGGTACACCACGTTCGGCACCGGCAAATGGCACAACGGCCAACCCTCCTGGCTCCGTGCCTTTCAGCACGGCGAGAACGTGATGTTCGGCGGCATGTCCGATCACACCAAGGTCCCGCTCCACGACCGTGGCCCCGATGGCAAAATGGTCGGCCCGCGCGCAGGCGATCGATTTTCCACCGAGCTCTTCGCCGACGCCGCGATCCGGTTTCTGGAAACCCGATCTCCCCGGGCCGACGCGAATCCATTTCTTTGTTACATCGCCTTCACCGCCCCGCACGACCCGCGCCAACCCCCGCCCGGCTTCCCCGCCAACTACGCCGCCCGCCCGCCGCTCCCGAAGGATTTCCTCCCGCAGCTGCCCTTCGACAACGGCGCCATGAACGGCGGCCGCGACGAAAACCTCGGCGCCTGGCCACGCACCGAAGTGATGATCCGCGACCAGCTCGCCGAATACTACGCGATGATCGAGCACCTCGACGCCCAGATCGGGCGCATCCTCGCCACGCTCAAGGCGCGGGGCCTGGCCGACAACACGATCATCGTCTACGCCGCCGACAACGGCCTCGCGCTCGGCAGCCACGGCCTCCTCGGCAAACAGAGCGTCTTCGAGCACTCGATGCGCACCCCCTTCATCATCGGCGGCCCCGGTATTCCCAAAGGCAAATCCATCCATGCCTTCACCTACCTCTTAGACATTTTCCCGACGCTCTGCGATCTCACCGGAATCAACCCGCCCGCCGGCGTCTTCGGCGAAAGCGTTCGCCCGCTCTGGACCGGCGCGAAAACCGCCCTGCGCGACACCGTTTTCCTGCCTTACCTCCAGGTCCAACGCGCGGTACGCGACGAACGCTGGAAACTCATCCGCTACCCGAAACTCGGCTACAGCCAGCTTTTCGATCTCCAGAACGATCCCCACGAAACGCGCTCCGTCTACGAGGACCCGGCCCACGCCGCCCACATCGTGCGCCTCACGGCCGCGATGAAAGTCTGGCAGCAGAGGGTCGGCGATACGCTCGTGCTCAACGATGGCAGCACTCCGCCCCCGCCGGTCGATCTCACCGGGCAGGCCCGCAAAACCGACCAATGGCAACCCGAGTGGATCGTGAAAAAATACTTCACCCCGGCACAGAAGCCGGCCCCCTGACCTTCGGCCCAGCGCGTGGATCGCGGCCCCCGGCGAAGGAATCCGCCTCTTGCACGGCGGGAGAGACGTGTTGCCGAGGGACGAAGGTCCGTCCAGGCCGGCGCGGGATTGGCGCGGGAGCCGGGCGGCGGCGATCATCACCTTGGCTTCACGGCGGTTAACCGGACGGGCGCGGAGAATCCCGCTGGAGACGCTACGCGCGAGGAAAGAAAGCCTCGTCTGCACGGTCCGGACCGTTGACAGTCCCCACACTTGCCCCGTGAACCTGCGCCGTCCGAACGCCCTGCTTCCGCTGGTCACCCTGCTCGCCGTGCTCCTCGCCGGTTGCGGCCCGGTGCGTTCGGTGAAGGTCATCAAGCTGGCCCACGCGCTCGACCCGTCGCACCCGGTCCACCTGGGCATGGCGCACTTCGCCGCGCGATTGGCCGAGAAGTCGGGAGGTCGCCTGCGGGTCGATCTCTACCCGAGCGGCCAGCTCGGCTCCGAGCGTGAGTGCATCGAACTGCTCCAGCTCGGCGGACTCGGCATGACGAAGGCGTCTTCCTCCGCCCTCGAGGGCTTCGCCGCCGAATTCCGTGTCTTCGGCCTGCCGTTTCTTTTCAGCGACGAGGCCCATCGCTGGGCGGCGCTCGAAGGGGAAGTCGGGCGCGAGATCCTGCTTGCGGCCGAGGGGAAGTTTTTGCGCGGACTCTGCTATTACGACGCGGGCACCCGAAACTTTTACACCACCAAGCGCCGGGTGGTGCGGCCCGAGGACTTGGCTGGTCTTAAGATCCGCACGCAGGAGAGCCCGATGGCCATCCGCATGGTCCGCGCTCTCGGTGCCTCGGCCACGCCGATCGCCTTCGGCGAGCTCTACACCGCCCTGCAGCAGGGCGTGGTGGACGGAGCGGAAAACAACCCCCCGAGCTTCCACCTGTCACGCCACTACGAGCTCTGCCGTCACTACGTGCTCAGCGAGCATACGGCCGTTCCCGACGTCCTTCTCATCAGCACCCATCTTTGGCGCCAGCTCACGGCCGAGGAACAGCGCTGGGTGCAGGAGGCCGCCGGGGAGTCGGAGCGCCACCAGCGTGAACTCTGGAACGAGGCCACGCGACGTGCGCTGGACGCGGTGCGAACGGCTGGAGTCGAGGTCATCGAGCCGGAAAAGGCCCTGTTCCAGGAACGGGTCGCCGCCCTGTACGGGGAGATCGCCCGCGAACTGCCTGCTGTGGGCGAACTGGCGCGGCGCGTCCGGGAGGCCCGGCCATGACCGGACTGCGTCGCGGACTCGAGCGCGCGCTTGGCGGCGTCATAACCGTCCTGCTCTCCGCCATGGTCCTCAACGTCCTGTGGCAGGTGTTCTCCCGCTTCGTGCTCGGCACCCCCAGCTCGTACACCGAGGAGCTCGCGCGCTACTTGATGATCTGGCTCGGGCTGCTGGGCGGCGCTTACGGGGTCGGGACGAAGTCGCACCTCGCGGTCGACTTTCTGGTCGAGGGCCTGGCGGGCCGGGCGCGGCTCTGGGCCCACGCGGCCATCGAGGCCGCGGTACTTGTGTTCGCCGCGGCTGTGATGGTCGGGGGCGGGGTGCGTCTGATGTGGGTCACGTTCACGCTCGGGCAGACCTCCGCGGCCCTGGGGCTCAAGCTCGGCTACGTCTACGCCGCCGTTCCCCTCGCCGGCGCCGGCATCGTCCTCTTCTGCCTCGCCTCGCTCCACGCCCTCTGGCGCGGTCGCGACGAACAGGCGCGTCCGTCGGGAGGACTGAACTAAAATGAACGAGGCCGTCGTTCTACTCGTCGTCTTCGGCGTTTTGCTCCTCGCGGGCGTGCCGATCGCTTTCACCCTCGGGCTGGCGGCCTTTGCCGCGCTTGCGGTCTCCCTCAGTCCAGGTTCGGCCGCCACCGTGCTGGCCCAGCGGCTCGCCACCGGACTCGACAGCTTCGCCCTGCTCGCGATCCCGTTCTTCATCCTCTCGGGCAACCTGATGAACCGCGGCGGCATCGCGGCGCGCCTGGTGGAACTGGCGAAGGTCGTGGTCGGCCGGCTGCCGGGCGGGCTCGCCTACGTCAACGTGCTCGCGAACATGCTCTTCGGCGCCGTCTCCGGTTCGGCGGCGGCCGCCGCCGCGGCCAACGGCGGCTTCATGGCGCCGCTGATGAAACGCGAGGGCTACGACCGCGACTTTGGCGCCGCGGTCAACATCTCGTCCGCCGTGACCGGCCTGCTCATCCCGCCGAGCAACGTGATGGTCGTCTACTCGCTGGCCAGCGGAGGAGTCTCCATCGCGGCCCTCTTCGTTGCGGGCTACGTGCCGGGCATTCTCCTCGGCCTAGTTCTCATGCTGGTCGGCGGACGCATCGCGAAGCAGCGCGGCTACCCAGTCGGCGAAAGGGTCGGCCTCGCTGCGGCCCTGCGCATCCTCTGGTCGGCGACACCGAGCCTCGCCCTCATCCTCGTCGTGATGGGCGGCATCATCCTGGGCTGGTTCACGCCGACGGAGGCCAGCGCCGTCGCGGTGCTGTACACCTTCGTGCTCGCGGTCCTTGTCTACCGCGAAGTGAAGTGGAACGACTTGCCACGGCTCGTGGCCGACTCCGCCGCCACCACCGCCGTCGTGCTGCTGCTCATCGGGGCCTCGATGGGGCTCTCGTGGGTCCTGTCCTCCGCCAACATCCCGCAGGCGGTGACTGCCGCGCTGCTCAAGCTCACGGACGACAAACTCCTTCTCCTCCTGCTGATCAACGTGCTCCTGCTCGTGGTCGGCACGTTCATGGACATGACGCCGGCGGTGCTGATCTTCACCCCGATCCTGCTGCCCGTGGTGCAGAAGTTCGGGGTCGATCCGATCCACTTCGGCCTGATCATGATCTTCAATCTTTGCATCGGCCTCTGCACGCCACCGGTCGGCAGCGTGCTCTTCATCGGCTGCAGCGTGGCGCGCACCACATTACGTCAGGTGATCCGCCCGCTGCTGCCTTTCTTCGCCGCGATGGTGATCGTGCTCATGCTCGTGACCTACGTCCCGGCCCTCTCCCTCTGGCTCCCCACCCTCCTCGGTCTGAAGTGACCCCGCTTCCCTCCGCGGAGTTCAGCGGAACGCATCCGCGTCCGCCCGACCGTGCGGCACGCGACGGATTTTAGCCGCGTCGTAACCCAGCGCGGCGAGTTCGCGCACCAGACGATCATAGTCGGCGGCGGGGATCTCCGATGTCCGCGCCATGATCCACAAGTAATCGCGCTTGTTACGTCCGATGACCGTCCGGGTGTAGTCGGGGTCGACGTGCGTGACGAGGAACTCAGCTTGGAACGGCCAAACGAAGCGCATTCCCCACGTCGACTTGTGCACTGGATCGCGCACAAAGCCCCGCGGGTTGTAGCGCTTCGCCGGACCGTCAAAGCTGCCTTGGTTGAACGTAAAAACCGTGTCGATCGTGCCGTCGGATTCGAGCCGGTAAGTCTCCACAGCGTTGTAGGCCTCCGTCTCGATGAAGGTGGGGATGCACGCGATGACATACCACTTTCCCATGTAGCGGTTGAGATCGAGATTCTCGACCGTCGGCAAGGGTGGCAGGCGGGACGCACAGCCGGAGAGCAAAAGTGCGAGCACGATAGCGATCGCCGGCACGAAACACCGCCGGGCGCGCGCGGCGGACGATCGGCGCGGGAAAGGAAGGCGCGACATGTCCAAAAACGGACGGCCAACCCCAACCTTGTCAAAACGACCGCGCCGATCGCCGACGAAAGGCGGGGACCGGTCAGGACGAATCATGCCAACCAGCCCATTGCTTCGGAGGGCCGTCAAAGTAGGAGACCCCAGCGGGTACGGCTGTTGTTGCAGGTTTCTAACCCGCCCCTTCGAGCCCAGCTCATCCGCGCGATCAGCGAAATCCGCGGTCAGAAACTAAGGGCGTTCACGAACTGCCTACGGCAAAACGTGTACCCTCAAAATCCAAGGCAAACAGCCTCGGCTACACCCGAGCCCCGTCATTCGTGCACCTTGGTATCCATTCGTGGTTCTGCCCCTCGCGGAGCCGTACCGCGACATTCATCACCGGTTGCCGAATCCGTGTTCATCCATGTTGATCCGTGGTTGCCACCCCGCGAAGCGATACCGGCAATCGTCACGACCAGCCGAGCCTTGAACAGAAGGCCGGGAAGTCTGACCGGCCCACTTCATCCTCCGCCAGCACCGCCGCGATGACGCCCTCCAGGGCGTAGTTGGCCATCATCTCGCAGGCGTGATGGCGCGCGGTGAAGAAAACGCGGAAGCGCGGCTCACCGTCCAGCCGTCCGAAGCTCAGCAGCTCCACGTCGCGGCCCTTCGCGGTGCGGGAAAGTGTTTCCTGCCCAACCGCCCCACGGACCGAGGGTAGCTGGAGAAACGCGCGCAGGTGCTCCTCAGTGCAGGGCATTCCCACGGAGAAACGAACATCGTCCTCGCCGGGCGCGAAAGTGTGACGAAACGTGCGGTCCCTAACGATCTCACGGCCCAGACACCGCCACGACTTCCCGCCGTCGACGCTGACGGCCGGACCGCGCGCCGAGAACCGGTCGCTGGCGAAGGTGAAGGCTAGCGTGCGGCCGGCCGGCCCCGCGCACCCGGAAAGCCCGGTAGAACCAATCGCCCTGCGTGTCGCGCAGGTTCGGACGCAGAAACGCCGTGTCACCCTCGATACCGTCAACAATGATGTTCCCGCCGGGGAAATCGGCATCGATCCGCAGCGCGGTGGCCCGGACCGCTATGGTCGAAAATCCGAGCGCGAGGACGCACGCGGTGCGGGTTAAGGCGAGGACCAACGGAGGCATGGTTGATTCGGAAGAGGAGAGTGAAGGAGAAACCGGATTTACGCGGCGCGCTGAACCAGTCCGCAGGGCGGAGCATACCGGTCGAACGGATAACGAGGTCGAGCACGCGGTAGGCCGAAGTACCCCGAGCTGGCAGGCTGATAGACTTTAGCGAACCACCGGTGCGGAAATGCCGCAGCCTGAATCAGTCGAATCGCACTCGAACGAAACGGCTTGGGCGTGGACAATAAACCGCGGCCCGGGAAGCTCCGCCCCATGCTTTCCGCCCTGCGAAGAATCTCCATGCCTTGGATGCTGGTTATGGCGGCGGCGGCGGGAATAGCGCTGGGATTCGCGGCGCCGGAAGTCGGCCGCCAGCTCACTCCAGTCAGCGATGTCTTTCTCCGACTCATCCGCGCCATCATTGCGCCCCTGCTCTTCAGCGTGCTGGTCCGCGCCGTCGCAGGCGCGGGGGAGGCGCGCAACCTGGGCCGGATCGGCGTCCGCGCGATCATCGTGTTCGAGGTCCTGACCACGATCGCGCTTCTGCTTGGCTGGCTGGCCGGAGTGTGGTGGCGACCCGGCGAAGGAGTGGCGCTGCCGCTCGAAGCGGTGGTGCCGGCCGCGGCGCCGGTGGCGTTCGTCACCGTGCTGACGAATGCGTTTCCCACCAGCATCTTCGACGCGATGGCCCGCGGCGATGTGCTGCAGATCGTGGTGTTTTCCCTGCTCTTCGGATTCGCGGCCCTGAAGGTCGGTGAGAAGGCCCGGCCGCTCCTTTCCTTCGTGGAGGCGCTGGCCGAGATCTCCTTCCGCTTCACCCGCATCGTCATGCTTCTCGCGCCAGCGGCGATCTTCGCCGCGATGGCCTCCGCGATCGGGGGCGGAGGCCTGAATGCCCTCTCCGGTCTGGCCCGTTTCGCCGGCGTCGCTTGGGCCGGCCAGGCGTTCTTTCTGATTGTGGTGCTGGGCGGCGCGCTGGCGCTCGCACGCGTGCCGCTGTCGCGTTTCGCCGCCCACGCCCGGGAACCCTTTCTCGTGGCCTTCGCCACCACGTCGAGCGCCGCGGCGTTGCCGCAAACCCTGGCGAACCTCGAGCGCCTCGGGGTGCCGCGGTCCATCCTCGGAGTCGTCGCGCCGCTGAGCCTGAGCCTAAACCTCTGCGGAAGCACCCTGCATCTAGCCCTCGCGACCCTGTTCGTCGCCCAAGCCGCGGGCGTTGATCTGACCCTGCAGCAGCAGCTCCTCATTCTTTTGACTCTGAAAATCACGAGCAAGGGAGTCGCGGGCATCCCGCGAGGCAACTTCGTCGTCCTGGCGGCGCTTTTCCCCACGTTCGGGCTGCCGCTCGAGGGTCTAGCGCTCCTGCTGGGCATCGATGCCTTGATCGATCCCGTGCGAACCAGCGTCAACGTCCTGGGGCACTGCGCGTCCCCCGCCCTGGTGGCGCGCTGGGAGGGTGCGCAACTCGAAGGTTCAATCCCACGGGCCCCGGTCTGACCCACCAAGGGGTCAGGGCGTTGATCGTTTAACGGCGGAGCCGCGAATCCGCTCAATAAACGTCTAACGCCCTGACCCCTTGGGGCGGGCCGGCAGCCCAGGCTGTTTTAACCCGCCAAGCGGCGCCGTGCTTCGAGTCAGGCCCCGGTCGGCAGACGCTCCGCGCCGAGTTTTCGCGCCCAAGGGAGCAGCGCAGGCAGGATCGCGGGGTGAAGCTCTACCCCGTTGGCTAGTTGCTCGAGACGGCGCCGAAGGCCGGTTTCACCGGGCAGACGTACGCGTTCCACGCCGGGTCGAGGCGGGTTTTCCCGGCAAGCCGCGGCAAGGTGGCCCGCCTCGCGACGGAAGGCGTCAACCCCACCGAAGCACGCCGGATTGAACACCTGAAGAAAGACGGAGGCACCCCACCCTTCCGAAGGATCCGCGCGGCCGTGCCCCGCCAGCGCCGAGGTGAGCGCCTCCACCAGCAGCGCCAGCGCGAAGCCTTTGTGACCGTGGTCGATCCCGCCCGCCGGCAGTAGCGTCCCGGGCGGCGCGGTGAACAACACCGCCGGGGCATCCGTGGCGTGACCCTCCGCATCGAGAGCCCAGGCGCCGGGAAATTTTTTGCCCGCCGCTTGCAGGCGCTTCGTCAGCGCATTGGTCGTGATGGACGCCGAGAAGTCCAAGATCACCGGATCGCCGCCCGTAGGCCACGCCGCCGCGATCGGGTTCGGAGTGAACAATCCTTTCCGTCCGCCGAACGGCGCCACCGTCGCGACCGCCGGATCGGAACACGTGAGGATCGCCACAAGGTTCCTCTCCGCCACCGGACGCAGGTAGGCCGCCAGACAGGCGATGTGATGGCTGCGCCGTATCGTCACCGCACAGAGCCCGTTCCGCTCCGCCCGCGCCATCGCCAGTTCCAGGGCGCGCGCCACAAGCCAGGGACCGGGCAGACGCCGGCCGTCCCAGGTCACCACCGCGGGAAAATCCGCCACCACCTGCGGTCCGCCCGACTTCGCCATTCCGCCGCGCTCGATCTCCTCGAGGTACGGCGCCAGGAGCGCGAGCCCGTGCGTGGTGTGACCGAGCAGGTCCGCCTCCACCAAAACCTCCGCGACCGCCCGTGCCTTGTCGTCTTCCAAGCCGACGTGTCGCAGCAATTCGCGGGCGAAGTCGGTCAATTCATCAGCGGACAAACGCGGAGCCATGAGCCGGAGGAAAGCCACCATCCCCGAGAGCCGAAAGCCGCAATTGAGCCGAGGGCCGAAGCCGGGTATCGCCCACGGTCGATTGGGTACGTGGTTTCCACGGGAGCAACTCCGCTCCCGCCGGCCAATGCTGAGGACCGCGAACCAACTCGGTTGAACGATTGCCGGCCGCACCCGGGAAAGGCCGGATGAGATACCCTGGAGCGGCGAAGCCGCGCTGGCTATGACCGTGATCATCCGCCCACACGCGCGATGAGACGTCGATGGCCGGCAGGTGCCATCCGCTTTGATGCGCGGAGAAAAACCAACCGCAGGCCTGACACTTTTGTCAGATCGCTGCGTCAAGCTGCCGACTCCCCGCTCCGCCCGATGATTTCTCATCCCCACCGCTGCCTTTCGGTCCACATCCCCAAAGCGGCCGGCAACAGCATCAACCAGGCGTTCGGGATCGGCTGGGAAAACCACAAGGACCTCGCCCTCTACCGCCGCGAGCTGCCGGCGGACGTGTTCGCGTCGTATTTCAAGTTCACGGTCGTGCGAAATCCGTGGGAGCGACTCCTGTCGGACTACAATTACCAGATTCGGAAGAGCCGGCCCGAGGACTCACGCCTGCTGGTGCGAGACCGGGACGGAGGGCGGCGTGATTTTGCGGAATGGGCGGCGCTCGCCTTGTCGACCGGGGATGCCGGCGAGCCCTCGACCTGGGGCGGCGAGGTTTCGCCGGGCATCCATCGCTTCAGCCCGCAGGTGGCATGGATTTCCGTGGACGGACGCGTGGGCGTGGATTTCGTCGCCCGACTGGAGACGATCGACCGGGACTTCGAGCGGATCCGCGCGAAGGCCGGGCTGGCGGTGCGGCGCCTGCCCCGCCGCAATTCCCGGCTGCACGCGCACTACGCGTGGTACTACGATGACGCGACGCGGGACCTCGTGGCGGCCCGCTACGCGGCCGACGTCGCGGAGTTTGGCTACCGTTTCGAGGAGTCCCCCCTGCGGCGCTGGTGGCGCGGCTGGCGCGCCCCGCGGGCGGCGGACGCGGGGCCGACCGGGGAACCGGTCCCGTTTTCCGGAGGTAGCGATGCCTGAACTGGACGGTGGAGCCGCACGGAGAGAACTGCTGGGGCACCGCGGCGCAGTGGTCTGGCTGACCGGGTTGCCCGGCGCGGGGAAATCGACCCTCGCGCGCGGACTGGAGCGCGGGCTCCTCGCATCGCGCGTGCTCCCGGCGGTCGTCGACGGCGACGAATTGCGGCGCGGGCTGAGCGAGCGCCTTGGTTTTTCGCCCGAGGACCGCCGCGAGAATATCCGGCGCGCGGCCGCCCTGGCGCTGGCCCTCGCGGAGGCTGGGCTCGTGGCGATCGTCGCCTTGATCTCCCCCTACGCGGCGGACCGCGACGAGGCCGCACGACGTTTTCGCGCGCGGGGCATTCCCTTCGTCGAGGTCTACGTCAACGCCCCGCGCGAAGTCTGCGAGCAGCGGGATCCGAAAGGCTTGTACCGCGAGGCGCGTGCCGGGCGCCTGGAAGGACTAACCGGCTTGGACTCGCCGTATGAACCACCGCCGCACCCCGCGCTGGAACTGCGCACCGGCGACGAGGACGAGCAGGCCTGCGTGCAACGGCTGCGGGAGATCGCGCTCCGGATCGCCCTTTCCGGCTAAGAGCCAGCACGCCGGACGCGGCCGATCAACCACCGTTCTGGGAGCGGAAAGGTCCGAATGTTTACGGAGGGCCCACGGCCTCAGCCGGAGCTGTACGACCCGCTTCACACAACCGACCAGATCCAAGCGCCGATGTGGAGTGTCGCGCACGCGGCCAGCGCGGCGGCGACATCATCCGCCACAACTCCCCAACCACCCGGGAGCGCCTGGAGCCGCGCGATCCCGAGGGGCTTGAGGACGTCGTAAAAGCGAAAAAGCGCGAAAGCGGCGACCGCCGCGATCCAGAAGGGCGGCGAGCCGGCGAGCGCGCTCCACCCGAGGAGGCAAAGCGGCATCACGACGAATTCATCCAGCACGACCTCACCAGGGTCGCTTTTCCCGAGGCGACGCTCGGCCTCGCCGCAGATCCCGACCGCCAGATAGCAAGAAAGGGCGCTCACGGCCAGCACCAGCCCGGGGCCGGCGCGGGGGAGGAAAATCGCGAAGCAGGCGAGTCCCGCCAACGAACCCCAGGTTCCCGGCGCCGGAAGCCGGCGGCCCAAGGGACCGAGCGTCGCGCACGCCGTGACCAGCCGGGCGGGGAGCAGCGAAGGCCAGCGCGGCGGGCGGAGGCGCACGGACCGTCCCTCAGGAAAGCACCCGCCAGTGCCGGCGAAGGTAGACGACGCCGGACCAGACGGTCAGCACCGCCGAAAGCACGAACAGCGATATCCCAAGCGCGTGCACGCCGGTCACCCAGACGCGGCCATCGCCGGAAAAAAGCTCCGGATAATCCTGGGACAGCATCCGCGCTCCCATCAGCCAGCCGATCGCGTTGAGTTGGACGAAGGTCTTCACCTTGCCGCCGGTGTCGGCCTCGACCGTCTCGCCCTTGAGGGCCGCGGCCATGCGCAGTCCGGAAATGGAGAACTCGCGGCAAAGGATGCACAGGAGCAGCATCATCGCCGGCAACGAGTACCCGGCGAAATAGTCCCCGTTCACGAGGGCGATCATCATCCCGATCACAAGAACCTTGTCCAAAACGCTGTCCATGAAGCGCCCGAAGGAGGAGACGACGCCCATCTCGCGGGCCATTTTGCCATCGAGCCAATCGGTGAGGGCCGCGGCGATGAACAGCCAGAAGGCGAGCGTGTCACCCCAGGGGAAATTGGCGTACATCAGCCCGACGACGATGAACATCAGCGGCACGCGGGAGAGCGTTAGGAGGTTCGGCAGGTTCAGCGTCATCGGGCGGGACAGAGCAAGACACGCCCGGCCGGGTTGAACGCAAGCGCGGACGGGACGCCGGCGGACGGCGAAAAAAGCCATCGCCTCACCGGGGACCGGGCGCTTTTCTCCGCCCGGAGTGCCGACCCGTCACTGCATCTACCCCGGAACCTTCGACCCGATCACGTACGGGCACGTCGACGTGCTTTCGCGCGCGGCGCGCCTGTTCGACCGCGTGACGGTGGCGGTGGCGGTGACGGCGGGCGGCGGCAAAAGCCCGCTGTTCTCGGCCGAGGAGCGCGTGGCGATGATCACGCCCAACCTCACCGACCTGCCCAACGTGACCGTGACGACCTTCACCGGACTGCTGGTGGAGTTCTGCATGGCACAGAAAGCCGACGCGATCATCCGCGGGCTACGCGTGCTCTCCGACTTCGAGTTCGAGTTCAACATGGCCCTGATGAACCGGCATCTTGAGCCCCGGATGGAGACCCTCTTCGTGATGCCGAACGAGGAATTCAGCTACACGAGCTCGACGCTGGTGAAGCAGGTCGCGCGGTTCGGCGGCGATGTCGCCCGCTTCGTGCCGCCCAACGTGGCGGAGGCGCTGCGGCGGGCCTACGGCGTCGGCGCCGCGCCGGGCCCGAAAGTCAGCTGAATGTTTTCCGCAGGTGCTCGAGGCTGCGGGAGGCGATGACCTCCGGTCCCTCCTCGAAGCGAAAGACCTCCACCGAAACCGTGCCGTCGTAGCCGGTCTCACGGAGGGCGGCGGCGATGGGGCGGAAGTCCACCTCGCCGAAACCAGGCCCCTTGAGGTTGCGGTCGTTGGCGTGCACGTAGGCGAACGCTCCGCGGCAGGCGCGGATGATGTCCGGTACCGGCGTCGCCTCGTGGCTCATGGCCCGCACATCGAGGATCACCTGGAAACGCGGCGAGGCCTGTTCCCGGGCGAAGCGCACCGCCTCGGCGGCGGTGTTGATGAAGTTGGTGTCCTCCTCCGGCAACGGCTCGAGGCAGATCGTCACGCCCCGCTCCTCCGCGCGGCGGATCGAGGGCCGGAAGGTCTCCGCCATCCAAGCCCAGCCCTGCTCGCGCGTGACACCCGCGGCGAGGCTGCGCTGCTTGGGCGAACCCACCACGATCACGTCGCCGCCGAGGTCGGCGCAGAAGTCGACCAAGTCGATGAAGTAGCGCGCGGTGCGCTCACGGGTGGAGGCGTCGGGTGACGTGAGGTGCATGCCCTCGGTCTGCACCAGCACCCAGTGGATGCCCGAGATGGCGATCCCGGCGCGGGCCGCGGCCGCCCGGATGCGGGCGCGTTCGGCGGCCGGGATGTCGGTGACGTGCGGCGCGAGCGTGAACGGCGCCACCTCGACGGCGTCGTAGCCGAGGCGTGCGCAGTGTGCGAAGACGTCGTCGATCTTCCAACCCTGGAAGATCTCGTTGCAGATGGCGAACCGCATCCTGGACGGTCAGTGCGCGCCCATCCGCTCGTCCTCGGGCAAGGGCTTGTCCTTGGTCTCGGGCGCGAACGGGAGGACGATCAGGCCGAGGAGGAAGACGGCGCACATGGTGAGGGCGGCGGGCCGCATGGGCTCAGGGTACGCGGCGTACACCTCGGTCTTGAGCAGACCGATGAGCGGGACGCCGGCGGCGGCGAGGAAGCGCCCGACGTTATAGCAGAACGAGGTGCCCGTGCTGCGCAGATGGGTGGGGAACAACTCCGGCAGATAGATGGCGTACACCGCGAAGACGGAGAGCTGGAAGAAGCCCATGATCGGGATCAGCCAGAAGGTCTGGCTGGCGTCGCGGTAGAACTGGAAGGCGCAGGCCGTGGCGACCATCGAGGTGGTGAAGGCGATCGCGAAGGCGCGGCGGCGACCGAGGCGGCCGGCGACCCAGCTCGCCGCAAGCATCCCGAAGAAGGCGCCGATCTGCAGCGTCAGGAGCCCGTAGCTGGCCCACTTGTCGACCAGCGGCCCGATCTGCTCCTTGGGCATGCCCTGGGCGGCGTAGGTCTTGGCCAGCACCGTGCGGATCAGCTCGGGGGTGAAGAAGCCGATGCCCCACAGGCCGATCACACCCGAGCACACCAGCAGCATGCCGACGATGGCGTTGCGGCGCCAGCGGGGGTCGCGGAAAAGCTCCGCGTAGGTGAAGGCGCTGTGGCGATCGAGCTCGCCCGAGTCCTTCATCCGCTGCCAGCGCTCCGGCTCCTTCATGCGCGACCGGATGATGAGGGCCAGGAAGGCGGGGATCGCGCCGATCACGAACATCCAGCGCCAAGAATTGCCGAGGGAGATGACGCCGCTCTGCTCGAGGTTGGCCATGCCCATGCCGATGAGCGCGGCCGAGATGTTGCCGATGGCCGAAAGCGCCTGCAGGGCGCCGAGCGCCCCGGAGCGGGACTTGGCCGGCATCACCTCCGCGAGGAGTGCAACGCCCACCGCGAACTCGCCGCCGACGCCGAGGCCGGTGATGAACCGGTAGAACGCGAAGTCCCAGAACGACGTGGAGAGCGCGCTGAGCCCGGTGCAAAGCGAGTAGATGAGGATGGTGATCATCATCGTCTTCGCACGGCCGATGCGGTCCCCCAGGACGCCGAAGACAAGCCCGCCCGTCGCCCAGCCGGCGAGGAACACCGAGGTCGCGTAGCCGCCCCATAGGACCGGGTCGCTCCCGGCCGGCAGCAGCGCCTTCATCGCGGGCATGCGCGAGAGGGTGAACAGCTGCTGGTCGAGACAGTCGAACAGCCAGCCAAGCGCGGCGACGGTGAAGACGAACCAGTGGTAACGGGTCAGACCGTGCCACCAGCGGCCGGAAGCGGGGACGTTCGGGGAGGAATTCATGCGGGTGTGGGTGGGGAAAAGTGGGCGGAGCGCCGCGGGGGAAGGCAAGCCGAAGCCGGCGGCACGACCGGGGCTACATATCGGGTGGGACGTTGGCGAGGGCCTCCTCCAGGGTCGTGAGCCCGTCGCGCACCTTGAGCAGGCTGTCCTGGTGGAGGGTCTTCATGCCGTTGCGCATGGCGATGCGCTTCAACTCGGCCGCCTCGGCCTCGGCGTTGATCGCGGCGACCAGCTCCTCGTTGGTCACCATGAGCTCGTGGATGCCGACGCGGCCCTTGTAGCCGCTGCCGCCGCACTTCGCGCAGCCGCGCGGGGCGGCCCGGAAGACCGGGCCGCTCCAACCCAGCGCCTTCTCCAGGATCGCCTTCTCTCGCCCCTCGGGGACATGCGGCACGCGGCAAGATTTGCACACCCGCCGCATCAGGCGCTGCGCGCAGACGCAGAGCAACGAAGAGGAGATCATGAAGGGCTCAATGCCCATCTCGGTCAGGCGCGACACCGTCGTGGGCGCGTCGTTGGTGTGCAGCGTCGAGATCAGCAGGTGACCGGTGAGGGCCGCCTCGACCGCGATGCCCGCCGTCTCCTTGTCGCGGATTTCGCCCACCAGAATGATGTCGGGGTCCTGCCGCAGGAAGGCGCGCAACGCGGTCGCGAACGTCAGCCCGATCTGCCGGTGCATCTGCATCTGGTTCAGGCCGGGCAGCGTGTACTCGATGGGATCCTCGGCGGTGCGGATGACGATGTCGGGCGTGTTGATCTCGTTCAGCGCCGAGTAGAGCGTCATCGACTTTCCCGAACCTGTGGGCCCGCAGTGCAGGATCATGCCGTAGGGCTGGCGGATGCACTCGCGGTACTTCGCGAGGTTCTCATCGGAGAAGCCGAGCGCCGGCAGCGGCAGCGTGGTCTTCTGCTTGTCGAGGATGCGCATCACCACGCCCTCCCCGTGGTTCAACGGCGCGGTCGAGACGCGCAGGTCGAGATCGAGCCCGCGCTTGGAGTACTGTTTGAAAACGATCCGGCCATCCTGCGGCAGCCGCCGCTCCGAGATGTCCAGGTTGCACATGATCTTAAGGCGCGCGACAAGGGCGGGGCCCACGCGCTTCGGCAAACGGAGCTTCTCGACGCAGACGCCGTCGATCCGGTTGCGCACGATCACCTCCTTCTCCTGCGGCTCGATGTGGATGTCGCTCGTGCCGGAGAGGTACGCGTCCTCGATGATGCGCGTGGCAAGCTGGATGATCGGGGCGGAATCCTCGCTCACCTCCCCGCCCGGGGAGAGCCCCTCGCCCTCGCCCGCGGACTCGCCGTACTCGGCGTCGAGCCTCGTGACAACGTCGTGCAACCCGGCCGGTCCCGAGGCGGCGACCGACTGCGCCGACAAGCGATCCCGGATGTCCTTCTCGCGGCCCAGCATCCGCACCGCCGGCCGGCCCGCCATTTCCTCGATCCGCGCCGCGAGGTTGGCGTCGAAGGGATTGGCGCAGACCACCAGCAGAGAGCCGCCGGTCTCGCCCGCGGGCAGCACGAGATGCTGGCGGCAGAACTCCGACGGGATGCGCTCGAACGTCTGCGCGGAAACGCGCAGACGTGCGGCGTTGAAGGGCGCCAGGCCGAGCGCGCGCGCCTTGGCGGCGAGCAGCGCGAAGGAAGCCACCTTGAACTCCTCCTGCAGCAGTTTCTCCAGCGCCTCCCCGGTGAGATCGTCCGGCCGCGCGGCGAGAGCCGCGCGGCGCGCCTCGTCGATCGCGCCGAGGGCCGCGAGCTGCGTGACGATCTGGAGCTGGATCTTGCCGAGGGGCATCGTCAGGAGGCGCCGGCCGAAACGGCCTTGTCCAGAAAATCAGCGATGCCGCCGAGGGTCGTTCCATACCACAGCACCGGACCGACGGCGCGTTTCTCCCAGTGGGCACGCACCGCCGGGCTGAGGTGGTAGGCGGATGCGAGGCAGGTGAAGCCGCCTTCGCGGTCAAACGGCACCGTCCAAGTCGCCCAGCACTCCCCGGGATCGAATTCCCGCCGCAACTCCTCCGGCACCTCCACCGCACGGAGATCGACCAGGCCGACGCCGTCCGCGTCCACGCACCGCCGCAGGAGATCGGCCTCGTGCACGACCTTGAGCTCGTGCGCGAGCACCCCGAGCAGGGTGCACTCGCGCGGCTCGCCGCGGGCGGTCAGCTCGAGGAGGCGTTCCGTGGCCCGCTCCAGGTCCTGGAGGGAGATCAGATCCCGCTCCACCAGCACCGGCCCGAGCAGCCGGTTGGCTCGCATCATGAGGTGACGATGGTCCTTGGCGGAGGCCATGCGCGGGGAGGCCGTCAGCCGGCGGCGGCGGGCACCGCGGACTCGATACGGCGCGGGCGCCCCGCGCGTCGGAGGAGTTCCCGCTTGAGCGCGTCGAGCCCGTCGCCCGTGGCGCAGGAGATCTCGGCGACATCCACCCCTCGGTGGCGCCGGCGGAATTTCGCCAGCCAAGGGCCGGCTTCGGGCAGGTCCATCTTGTTGGCGACGACGAGCCGCGGCTTCTTGAGCAGGGCGGGATCGTAGAGCTCCAGTTCGCGGAGGAGATGGCGGTAGTCCTCGCGAGGATCGCGCGCGTCGGACCCCGCCATGTCGATGAGGAACAGCAGGAGCGCGCAACGCTCGATGTGCCGCAGGAACCGGTGGCCGAGGCCGCGGTTCTCGTGGGCGCCCTCAATCAGGCCCGGGATGTCGGCCAGCAGGAGGCGCCGGTGGCCGCGCCGCTCGTCAGGGAAGTCGATCACTCCGATCTGCGGGTGCAGCGTGGTGAAGGGATACGGCGCGGTGCGCGGCCGGGCGCGGGTGAGACGGCCGGTGAGGGACGATTTTCCCGCGTTGGGGAAACCCACGAGCCCGATGTCGGCGATGCTCTTGAGCACAAGCCGGTAGGTGCCCGCCTCACCCGGATGGCCGGCGTTGGCGCGGCGCGGCGCCCGGTTGGTGGAATTCTTGAAATGGGTGTTGCCCCAGCCGCCGTTACCGCCGCGGCAGAGGATGATGCGCTGGGCTTCCTCAAGCACCTCAGCGACCGGCTTGCCGGTGGCGATGTCGACCACGACCGTCCCGAGCGGCATCTTCAACTCGCGGTTCTCGCCCTCGCGGCCGTTGCAATCGGCGCCCTCGCCGTGCCCGCCGCGCCCGGCGCTCCAATGCGGCTGGTACTTGTAATCGACGAGGTTGTTGGTGTTCACGTCTCCGACCAGGATGACGTCGCCTCCCCGGCCGCCGTCGCCACCGTTCGGGCCGCCCCAGGGCTCGTATTTCTCTCGGCGGAAGCTGACGCAGCCGCGCCCGCCGTCCCCGGCCGCCAACTTCACCGTGCATTCATCGACGAACATCGGGACGAGGATGCAGAACGGCGCGCGTTTGCCAAGCGGCCCGCGCGCGAAGCACCTCAGGGAGGGAGAACCGCGAGGACCGCCCGCGGCTCGGCGGGCGCAAGTCCCGCCAGCCGCAGCCCGCGCTTGACCTCCGGCGCGCGCATGAATGTCCGCCAGACGCCCCCTCCGCGCAGATTCTCCGCCATCACCACCATGATGCCCACGTTGATGCCGATCACCTCCGGGGCGACCCAGCCGGTGTGGGGATTGAACGCGTCGGCGAAACCATAGCGTCCCCACACCGCCGGGCCGCCGACCTCCCGCATGCGCCGCAGCGCGTCCAGGCATTCGCGCGGCGCGAACGGCAGCGACCCACCCGGCGCACAGGGCACCACGGTGCCGTCGCTGATGTCCTCGTCGGGCCCCGGCGTACCCCACGCGACGTACCCCCGCGCGCTATCCGAGGCGGTGAGACCCCACAGGTCCTCCGACCAGAGCGGGAAACGGTACCGTTGCGCGGCCGACCATTCCCGCTGGGCCAGCGTGGCGTCGACCGAGTTGCGCCAGTAATCGATCCCATTGTCGCGACGGCCCCGGAAATCGAACCACGCGTGCGCGTACTGGTGGGTGAAGAGCGGACCGCACTGGATGAAGCGCCGGCCGCCGCGCTCCACCCAGGGCCCGCGCCGCCAGGCGCTCCAGGCGGCCGGGGGCAGCGGCCGGGACGGCGCGCCGAGCCCGAGCAGGTAGAGCCCCATCAGCTCGGCGTAGCTGTCCCACCGGTGCGGGATGAATCCGTCCTCCGGCCGCCAGCCGTGCGAGAGTGCGGCGCCGCCGTTCAACGCCCACGGCCAGTCAATGCGCGAGTAGATGCGCGCGACGAGCGCGGTGATCTCCGGATCCCGCAGGTGCTCGCGGGCGTGCAGCGCGCCCTGCAGGAAAAGCGCGGTGTCGATTGTCGAGGCCTCGCTGCGCCAGACGCGGCCACCGGTCGCGGGATCGACGAAATGATAGAGCCATCCCCGCTCGTGCGCGTGCCGGTCCGCGACCGTCAGCAACGCGGCGAGCGCGCGGCGACGCGCCTCGCCCGGGGCCAGCCAACCGCGCTCCTCGCCAATGCACCAAACGGAGAGCGCGAAGCCCGTGGCGGCGACACTCGAGGGCGCGCTGGACGCACCGTCGCCCTCGCGCCACGGCGCGCGGTCGCGCGTGAGCCCGCTGAAGGGATGCGATTGCTCCGCGAAGTAAGCGACGCCGCGGCGCTGCACGGCGTCGAGCAGCGCCTCGTCCTCCGGCGGGAGCCGTGGCGCCACCGCGGCGGCTCGCGCGGTGAGGAGAAGGCCGACGGCAAGGCCCGCGGCGCGCCACAGGCGGCGGCGGGCCGGAGGCTCCTGCAGGGGTTGGGGGGCAGGGAGCGATCGCATGAGGCGGGCGACCGCCCATCACGATGCGACGCGACCCGCGGGCGGCGAGCGGAATCAAAACGGGCGCGGAAAAAGTTCGCCGCTTGCGGGCGCGGCCGGCGCGCGGAGGATCGGGGCATGAAGGACGATCCGATGCGGCCCGGATTCTGGGACGAACGCTACGCCGCGGGGCTCACCCCGTGGGACCAGGGCGGCGTGCCGCCGGAGCTGACGCGCCGTCTCGCGGCGCGAAAGGAGCGCGGACTGCGGGTGCTGATCCCCGGCTGCGGCCACGGCCACGAGGTGGCGGCGTTCAACGCGGCCGGCCACGAGGTCACCGCGATCGACTTCAGCGCCCCCGCGGTGGAGCGCGCGCGGAAGCGGCTGGGGACCGCGCTGGCGGCGCGCGTGCAGGTGGCGGACTTCTTCACGCACCCTTTACCCCCGGGCAGCTTCGACCTCGTCTACGAACGGACGTTTCTCTGCGCGCAAGCCCCCGCGATCTGGCCGCGGGTGGCGCGCCGCACGGCCGAGCTGCTGCGCCCCGGCGGCACGCTCCTCGGCTTCTATTTCCTCGGCGGCAAGGAGGACGGGCCGCCCTTCGGCCTCGATCCGGCGGAGCCGGATCGGTTGTTCGGCGCCCAGTTCACCCTCGTCGAACGTGCACCGGTGCCGGTGATGGAGAGCCTGCCGCTGTTCGCCGGCCGCGAGTTCTGGCACGAGTGGCGCCGCGGCGCGTGATTTTCCCGCGCTTGCGCGGAACATTTTCCCGGCCCAAGTTTCGACACATCCGCATGGCCCGCCTCGCCCTCGTCCCGCTGCTGGTCGCCGGTCTCGCGGCGCCCGGCGCCCCGGCCCAGACCGCCGCGCCGTCCGTTCCGGTGGCGGCGTCTTCGCCTGTCCTGTCCAACGGCGCTCCCGCCGCGGCGCCCTCGCCGTCCTCGCGCCGCTCCCGCGCCATCTCGGGGGACGCCGCCAGCGCCCTGGCGGCGTTCGCCCCGAAATACGAGCCGCCTCCCCCTCCCCCGCCCCCGCCCAAACCGGAGGAGGAGCAGCCCGACCTGCGCGAGGTCGACAAACCCAAGAACACGATTGTCCGCCTGCCCAGTTACATCGTGCAGGAGAAAAAGCCGCCGATCTTCCGCGAGCGGGACATCCACACTAAAAAGGGCCTCACGGACCTCGCGATGCGCCGGTACATCTCCGAATCCGACCGCGCCCTCAACCGCTGGACCCTGCCGCTTTTCGGCACCTCGAAGGAGGCCCGCGCCCTCGCGATGTACGCCGAGGAGGAGCGCCTGAAGAACATGGAGGATCTCCGGAACGCGGCTGACAACGCCGCGAAATCGGACACCGCGGCCGGCGACTTCATCCGGCGTGAATCGCGCGAGACCTACCTTCGCTCCGGGGATTTCGGCTGGAGCAACCGCAACAACAAATAGCCGCGCGCCCGCCGGGCCGGGCTCAGCCGCCGGTCAACGCGCGGGCGATAGCCTCCCACTCGCCCCCAAGGGTCACGCCGCGCGCCGGAACCGGACGCCCGGCGCGCGCGTACCAGTAACCGGCGTTGCCGATGTCCCCTTCCTTGCGATGCAGGTAGGCGTGGACCCAGGAAGCCTCGCGCGATTCATCCTCCTGCGCGCAGGAGTGGGCGGAGTCCCAGTCGCCGCGGGCTTCGTGCCATAGCGCGCGCACCGGGCCCGGCCAACGTTCCGGCGGCGCGGCGTCGCGCGCGAGGGAAAGCTGGAGGTCGGCAAATGACATTTGCCCCAGAGTGTTGCCGCGCCTTCCCTTTTCAAGGCCGCGCCATGCCGAAGACTGAAACCGTCATCCTTCGCGAGTTGCTCGCCCGCGAGGGCGGGTGGGTTTCCGGCGCCGCGCTCGCGCGCCAGCTCGGCATCTCCCGCGTCGCGGTCTGGCAGCGCATGGAGCGGCTCCGGGCGGCCGGTTTCTCGTTCGAGGCGGTGCGGGCCCGCGGATACCGGCTCACGGGCCGGCCGGCCACACTCCATCCGCCGCTGCTCGAGGCGCTGCTGCCGATGCGCACGCGCGGCTTCTCGCTGCAGGTGATGGACGAGGTTGACAGCACGAACGACGAGGTGGCCCGCCAACTCGCGGCCGGCCGACCGGCGCCGTTCGCCGTGCTCGCCCGACGCCAGACCCGCGGCAAGGGCCGGCTGGGCCGCGTCTGGCACAGCGATTCGCCCGTCAGCCTTTACGCGAGCCTCGGCTTCCGTCCCGAGGTGGAGCCGGAGCGCATGCGGACGTTCACCCTCTGGATGGGCGTCAACCTCTGCGCCCTACTCGCGAACTTCACCGGGGTGGAGCCGGGCATCAAATGGCCCAATGACATCCTGTTCGGCGACCGGAAGGCCGGCGGGCTGCTCACCGAGGCTCGCATCGACGCGGACCGCATCCGCGACCTCATCCTCGGCATCGGGCTGAACGTGAACCCGCCGCCGCGCGGCTGGCCGGCGGAACTCGCGAACCGCGCGACCACCCTGGCCGACGCCTGCGGCCAGCCCGTCGACCTAAACCGCCTCGCGGCGGCACTCATCGGCCGGGTGCTCCTCGCCTACGAGTCCTTCCGCGAGGACCGGCACCAAGACCAATTCGCCGATCTCTGGGCGCGCTTCGACACCCTGCGCGGACGCACCGTTACCCTGCTCGAGGGTGGGCGCCGGCACACCGGTGAGGTGCGCGGCGTGGACGACGAGGGCGCGCTGCTGCTGCACGAGGGTCGCGGGCCGCTCCGGCGGTTCCGCGCCGGCGAAGTCACCTTCGAGAAACCGCCCGCGGCCTGATCCGGGAGTCGGGACCGCGGAACAACGCGACCTTGCCCGCGTCATGATTACGCCAATCGTCCAACGCACCGTCATGACGCAACCGACCGCCGCCATCGAAGTCTCCCGCCTGGTGAAGGCGTATGGAGGCGTGACGGCGGTGAACGACATCTCGTTCCGCGTCGGTCGCGGGGAGATCGTGGGTTTCCTCGGGCCGAACGGCGCCGGCAAATCAACCACGATGCGGATCCTCACCGGCTACCTGCCGGCGACGTCCGGCAGCGTCCACATCTGCGGGCTGCCGGTGGCCGGGGAGCCGGCGGAGATCAAGCGCCGGATCGGCTACATGCCGGAGAACAACCCGCTGCCGGAGGACATGCGCGTCTCCGAGTACATGTATTTCCGCGGCCGCCTGAAGGAGGTGCCGCGCCGCAAGCTCGGTCCGCGCATCGACGAGGTGCTGGAGATCTGCGACCTGAAGCGCGTGCGGCACCGCATCATCGGGCAGCTCTCCAAGGGCTACCGTCAGCGCGTGGGCATCGCCGAGGCCATCCTCGCCGAGCCGCCGGTGATCATCATGGACGAGCCGACGATCGGACTGGACCCGCACCAGATCCTGATCGTGCGCGACCTCATCGCGAGCCTCCGCGGCCGGATGACGGTGATCATCTCCTCCCACATCCTGCCGGAGATCGAGGTGACCTGCGACCGCGTGCTGATCATCAACCAGGGTCGGGTGGTCGCGCAGGGGACGCCGGCCGAACTCCGGCGGGAGATCATCGGGCGCCACTCCTACCGGGTGGAGTTCGCCGGGGACCCGCTCCGGCTCGAGGCCGCGCTGGGCGCGGCGGGAGCCGGGGCGCGTTGCGCGCGGCTGGGGGACCCCGGCGCCGACGGGTTCCGCGCCGCGACGCTCACCACGGAACGCGAGGAAGAGTTGGGCGAATCGCTGCTGGCGGCGCTGCTGGCGCAGGGGCTGCGCGTGCGCGCGCTCGCCCGGGAGCAGCCGACCCTCGAGGACGTTTTCCTCGCCGCCACCCGCCGGAGCTGGGACGTGGTCGCGGCGCCGGCGCCGGCAAAGGCAGAAGCATCCTGAACCGGAGCGAAGCATCGGGAAACCACGGATGAGCACGGATTCACACGGATCAGGATCTGAGACCGGGAGGCTGGGCGAAACGTTTCAAACCGGCGTAACTCCGCGGATGATGAGTTCCGAAAAAATCCGCCATCTTCGTAAGCGCCTGCGGCAGACTAGCCCTCGATATGGTCCGGAGTCGGCGACCCCGGCTACACCAAGCCCTGATTATTCGTGTCCATCTGTGTCCATCCGTGGTTACTCAGCCGCGGAGCGAGTCGGGAGTGCGTTACGACCCGATGCTCAGCTACTCCACAGAAGTTTTTGGCTGTGGCTCCGCCGCCTCAGGAACTCCGTCTCCCAAACCCGGGCAGGAATCCGAGAATCCGAGTTCATCCCTGTCCATCCGCGGTTCTACCTGACCTGCCCGGTCTGACGCCGCGACCGCCATGCGCCACTTCCCCACCCTGCTCAGCCACGAACTCCGCATGCTGCTCGTCAGTCCGGCGACGTACGTGGCGGCGACGCTGTTCCTCGGCTTCATGGGGTTGGTCTTCACCAAGATCCTCGAGCTGTACGGCGCCGCGCCGCAGGAAACCTCGCCGGCGATCGTGTACTTCCAACTCTTCTGGCTGCCGGTGTGCGTGATGGTGCCGCTCCTCACGATGAAGTGCCTGGCCGAGGAGCGCCGGCTCGGGACGATCGAGACGCTGCTGACGACGCCGGTGACGACCACGGAGGTGGTGCTGGCGAAGTTCGGCGCGGCGTACGCTCTCTACACCACCCTATGGGGTTCGACCGTCGTCTTCTTCTGGGTGCTGCGGCGCTTCTCGGGCGACGAGCGCTTCCTCGACAGCGGGCCGCTGCTCGGCGGCTACCTGTTCATCGCCGTCTCCGGGCTGCTCTTCGTCGCGCTCGGCGTCCTCGCCAGTTCGCTCACGCGCAATCAATCGGTGGCGGGTATCCTCGGCTGCGTGGCGCTGGCGACGCTCATCCTCGGGGGCAACGCGCTCGCCGACTCCACCTGGCTCGCGCAGGGCGCGCTCGAGCCGCTGCGTCCGGCGGTCCAATACGCGCATGTCTTCGGTCACCGCGACGACTTCGCCCGTGGCGTGATCGACCTGCGCCACGTGCTCTTCTACCTGAGCGGCTCGGCGCTGGCGCTCATCTTCAGCATCCTCGGCGTCGAGGCGAAGCTCCTGCACGCCTGACCGGGAAACCGCCGCGACCATGCCCGCCCCCTGGCAAAGCTTCCGCGCCACCCGCTGGCTCCGCACGGCCAATCTCGTGCTGCAGGCCGTCCTGCTGCTCACGTTCTTCGGCGGGCTGAACTACATCGCCGAGAACCACCCGCGCCGTTTCGACCTCACCCGGGCGCGCAAATTCTCGCTCTCGCCGGAAACCCTCTCGTACGTCCGCAACCTGCCGCGGCCCGTGCACGCCATCCTCACGCTCACCCCCGAGAGCGACCACCCCGAGGTGCGCGGCCTCCTCGAGGAATACGTGCACGCCACCGATGAGCGACCCGCCGGGCGCATCACCCGCGAGCACCTCGACGTCTACCAGAACCGGCGGCGCGCCGAGGAGCTGGGCGTGGACCAGGCCGACATCATCGTGCTCGTCTCCGGCGACAAACGACGCGTCGTCACCGTGGCCGAGCTCTACACGATGCGGAACAAGGAGCGGGTCGCCTTCCGCGGAGAACAGGCGCTCACCGCTGCGATCCTCGACGTGGCCTCACCCGGCCGGCAGAAGGTCTACTTCCTGACCGGCCACGGCGAACTGCGGCTGGGCGACACCGACCCGGTGCGCGGCCTCTCCGCCGTCCGCGACCAGCTCAAGGTGCGCAACCTCGAGGTGGAGGACCTGGACGTCACGGCGGCGCGCCGGATCCCCGCTGACGCCTCGCTGCTGGTCGCCGTCGCCCCCCAGAGCCGTTTTTCCCGCGAGGAGCAGGAACTGCTCCGGCAGTACCTCGGGGCCGAGGCCGGCCGCCTGCTGCTCTTCCTCGCGCCCGGCCCGCCGGTCGCCTCGCTCGGCCTCGACGACCTGCTGCTCGACTGGGGCGTGCTGGTGCAGGATGACGTGATCGCCGACGAGGGCCCGGAGAACATCGCGGAGAACGGGGACCTGATCATCCGCGCGTTCGCGCGCCACCCGATCACCCAGCTGCTGATCGACTACGGCACGATGGCGCTGCGGCTCGGCGTCGCCCGCACGGTGATCCCCGACCCGGGCCGTTCGCTCGGGGGCGGACTGAACACCGTCACGCTGGCCGCGACCTCGCGCACCGCCTGGGGTGAGCGCAGCTTCCGCAACGGCCAGATCCCGCGCTATGATCCGGGTATCGACACGCGGCCGCTGCCCGGGATGGACCCCGCCGACCGGCTCGGGGTGATCGTGGCCTCCGAGCGCCTCGCCGTGCGCGACAACCTCCCCTTCAGCGTGAGAGGCGGCAAGCTGGTCGTCTTCGGCACCGGAGACCTCGTGGCCAACGGCCGGGTCGACCAAGGCAACCTGGCCATCTTCCTGAACGCCGTGAACTGGACCGTCGACCGCGACCGCCAGCTGAGCATCCCGCCGCGGCCGGTGGAGAAGTTCCAGCTCACGCTCAGCGCGGCCGATTTCGCGCGGCTGCGGTACACCGTGCTCCTCGGAGTGCCCGGCGCCACCCTTCTCCTCGGCCTCCTCGTGTACTGGACCCGCCGCTCCTGAGAACCGAACGCCATGCGCACGAAAGTCACCCTCGCCCTCCTGTTCCTCAACGTCGCGCTGTTTTTCTTCATCTTCCGCTTCGAGCGCGAATGGCGCACCGAGGCCGCCTCCCGCGAGGCGCGCCGTCTGGTGCTCGGGCCCGAGACCGCGAACATCCGCACGCTCGAGCTCACGCCCCCCGCGGGCGGCGGCTTTGCCCTCGCCCGCGAACGCGACGCGTGGTTCCTCACCCGGCCGCTCGATCGCTGGCCCGCGAACCCCCACGCGGTGAACGCCATCCTGCACGCGCTCCAGCTCCTCGAGCATGAGACCAGCTTCGCCGTCGCCGACCTCGCGAAGAACCGGCAGTCCATCGCCGACTTCGGTCTCGAGCGCCCGCGCCTGACCGTCTCCTTCACTTCGGGCGACGCTCCCGCCGGGGCCGCCGGCCCCCGCACCACTGTGCTGCGCATCGGCGACGCCACACCCGACAACAAACGGCTCTACGTGCTCTCGCCCGACGGCTCGCGGATCCATGTCGTGAACCGCGGCCTCGCCGACAGCCTGAACGTGCCCGCCGAGCAGTTGCGGGCCGACGGACTGCTCACCATCCGGGGGTTTGAGACGCGCTCCCTCGGGGTGCAGATCGCGCCGCGGCCCGGCGAGACCGGCGGCGCCGGGGTGCGCGTGCGCATCCGCCGCGAGGGAACGCGCTGGATGTTCGACGCGCCGGTGAGCGCCCGGGCGAGCGGCCCGGCGCTCGAGCTCGCGATCAACGAGTTGAACGCCCTGCGCGCGAAATCCTTCCCCGCGACCGGCCCCGCCACCGCGCCCTCGGCCGCCCCGGGATTGCGGATCGCGCTCGAGGGCAACGGCCGGCTGGAAACACTCTTTCTCGGCGAACCGGTGGCCCCGCCCGCGGGCACGCGACCCGGCCCGCGCGCCGCCACCGAGTTCCACGCCCAGCTCGAGGGGCGCAACGCCCTGTTCACCGTCGAGGTGCCGGCGGCGCTGCTCGAGACGCTGCGCACCGCGCAGGAGAGCCTCCGGGAAAAACGCCTGCTCGTGGACCTTGATCCGGCGAAAATCACCGCCGTCTCGCTCGCCTCACCCGTCCAGCCCAACGCGGTGCCCTGCGACCTGCGCCGGCTCGTCGACGCGCCAGCTGGAAACGGGCGCGAGGCCCAGCGGGATTGGCAGGTTGTCCAGCGCGGCGAGGGACCCGCCGGTCCCCGCACCCTGCCGGCCGATCCGGCCGCCCTCGCGCGGCTCGTGAGCCAGCTTACCGGCCTGCGAGCGCAGAAATTCCAAAGCGACGCCCCCACCAGCGCCGACCTCGAGGAATGGGGATTCAACCGCCCGCTGCGCGAGGTCACGCTCACCGTCGCCGGCGAACCGGCCCCGGTCGTCCTCCGGCTGGGCACGGATGTGAGGCGCAATGTGTACGCCCGCCTGGGCACGGCCAACGAGCCCGGCAACTCCATCTATGCCGTCGGTCGCGAGATCATCGACGAACTGCCGCTCGCGCCTTCCGCTTGGCGTCACCGCGCCGTCATCGACCCGCTGCCCGCCAACGCCCGCGTGAGCCGCCTCCGGCTCACCGAGACCGGCTCCGACCAGCCGCTCGCCGAGGCGGAGTTCGGGGCCGACGGCGAACCGCTCACCCCGCGCGGCGACCCGGCCGCCCTCAAGGCGGCGGCCGCCGCGTTCCGCGCGCTGCGCGCCAGCCGTTATCTACCGGGTCCTTTCACCGCGCAGGTGACCGCCGCCGGCGACGACCGGCCCTGGCGTTTCCAGCTGCAGGCCACCGTCGCCGTACCGGGTGCCGCCGCCGAGCAGACCAACGTGACCACGCTCCTGCTCACCGAGCGTACCGGCGGGAACCAGCAGTTCGCGGGCATTCGGGAACTCGATACGATCTTCGTGCCCGAGCAGCCCCTGATCGACGCGCTCTGGACCCTCACGCACGGGCCGCGCGATCCCGGGCCCCCGCCGGAGCGGAAACCCTGACCGAGGCCACCGATGCCCGCCTGGCTCAAGCTGTGCGCGCAGGCCGTCCGCGCGCTTTTTTCCGGCGCGGGCTCGTTCACGCTTTGGAGCCTCTGGCTGGCGCTCACCCTGCTCATCGCCGCGCAGGTCTGGGTCGCCACGTCCCGGCAACTCGCGCTTCCGGGCTTCATCCTGCGCCGGCTGGAGGACCGCATCGCCGCCTCGGGCCTGCGGCTCACAGTCGGAGCCACCACGTTCGACCCCACCGGCCGCATCCTCGTGGAGAACGCGCGGCTTCATCTTCCCGCTTTCGCCGATCCGGTGCTGCGCATCGGGGCGCTTTACCTCCGCCTCGACCGCACCTCCCTGCTCGCGGGCGAGGTGGAACCGGTCGAGATCCGCGTCACCGGCGCCGTGCTCGAGGCCCCGGGGCAGCTCACGCGCTCCGGGCGGGGCGAGGAATTGCTGTCCGACCTCGACCTCGTGCTCACTCCCGGCCGCCAGGAACTGCGCATCGACCGCCTCACCGGCCGCAGCGCCGGGCTTACCTTCACGGCCCACGGCGCCCTACCGCTCCCGCCCGCCGACCGGACCCGCCGTCTGCCTTGGTCGGAACTGGTGGTGGATCGTTTTCCCGAGATCTGCCGGCGCGGACTCGAATGGCAGGGTGAACTCGCGCGGCTGCGGGAGCCGCGGCTTGACCTGAGCATGGCGCCGGCGGCCGGCGGCGGCGTCGCCCTCGGCGTGCACGCACTCGCCCGCGAGGCCGCGCTACCCGTCCCGGCCGGGGCGACAGCGCGCGACCTCGTCGCGACGGCGACCATGACCTTCCCCCGCGAACAACCCGTCGAAGAGGTCCGCCTCGTGGCCGGGGAAGTGCTGCTTCCCGGCGGGACCCGCGCCGAGCGCCTACGCGTGGAACTGCCGGGTGCCCTCTCCCTCACGCGGCGGCCGGAGCAGGCATGGGTGACGCTGGACCGGCTGCAGGTGGATGACCTCGGGGCGGAAGCCATCTCGGCCTGGGTCGAGGGCGGATCCTGGCCCTTGCTTTCGATCCGGACCGCGGCGCGCCTGCTGGACGAGCCGCTGGTGGCGAACGGCCACGTCGACCCGCTGGCGGGGCGCGCGGAAGCAGCGTTCTCCGGCTCGATCTCGCCCCGCATGCTCGACGTGATCAGCCGGCGGACCGGCGTCGACGTGCGGCGATTCTACTCCTTTGACGCGCTGCACGTGGACGCCGCGGAGGCGCGCTTCGGGAACGGCTGGAACTTCGAGCGACTGACGGCGCGCGTGGAGGTGCCGCGCATGAATTCCTTCGGCGTGATCATGGAGGACGGGCGGGCGCGCGTGGAATTGGAACCCGGCCGTTTCCACGCCCCCGAAGCCTACGCGCGCGTGGGGGAGAACTTCGCGCGGGGCAGTTACGAGCATGACCTGCGCACCCGGGACTTCCGCTTTCTGCTCGAGGGCCGGCTGCGGCCGCTCGACATCGGCCGCTGGTTCGGGCCGTGGTGGCCCGCCTTCTTCCGGCAACTTGAGTTCCCCGCCGCGCCTCCCGAGGCAAGCGTGGAGGTGGCCGGGCGCTGGCGGGACGGCCGGCTCGCGCGCGTCTTCGTGACCGCGGTATCCGACCGCCCGGTGGTGCGCGGCGTGGCGCTCGACCGGGTGCGGACGCGGCTGCTGATCCGCCCCGGTTTCGTCGACGGCCTCGAGCTTTTCGGGGCCCAGGGCGACGGGGCGGTGCAGGGCAACTTCACCTTCCGTGCAGTGCCCGGGGCGGATTGGTCATCGCTCGAGTTCCAGGCGGATTCGACGCTCGGGCTGCCGGCGGTGGCGGGCCTGCTGGGCGACATCGGCCGCGCGCCGCTTGCGCCGTTCCGAGCCGTCAATCCTCCCCGAATCCGGGCCGGCGGGCATTTCCACGGTCCGACCGCAGCCTCACCCGCCCCCAACCGGCTGGACCTCGCGGTGGAGACGACCGGCGCCTTCAGTTTCCACGATTTCCCGCTGGAGGACGCCACCTTCACCGCGCGGATGCGCGGCGAGGAAATCGCCGTGGAACGCTTCGGGGCCGACTTCGCGGGCGGCACGGCGACGGGCAACGCCCGACTGTGGGGTCGCGGGGAGGGCCGGCGGCTCGGCTTCAACGTCGCGATCGAGGAGGCGGCGCTGGGCCGCGCGGCCGGCACGCTGCAGGCGTTCCTCGCACGCCGCCGGGGCGAGCCGCCGCCCCGACCCGACCGCTTCGTGCAGGAGCGGGCGAACGTGCGGCTCGATGTCGCCGCTTCCGGCGAGGGGCGCCCCGACGATCCGTTCAGTTACAAGGGCGAAGGCAACGCCGTGCTGCGCGGCGCCGGCCTCGGCGAGGTTCCCCTCCTGGGGCTGCTCTCGGAACTCTTCACGTTCACCTCGCTGCGCTTCACCGAGGCACGCGGCAACTTCCGCATCGACGGTCAACGGCTCCTGTTCCCAAAAGTCGAACTGCGCGGCGCCAACTCCGCGATCGACGCTTACGGCGACTTCACGCTCGGCCGCAACGAGCTCAACTTCAACGCCAAGGTGTTCCCCTTCCAGGAGAGCGGCAACGTGATCAAGTCCGTGGTCGGCGCCGTGCTCACACCGCTCTCCGCGGCCCTCGAGGTGAAACTCACCGGCACCCTCGAGAAACCCGCCTGGGCGCTCGTGATGGGTCCGACCAACCTGCTCCGCTCGATCACGGAAACACCCCCGACGACGCCGCCCGTCCCGCCTAAGCCGTGAAGGGAAGACCGGCGCGTGACTTGACTCGCCGGCTTCGTGATCAAACTGGCCGCATGCCACGCACCGTACGCGCGATCACCTGCCTGCTCGTTCTTGCCGCCCTCCTCGGGGGCTTCGGCTGTAAACCCCGGGGAGGCGAAGCCCCGGGCGCCGCGACGGCGGGTAATCCCAAGGTGCCCGCCGGCGCGAAAAGCTCGGGGGGCCGCCACGCGGTCCTGAAGCTAGACCAGGGCGAAATCGAGCTCGAGCTCATGCCGGACGCCGCGCCTAAGGCGGTGGAGAACTTCCGGTTGCTCGCCGAACACGGCTACTACGACGGCCTGACCTTCCACCGCGTGGTGAAGGGCTTCATGCTGCAGGGCGGTGATCCCCTCGGGGACGGCCGCGGCGGGCAAAGCGCGTGGGGCGGAACCTTTCCTGACGAGATCCGGCCCGACTCCCCGCTCTACAAGGCGGGCTACCGGCGCGGTGTCGTGGCGATGGCCAACCGCGGCCCAAACACCAACACCAGCCAGTTCTTCATCATGCATCAGGACTACCGCCTGCCGCCGGCCTACGTGATCTTCGCCAAAGTGGTGCGCGGATTCGAGGTGATGGACGCCGTCGCCGAATTGCCGATGAACCAGGGCATGGACGGCGCGCGCAGCAGTCCGGTCACGCCGGTCATCATCCGCCGGGTCACGATCAAACCCTGAGGCGTCCGGCCACCGCGCGCGTTCCCGCGCGAGCGCGTAGCTTCGAGGCTTGCTTCGGCGTCTCGCGGGGGGTGCGAATGAATCGCCCCTCGAACCCCATGAGAACGTCTGCGCTGCTCGCGCTCCTGCTGTCCGTCACCGCAACCGCCGTTTCCGGCGCCGCGCCCGAGAGGAGGAATGTCCTCTTCCTCATCGCCGACGACCTCAACAACCTGCTCGGCTGTTACGGCGACCCGGTAGCCCGCACGCCGAACCTCGACCGGCTCGCGGCGCGAGGCGTGCGCTTCGACCGCGCCTATTGCGCCTTCCCGCTCTGCGGGCCGAGCCGCAATTCGATGCTCACGGGGCTCTACCCCGACAGCACGGGTATCTACCAGAATTCGCAGATTTTCCGGCAAACCATCCCGGCGCAGCCCAGCCTGCCGCAGGCTTTCCGCCAACAAGGCTGGTTCGCGGCGCGCATCGGCAAGGCCTACCACTACAATGTGCCGAACTCGATCGGCACCGTCGGGCATGACGATCCCGCCTCGTGGGAGCTCGGCCTCAACCCCGCCGGCGTCGATCGCCTGGAGGAGCATCCGAGGATCTTCAGCTTAACCCCGGGACAGTTCGGCGGCACCCTCAGCTGGTACGCCTCGCCCAAGGGGGACCTGCTCCACACCGACGGCCTCATGGCCACCGACGCGGAATGGGTGCTCGAACGCTGCGCCCGCCAGCCTGAACGGCCGTTCTTCCTCACCGTCGGTTTTTTCCGGCCGCACACGCCCTACGTCGCGCCCAAACCGTACTTCGACCTCTATCCGCTGGAGAAGATGCGGATCGTGCAGGGGGTGAAGGAGGACCAGGCCGACATCCCCGCTCCGGGCCTGATGAGCTACAAGCGGGAGCAGGACGCGCTCACCGACGACCTGCGCCGGCAGGCACTCCAGGCCTACTACGCGAGCATCAGCTTCCTCGACGCGCAGGTGGGCCGCGTGATTGACGCGCTTGACCGGCTCGATCTGGCCCGGAAGACGATCATCGTCTTCACCAGCGACCACGGTTACCACACCGGCGAACACGGACTCTGGCAAAAGCAGAGCCTCTTCGAGGAAAGCGCGCGCGTCCCGCTGCTGATCGTGGCGCCGGGCGTCGCCAAGGCTGGCGGCGCGGCGGCCTCGCCGGTCGGGCACATCGACTTGTACCCCACCCTGACCTCGCTGGCCGCCGTGGCGGCGCCCTCCAATCTGCAGGGACAGGACCTCACGCCGCTGCTGCGCGATCCCGGAGCGCTCGGTCGCGGGTGGGCGCTGACCCAGGTCATGCGCAGCGCCGGCGCCGCGAGCGCCGCGGCACCCGCGGGCGGCAAGCGCCGCGCCAAGGCGGCGGC